>Ga0105044_10010037_pt1 | contig 12939 bp, 12 predicted proteins | sample MAT01_FD_78092 | JGI IMG/M metagenome (GOLD analysis project Ga0105044, IMG submission 78092) | Freshwater microbial communities from Lake Fryxell liftoff mats and glacier meltwater in Antarctica - MAT-01 | ecosystem: Environmental > Aquatic > Freshwater > Ice > Liftoff microbial mat | place...
ATCAACAAGAGATATTTGCAGAAAAAAGGAGTCAACAAATTTTTGACTTTCTCCAAATTGTCACAAGAGAACAGGATATTCACAAAAAATTTCAAGGATTTGATCAATCATGGTTGGTGGACAATATTGTAGAAAATTGGACATCTGATGGATTACCTATTCTCTCAATGTTAACAGATTGATCTCTAATCGCTTCTTTTCGCGGTTAATGACACTCATCAAGTCATTAGACAACAAACTTGCGATTTAGTTTACCATGATCTTATATCAAAAGCGATCGCCCTTTTTACCCTAAAGGGCGATCGCTCTCATTTTGGCGTTGCTTAATCAGGGTATGAAAAAAATAAGTTGAAAATCCCCAAGCTTTGTCGATACTGGTTTCTATGACTGGCATATTTAGCCTTTCATACCGTAAATCAGCAACGCCTGACTTCTTTTACTGTACTTGAGATCCGTGGGCGCGGGGGTCAGAGCTACTTGTTTTCACCGGCCCTGTGGGGGGAGTAAAATTAGAAACTTGACCGCCTGCTTGGACGTGCGGCAGAGGTTGTCCTGCAATTAAAGCTTCTAAGTTAGCTTCCATAATACTGCGCGGCATTTCGCCCATCGTTTCCGCAACCGCGCTACCTTTATCGTTCAAATAGACAAAGTGCGGAATGCCATCTACTCGATATTTGGTGATTTCTGGTAGCCATTTGTCATTATCTACATTCAGCATCACAAAATTCATCGGTTCGGCGTATTTCTGTTTGATTTCGCTCAGATCGTTAGCCATTGCCTGACAGCTACCGCACCAATTAGCATAAAATTCCATGAGTGTCGGTTTGCCATTTATCAAAGCTGTTTCTAATGGCGTTGAAGCTTTTGCCATATCGGTGAGACTGCTTGACGGCGTTTGGGTTTGCAGCCCGAAGAAGATGGATATTGAAAGGGCGATCGCTGTTAACACGATCAATAAGTTTCTGATGCGCGTGGCGACTTTTGTTTCGGGATTTTTGGCGGCGGGGGCGACAGTTGACTTGGGCGAATTCTGGGTCATAAAATAAATTGCGGTTTGATTTCTATGTTTTTATTATTAATAATAAATTAAGATTATACCACATTTTGAGATAATCAGACCAATCTCACAAAAATTTGTGAAGAGGCCAGAATTAGACCAAGTGCGCTAAAACAGAAGATAACAAAGATTGTTTGTAAATTACCGAGGACTTGCAGGGTGAAAAAACGGGTAACACTGACGTTTCCCCAACGATCGATCCAAATGCCTGTCACCTATCGACTGGCAAAGGATTTTAATGTTGCCGCCAACATTATCCGTGCTCAGGTGGCTCCGAACCAAGTGGGCAAACTGGTGCTAGAGTTATCAGGGGACATTGACCAACTAGAAGCGGCGATCGACTGGATGCGATCGCAAAACATCGGTGTTTCCTTAGCCAGTCGGGAAATACTCATAGACGAAGATATCTGCGTTCACTGCGGTTTGTGTACGGGGGTTTGCCCGACAGAAGCCTTGACCCTTGACCCAGAAAGCTTTAAACTAAGTTTTGCTCGATCGCGGTGTATCGTTTGCGAGCAGTGCATCCCTACCTGTCCGGTGCAAGCTATTTCTACTAACCTATAGGCCCTGTACAAAGTCCTCGGGCTCATCATCTTTTTTTTGCCTGGTTCTCCTAATTGTGCCATTGGATGAAAAAAAACTCTGGGGTTTCCCTAACTCTACTTTTTGTTACTTATTTCACTTTTGGCTGGAAATTATCTGAGTTTGATGTTCCCCCGCACCTGACTTGGTTTCTAGCCATAGCTTCAATTTTAGTGTTGGCTGCCGCCTTGTCGTTCCCGCTGAGAGACATAAAAGCATTAATCCTGCGATGGTTTTCGAGTGATATGGGTGCTTTTATTTCTATAATTTTAGGAGGTTTTGTGGCAGTGGTAGTTATTGCTTGGTTACACCTTTTTGCTACTTGTTTAGTCTTGATTTCAGCCGGAGCTTTGGCAAGACTCGATATTCAAATATCTGGTTGGAAAAATTGGCGGGCTTTTGCGGTATTAGCTACCATTTCTTTAACAGGTGTGGGGCTGGGTGGAGCGATCGAGTTTTGGTCAAAAACCGGCAGGTTCGTATTGTCTTAATTGCGAACGGGAAATTCACCCAACCAAATTCTCCAACTCGCAACGCAGATTTAGCCCCAAACTATCAGAGCGCCCATCAATAAATACAGCTTATTTTTTTTCAATCCCCCACCCCCGGATTAACGCCCGGTTCTGCGGCATAATCATAGCAGTTTTCAAGCCTCGTGAGATACAGCCTCTCAATTGTCGATTCCGCGTTACCAATTCCCCATTCCCAATTCCCAATTACCAATTACCGACGAACCTGGAGTGGAACTGAAAACCGCTATGGCAGTATTGAGGTGTAGCCACTGTTGCTCAAAATTTTATTCCCAAAAAGCCGCAACTCTGGCAGCCAAAAACTCAATCGCAATAAAAAAGCAGCTTTAGGGAGCTGCTCGTCAGAATGCATGAGGTATTGTTTTTAGAATAGGACAGGTTGAATTCGATCGGTGCTGGGTTACATTTTTTGATACGGGAGAGTTGATGAGTGAATGGACGATCGTAAAATCGTCACATAGGAGGATAGCATTGATGCTAAATTTCCCGACAATCAAGTTAGCGTTTAACTGTCCTTGCGCCCTACAGCCCTTCAGCGGTGGGGCCATTTTATTTTTAGGGAGAACTCAATAGCCGACTTTAACGCATCAGACGAGTCTGCCATTAGTTCTTGTATAAAATCTCCGCATCGCCACATCCTCATAAGACTTCTTGCAAAAGTCACTTTTCTATTTTGAAATTATCTGCGTTCATCCGTGTTTATCTGCCTTTTATCTGCGGTCGAGCCATCAATCAAAGATTTATGCAAGAGGTCTATACTTATAAAAGTTACGCATCACATCCACTCAAACCCGGTGGATTTAAAAATATTGGGTCGTTAAACGGGCACACTCAGACAAAAATCAGTATTTTTACTGAAGTCATACCATTTTAGATTTTAGATTTTAGATTTTAGATTTTAGATTTTAGATTTTGGGAATGACTGATGAATCTGGTTGTTTGGAGCTTGTGTAGGGTTGCATTATTTTGGGGAACTAATACCAAAAGTCCTCAGCAACCTGTTATTTTGTAAGCAATCCAGTTTCTGAATGTATCAATTGAGATCAGGCCCGGTTTCTGATTTGATAACTTTTTGGATTTCCTCGATCGCCCTAGTCGCCACTGCTTCAGGCCTTTCGCCCACACCAGCACAAACTCGGACATCTGCTTGAGAGTAGAAACGCTCTCGCTCTTTCAAAAGGCTTTGCAGCTTAGATTTGATCTCGCCCTCCTGCAGTAGGGGTCGAGCGGTGTCCGAACGCAGTCGATCGTACAATTGATCTACAGGCACATCCAGCCAAACTACTACACCATAGTGCAAGTAACCCCAATTCATCGATCACCCCACAATGCCGCCGCCTGTAGCCACGACCGAATTTTTATAAGCAGACAACTCACCGAGCACTTTAGTTTCTAGTTCCCGAAAAGCCTCTTCCCCTTCTCGATCGAAAATCTCAGCAATTGACTGATTAGCAACTCGAACAATTAGTTCATCAGTATCAAAAAAACGGTATTTTAATTTTCTTGCCAAAATCCGCCCCACCGTTGTTTTTCCCGCACCCATCATCCCGACAAGATAGATATTTACTCCCCTCAACCCATCCACTGCCAAATCCTCCGATATTTTTCTATTTTTTTAGGTTAATCGATCTGCCACTGGCGCGATCGTCGTCATCAAACTCATCACCCTCATCTAATCCCCAATCATCCTCTGCTTCTGCAATAGGATTTATTGGTGCTTCATCAGCGGGTTTAGGAATATCCCCTCCCGGAGGAACCAGCACTCGATACTCCGCATCGTATACAGCCTCAGTTTGCCCCACCCCAGACTGGCTCGGATCTCGATAGCCGTAAGAATATACGGAGCCAGCCCAAGATTTGCTTTTCGGTTCCTGCTGAGCTTCATAAGCCCTCGGATTTGCCGCTGGAACATCATTGACCTGCGGCCCGTCGGGAAAATCGCGATCGTCCCCCCAATCGTCATCACCGCCTTGAGAGCCTGATTTTGAGCCATCTGAGACCCAATCATCCTCATCGTCTGCCGCTGCATAAGTCCCCGGTTGAGCGTAATCCTTCGCCCCATCAGGGTTCGGAGTTTCTTGCTGGAAAGTCCGGGCATTGTAACCAGCCGACGTGGCGTACTCTGTTGGGTAGGAAGCAGCAGCCTGAGTTTGGCTATTTTCCGAATTCAGATATGGGTCAATTTCCTGTTTTCTCGGAGGGGGAGGTGGCGTGTAAGGTGTTCTCCCGTCTTCGGGGAAAGTATCGGGACGGCTGCGACTGTCGCGGCCGGTGCGGGCCCGCGTTGCAGATAGGTAATTTGAAAAAGCGAGCAAACCAGAAATCAATAAAGATGTGAGAGCTCCCACCGCCATGCTCAGCAAAATCCAGATAGATAAGGGCACAGCAGGCGATCTAACTCCCAAAAACACCAGCGATAATGCCGGCTCCACATTTTGCAGGGCAAAAATAGTCAGCCCCACCACAATTACTAGCAAAAATACAGGTCGCATATTAAAAATATTGGTAATTGGTAATTGGGAATTGGTAATTGGGAATTGGTAATTGGGAATTGGTAATTCAAACTAACAAATCATCAATAACAAACTGTCAACTGTCAACTGTCAACTGTCAACTATCAACTGTCAACTGTCAACTGTCAACTGTCAACTGTCAACTGTCAACTGTCAACTGTCAACTGTCAACTAACTCCCTTCTTCTTCCTTCCAGCGTTTGAGAGGAACGCAATCAATCCCCAACTGGTCTAAAGCGCGAGCCACCACAAAGTCTACCAAATCTTCAATAGTTTGCGGATTGTGATACCAAGCAGGAATCGCTGGTACAATTCTAGCTCCAGCTTCCGCCAAGGTAGTTAAATTCCGCAGGTGAATCAAACTAAAAGGCGTTTCCCGAGGCACGAGTACCAATTTTCTCCCTTCCTTGAGCTGAACGTCGGCCGCTCTTTCGAGCAAATCCGAGCTCAAGCCAGCCGCCAATTTGCCCAGCGTACTCATGCTACAGGGAATAATGATCATCCCTTGGGTACGAAAGGAGCCACTAGCAATATTAGCACCGACATCTTGCCAAGGATGGCACCGAAGTTTACCCATGGTGGCTACTCCTGCTTGTTCCCGCCAGAATTCCTCTTGCAGAGTCGGTTCTGCGGGCATTCGCGTGTTCTGTTCGCTTTGCCAAACCATGTAGGTAGATTTTGATGCTACCAGTTCGATCGCGCGATCGGCCTCCAACAGAAACTTCAGAGTTCGCACCGCATAAATCAGTCCCGATGCTCCAGTCACTCCTACAATTAGGGGGTAGTTATTCGTCATTAGTTATTTTTTAGTTGACGGTTGACTGTTGTTAGTAATTAGTTGTTATATCAAATCTGTTAACATCGGAATTATTCATATATCTCTTCTCGACAAGCGCGTGAATCAGCGTCCATCCCTTGTCATCTGCGCTTGCTGAAATTCTCTTTTTTAAACCGCAGATACAGGCAGATTAACACAGATTAACGCAGATAAATTAGATGAATTCCGGTTGCACCGTCCGTGATTGTTAACTGTTTACTGGATTTTACAATTCCGATGCTATGGGATTTGATATTAGTCATTAATTATTTTTTGATGATTGCTGAGTAGAGTTTGTCGCCCACATCTAAATACTTAGTTGCTAGACAATGACAACTAAGTATTGAGGAAAGTTAACTGTCAACTGTCAACTATCAACTGATTATTCATCATCATCAAAAGCTTGACTGCCGCCGCCTACTGCAACTAAATCAATTTGCTGGCGATAGTAGTCAACACTCTTGACTTGAACTTCCACCCGATCGCCCAAACGGTACTGATTGCGGTTTTTGCGACCTACTAGAGTTTGCTGGCGCGATCGATATTCGTACCAGTCATCCTTCAGCGAAGAAACGTGTACCAATCCCTCAACACGCAAGATGTCGCTTTCCGGCGGCCGCACCTCAATTTCCACAAAGAAACCATAAGACTGCACACCTGTAATCAAACCCTGGAAAGTTTGCCCGGTGCGTTCTTTCATCAATCCGGTTTTCTTCAATCCCTGCAAATCGCTTTCGGCATCTTCAGCAACTCTTTCGCGTTCCGTCAGGTGTACCACGGCCGATGCAAACTCTGTCTCAAATTCGTGGTGCAAATCTGGGGGCAGAACATTCCAAGTAATTTGACCATGACAGGAGGAATGGTGCAAGTCAACTTTTTCCTTAGCCCGTGTTGTGCGGCTGCTGCGGCCTTGCTCGAACACGGCTTGCAACACCCGCAGCACCAGCAAATCGGCGTAGCGGGAAAGCGGCGAAGTGCAGCGCGTGTAACCCTCTGACAGCGCCAAACCGAAGTGCGGCTTGGGAGTTGTGCTGTAAACAGCGGGCTTCATGGTGTCTTCTAGCAGGTAGGTGAGAACTCTTTCGGACTTAAGGCCGGCAAACTGCTGGGTAAATCGCTGAAAGTCCAAGGGCAAAACTTCTTCCTCGGTTTCGAGGTACAGTTCGCCTCCGAGGTTGTTGGAGAGTTTGATGAACTCTTGAATGTCTGCCGGATCTGGCATCGGCTGGACGCGGTAAATTGCTGGGACTCCCAAGGCTTGCAGGTGGGTGGCGACAGCTTCGTTGGCGAGTACGACTAACTCGGAGACAGCCGACTGAGTGGGGGGAGCTGTTGCAAAAGCTCCTAATTCGCCTTCGTCGTCGAAGTGAGAGTTAGCATCGGGCAAATTTAGTTCAAAAGCTCCTCGCTGTAGCCTTGTCTGTCTGGCTGCCTGTGAGGCGGCCCCGATTTGATCGAGGAAAGGACGGAGGGCGGAGGATAAAGGGTGCTCTTCGGCATCGCCTGGTTCGAGAATTGCTTGAGCTTGCTCGTAGGTGAGGTGGTAGTCAATTTGAATGACGCTGGCTTGAATTTCGTATTCTAGGACTTCTCCAGATTCGTCTAGGGTCAGCAGTATGCTAAATGCCAGCCGTTCGGTGTCTGGCAGCAGAGAGCAGCGCTCGTTGAGGATTTCTGGCAGTACGGCGATGATTTTTTCTCCCAGATGGGCGGCGGTGCCTCGCTTGCGGGCTTCGCGGTCGATCGGGGTTTCTGGCTGCACGTACTCGGCGGCGTCGCTGATGTGGATTCCTACTTGCCAGCGGCCGGATTTCAGGGTTTCGATCGACAAAGCGCGTTCTACTGGCGGATCGGAGAGGAATGATGTTGGGTCAAACTCGTTTTCGCCTCCTCCTTCGGAAAGATTTTCCTCCGGGGCTTGAGGGGCATCGTTTTCGCTGTTGGTTGTTCCCGGTTCGTTTTTGCTGAAGCTAACAGTCAGAATGTTACGCAAGTCTAGCCGTTTTTTGATGTCGGTTTTTTTGACTTTGCTGGGCAAATTTTCGGCTGCTTTGATGACTGCGGCGGGGAACGATCGCGGCAAGTCGTGTTTGCAGCATACGATGTCGAGGTCGTCTGCGGCTTCGGCGTCGGAACCGAGTACCTGTACTACTTTGCCGACTGGGCGATGGGTGCCGAGGGGGTAGCGTTTGACTTCGACGTGTACTAAATGGTCGATCGCCTCTTGGAGATTTGTGCCATTTGCGAGCAAGTCTAGTTCAAACAACAGGCGATCGTCCAGGGGGATTGCTCTGTAGCTGACGCGGCCGGTGGGGGTGGCGGTTTGCTTGACTCGCGCGAGTACCGAGGGGTTGGCGCGTTCGAGGATGAGCATGACTTCGCCTTCGGGCGATCGGCGGCGGCTACCTTCTTTGATGATTTTGACTAAGACTCGATCGCCATTCCAAGCTGTCGAGAGGTGACTTTCTCGCACGTAAACGTCTTCTGAGCCTTCGGCGTCTTGAATTGCAAAGCAAAATCCTTTGCTCGAACAGCGCAGTTTTGCTTCTACTACGTCGTCTTCAGCTACTCGGCGATAGCGGCCTTTGTCTTTGACTAATATGCCAATTTTCTCTAGAGCTTCTAATGCGATTTGAAGTTTGAGTTGACTGGTGGCGTCGTTGCAATCGAGTTTTTTCTCCAATGCTTTAGGAGCCACTAATTTGTCTTCTGTAAAATTTGCCAGCAGTGCAGCGATAGAAAATTCCATGTAGCGATCGATCCTCTTGTTTCCATCTAATTTTGGCGAAATCAGCCGCACCCCCTCGGGCCCTCGTAAGTGCCTGCTTCCCAACAAATGCGCGGGTTGATAGGTGGAGACGCGAGCACAGCCACCTTGTTTCATCGCGAGGTTTTTTTGAGATTCTCTCCCGACACCGGCTTGGTGCTAATTTGTCTGCTGTCTGTCTTGAACTGACTGCTGACGGTGCAGACAAATGTCCCGCACGCTATTCCCCAAGACAATTTTTTAGCGTTGGTTTGTTTGCTTTTAGGTCAGCAGCGCCGAGCACTTCGCGAATTAGAAAGCCCCTGTCGGTTCTTAAAAGATGGCTCGATACTGAAAGCAACGGCTTGAGTCGAGGATGAGCCGATGGAGGGATGGAGAGGGAGAAAATGTGCATTTCTGCCTTCTGCCTTGTTTCCTTCTGCCTTGTTCCTTCTTCCTTTTGAAGTGCCTCTTGCCTCTTGCTTTAGCAAAGAACTTACCGGATCAAGGCAAAATTGCTAGTAGCTCGCTGCTGCGATGCCCCTGTTTTTTGCAAGCGCTCTGCCCTTGCGGACAGAGGTGCAACGAGCGGGTCGGGAGCAATCTGTGCTGTAGAAAGTGCAAGGTACACAAAACCGGAGACTTTTACTACTTTTGCCTAATTGCTGTGTCATCTCCTATAGGTAGAAATGACGCCCGATGCTTGTTAGCTTAAACCGCCGGATGTGGGATGGGGTTTAGTGGCGTGTAAGGTTGCGCGGATGACTCACCTTTAATTTATTGTATGTTGAATATGTGCTTTCAGAAAATTGTTTTCTCTAGGCTGTACTAAACTTAAGTCATAAGCCCCTTCTGGTTTCGGGGTCAAAAAATTATGTTTGCTGAATTTCGCGCCCTTTATCCCGCTGGACAGTTAATCTGTGAGTTGCTGACTGTTCATCACGGTAAGTTTGTTGTTCGCTGTCTGGTTCAGGTTGACGGCAAAACTCTTGCTACGGCTATGTCGGCTGCTGAGTCTGTTGAGGATGCTGAAGACCGCGCCCGGTTGCGATCGATCGCTATGCTTGGATTTGCTCAGCCCGCAAGTGCGATCGCGAGTGTTGATCCGGCTCCGGTTGCTCCGGTTGCTCCGGTTGCTGCTGTTCCCCCGGTTGCTCCGGTTGCTGCTGTTCCCCCGGTTGCTTCGGTTGCTGCTGTTCCCCCTCCCCCTCCTCCTGCTGCTGTTCCGGTTCCTATTGGGCCGACAAGTGTTCCTCTTCCGGTTCTAGAAATGCCTGTTGCTGACAAATTGCCTGAAACACATCAAAGCAATTTTGTCAATAGTGAAGCGAAATTAAATGAAGAGCCGATCGCACCTGTACCGGAACCGCTGCCGCCAACGGTCGATCGGACGGAGGTTCCTGGATTTGTACCGAAGCAGTTAGACTCGGACGCTTGGCTTTCTTCCAGCTACGGCGAACCACTTCAGGAACTGGAGGTGCCGACTACTAGCCAAAGTGAACTGCTACAGGGTGCCGCCGAGGTCAGGGAATTGCAACCGATCGCAGTGGGAATTCCGAGCGATGCGATCGAGGATAATTCTGATACGATCGCCCAAATAGACGCAATCCTCAAACGCCTGCAATGGAAGAAAAAACAGGAAAGCGACTGTCTCGAACACAATTACGGCAAGTCGTCCCAGAGAGAGCTTTCTAGCGAACAGTTGGTGGACTTCTTAGAATATCTGGAAATCTACAGCAGAACTACTGAGGAAATCAAGCGGTTGAACTGGACTGCCAATCAAGGAAAAGATTATCTCAAACAAGGTTACGGCAAAGAAGCGCGCCATTTCTTAAATCAAGTAGAATTGCTCGACTTCCTGCAATATCTCGAATCTTTGCCTTAGTAATTCTGTAGGTTTCTAGGTGTGAGGTTTTTTTGGAAAAAGCTACATATAGCAGTTTTCAATTGTATGAAATACAGTAAGGACTTAACTCTGACGCCGTATCATGCGCCCCAGCATCTGTAATTCACTCTGAAAACTGCTATATGACTGTTAAAAGTTAAAAATCAAAAATGAAGAATATTTCCTCATTTTTGATTTTTAATTTTTTATTTAGGCGACAGCGGCGATCGGGCGGCTGGCGGAAGGACGGCGATCGATCACTTGATCGACTAATCCGTAGTCCTTGGCTTCTTCAGCGGACATGAAGAAATCCCGTTCGGTATCTTCTTCAATGCGGGAAAGCGGCTGACCGGTATGGTTGGCAAGATGTTCGTTCAGGCGGCGTTTGTGGTACAAAATCTCTTTGGCCTGAATTTCAATATCGGTTGCTTGTCCTTGAGCTCCGCCGAGAGGTTGGTGGATCATAATCCGGGAGTGAGGCAAACTCATCCGCTTGCCTTTAGCGCCGGCACTCAACAGAAAAGCGCCCATGCTGGCTGCCAAACCGAGACAAATAGTGCAAATGTCGGGGCGGATGTGGTTCATGGTGTCAAAAATGCCCATACCTGCTGTTACCGAACCCCCTGGGGAGTTGATATAGAGGTAAATATCTTTCTCCGGGTCTTCGGCGTCTAAAAATAGCAATTGGGCAACGATCAGGTTAGCCAAGTCAGAGTCAACCTGTTGGCCCAAGAAGACGATGCGATCGCGCAGTAGTCGCGAGTAGATGTCAAAGGCGCGTTCGCCGCGACCGGATTGTTCTATAACGGTTGGGATCATTGACGCCTGCCTATTACGTATCTTTTTTTAATTTTAGCGATTAGGGCTCAGTTATAGTTAGCGATCGGTGGCGTGCGATCGAGAAATCGGCAAAATCCTTTATTTGGGCGGGGTTGGGGCGGTAATTTGTGGAAGTTGTGGCGGGTGTGCGATCGGATTTCCGATCATACGGGCGATCGATGTTGAGGAAGCGGACATCAATAAACGTTAAATGTTGTTATGTGGCGATCGTATCATTGCAAGAAGTGCGATCGCTCGATCGCCGCTGACACTAGGAAAATGGTCTAGAAACTCATGAAAGCCAATCACCAGCTTCGAGACAATCAAGCAGAATTTTCATCGGGACGCGAGTAGCGATAAAGACAGGAGTTCCCCCTAAAATTTCGGGGTCGCTAGGAACGATAGTAGCTGCGTATTGCAAAGAAAAGGTTGTGATCTCGAGACAATCTTCCTCAGTCCAGGTATCACTTGGCTCGAATAGCCTGTTAGTTTCCATCGCTACATCCCCACTGGAATTCCATCGCATGAATCTTTTCTACCAAAGCTGAAACTTTAACGGGTGAATTATCAGGTACTAAATCCCGATCGACTATTTGTTGAGCCGTTGCAAGATTTTGGCTTCCTATAGCATCACTCGTATGAAAGACTAGACAATTCACTTGACTGAGACGAGCGGACAGGATTTGCAAAAGAGCCATCAGAACACGATCGCCACCGTAAGCTCCGCATCCCCAAAACCCTGTATGAATAATCAAACTTGGTGCGTGAGGCGACTCTAACTGCGACTCAATTCGTGCTGCACAAAATCCTGTGAACGCTGTTTTAAGGATGTATTCAATTTCTTCAATTCTATAAGAACCCTCCCCGCCTGCTGGAGCTTCCATCGCAATGATGTTTGTGATTGTAGGCGGGCTTAGAGGTTTTGTCGCTTGTCTGATAGCATCTGATGTAGCTCGTCCAAAGTTGTTGCCGTAAAGACCAAAAGGTCGCCCCTGTCCTGGATTTCGATCGGTAGCGATCGCACACCTCCGTTCCACCCCACGAATCAGGATCGGGGTGGGTTGTTGACTCTCCACTGTTAATGGTTTAATGTTGGAATCTAGTAAAGCTTCTCGCAGTGAACTGAGTGCTGGATGTTCAGCTACCTGCATTTCGTCTTGAGCAAACAGCGAACCACCATAAGCACAAAAAAGATTGTAATGAGCGAAATTGAGATACCACTCCATCTGAGTGCTATCTTGGGATGGCTCGTATTCAAAGTATCTCTTTTGCTCAGAAAGATCGGTCTGATGTTCAAGAGGGGAAAGATATTCTGGAAGTGGCATTGCGTACCATCGGGAAAACGCTAATTGACCCCGATGAGTGCATCCAGGTGGACAACAAATGTCATAAACGAGCTTTTTATTAGCGTGGTAAAATTTTGGTGGGTGAGAATTCATCAGAGCTTGCGTATCAAATGTCTGCCTACATATCAAGCTATCTAAGAAGTCGTTCATTGCTCTCTCCCTTCCAACATTGAAACATTTTTTTCAAACGTTAACCGCCAAAGGCTGTGGATGTCAAGACCGACTAGCTCTTAGATACCCGACTTCTCCAAGAAGCCCGGTATCTGCGGTATCTGGTTATTCTATTTTTTTAGGCAGGCTTACTTATTGCTGACTACTCAAATTTTTATCGCCCAACCTCGGCGATACATCCCATACAAAATCAACCACCAACACAATACCGCTGTCACGGCAAAAGCTAGAGAACCGTTCAGCGGCCCAGCCCACGGCACAAACCAGTTTTCATAAATCCAAGTGTAGGTAGTTGGAGCAGTTTTACCAATGCCGATATGAGTTTTTAACAAAAGTCTGGCAACAATACCGGAGGCGACAAACAAGAAAATTGCATTCAATCCCATGATTTCAAACGGCCAGCCCCATTTCCACTTTCGCACTTCTATTGTTTCGTAGCAAGCTGCTAGCAATAGCAACGCCCAACCAGCGGTA
>Ga0105044_10010039_pt1 | contig 12936 bp, 12 predicted proteins | sample MAT01_FD_78092 | JGI IMG/M metagenome (GOLD analysis project Ga0105044, IMG submission 78092) | Freshwater microbial communities from Lake Fryxell liftoff mats and glacier meltwater in Antarctica - MAT-01 | ecosystem: Environmental > Aquatic > Freshwater > Ice > Liftoff microbial mat | place...
CAACTGGTGATCGCCACCAACCAGAACGACATTCTGCACCGCACCTTGCAGACCGGGCGCCATCAGACCGACGGGGTTCGCCCGTCCATCAGCCCCTCGATGGATATTCAGGTCTCGTCCAATTTCGAGCGCGCGCTGTTTGAGGCTTACGGCCGCGATGCCGCTGCAGTGGTGCAGGATATGGCGTCGTTGCAGGCCACGGGCGGGTTTGATGTAGCGCAGGGTGCATTGCAACACCTGCGCGCCGCCTTCGCCTCTGGCTGCGCGTCGGAAGCGGAAACCGCCGCCACCATTGCGCGGCTTCGCCAGACCACCGGCGAGGTGCTGTGCCCGCATTCCGCCGTGGCGGTCAAGGTGGCAGAGGAGCATCTGGGGCAAGCCCCGATGATAACCCTTGCCACTGCCCATCCCGCCAAGTTTCCTGATGCGGTCGAGGCTGCAACGGGGATGCGCCCCGCTTTGCCGCCGCGCATGGCCGATCTGTTTGGCCGCTCTGAACGGATGACGCGGCTGCCCAATGACCTTGCCGCGCTGAAAAGCCTGATCGTCGAAAGGATTGACCATTGACCCTGTTGCCCGAGATGCTGCGCCTGACCACGCTGCCCAATGGTTTCCGGATCGTCACCGAAGCCATGCCGGGGCTGAAATCGGCCTCGGTCGGGATCTGGGTGACCGCTGGCGGGCGGCATGAGCGGGTGGAACAGAACGGCATCGCGCATTTTCTGGAACATATGGCGTTCAAGGGCACCAAGCGGCGCACCGCGCTGCAGATCGCCGAAGAGATCGAGGATGTCGGCGGCTATATCAACGCCTATACCTCGCGCGAGATGACGGCCTATTACGCCCGGGTGCTGGACGGCGATGTGCCCCTCGCGCTCGATGTGATTGCCGATATCGTGCTGAACCCGGTGTTCGATCCCAAGGAGATCGAGGTCGAGCGCCACGTGATCCTGCAGGAAATTGGGCAAGCGGCGGATACACCCGACGACATCATCTTTGACTGGCTGCAGGAAGCGGCCTATCCCGGCCAGCCGATCGGCCGCACCATTCTGGGGCCGGAGGAGCGGGTATCGGCTTTCGGCCGTGATGACCTGTCGCGCTTTGTGGCCGAACAATATGGCCCCGGCCAGATGATCCTTGCCGCTGCCGGTGCGGTGGATCACGATCAGATCGTCGCCATCGCCAACGATTTGTTTGGTGCCATCAAGACCCGCCCCGCCGGGGTGATCGCTCCCGCCGCCTTTCGCGGTGGCGAGCGGCGCGAGGTCAAGGATCTGGAGCAGGCCCATATCGCGTTGGCGTTCGAGGCACCGGGCTACCGGCATGACGATGTCTATACCAGCCAGATCTACTCCACCGCGTTGGGTGGCGGCATGTCCTCGCGGCTGTTCCAGAAAATCCGCGAAGAGCGCGGGCTGTGCTATTCGATCTTTGCGCAGGCCGGGTCCTATGAGGATACCGGGCTGATCACCATCTATGCCGGCACCTCGGCCGAGGAGATCGGCGAGTTGAGCGCCTTGACGATTGATGAGTTGAAGCGTGCCGCCGATGACATGTCGGAGGCCGAGGTGGCGCGGGCGCGGGCGCAGATGAAGGCCGGGCTGCTGATGGGGCTCGAAAGCCCCTCCAGCCGGGCCGAACGGCTGGCGCGGCTGTTGTCGATCTGGGGCCGGGTGCCGCCGGTAGACGAGGCGATTGCCCGGATCGACGCTGTGACCATGGCCGATGTGCGCCGCTATGCCGCCGGGATGGTGGCGCAGCGGGGTGCGGCGCTGGCGCTGTACGGCCCGGTGGACAAGGCCCCCGACCTTGCCACGCTGCGCGCCCGGCTGGCGGCCTGATGGCGGCAGCGGTGGCCAGATGACCCGGCGGGCGCTCCGGTGATCGGTCTGCGCCGCAGGGTCAGGCTGGAAACCGAGCGGATGACGCTGCGCCTGCCCGCCCATGCCGATTACCGCCAATGGGCCAGCCTGCGGCGCGACGGCGCCGGTTTTCTGGTACCGTGGGAACCGACCTGGGCCGATGACCATCTGACGCGCAAAGCCTTTGCCAACCGGGTTTACTGGGCCGCGCGGGCCCATGCTTCGGGCACCGCCTTGCCGCTGTTTCTGATCCGACGGTCGGATCAGGCGCTGGTTGGCGGCATCACGCTGGACAATATCCGCCGCGGCCCGGCGCAGGCCGGCACCTTTGGCTATTGGGTCGGCGAGAGCTTTGCCCGTCAGGGCTATATGCGCGAAGCGGTGCAGGCGCTGGTTCACCACGCCTTTACCGCGCTTGATCTCAGCCGGGTCGAGGCGGCCTGTCTGCCGGAAAACGCCGCCTCTCGCGGGCTGTTGGAGAAAAGCGGCTTCAAATACGAAGGGGTGGCGCAAAGCTATCTGCAAATCAATGGCCGCTGGCGCAACCATGTGCTTTACGCCAATCTGCGCAGTGACCGTCGCGGGCGGACGGATATAGGATAGGGCATGGCTGTCTGGATCGCGTTGCTCAGGGCTGTCAATGTCGGTGGCACCAACAAGCTGCCGATGGCAGAGTTTCGCGCCGCATTGGCCGGGGCGGGGCTGGCCGATGCCCGGACCTATGTCCAGAGCGGCAATCTGGTGTTCCGCTCTGATCTAGCCGGGGCTGTCGTGTCTGACCTGATCGCCGACGTGGTGCTGCGCCAGTTCGGCTTTCGCCCGCCGGTGCTGGTTCTCGACAATGCCGCTTTTCAGGCGGTGCTTGCCGCCAACCCGTTTCCCCGCGTCGCTGACCCCAAGCACCTGCACGCCTTTTTCATGGCGCGGGCCATGCCGGATGCCGGTTTCGCCTTTCTGAAGGCTTTGGCGGTGGCGGGCGAGGAATATGCGGTGCGCGGCAAGGTTCTGTGGCTGCATCTGCCGCATGGCTCGGCGCGCTCGAAGCTGGCGCTGCGGGTCATGGCCTTGCCAACTGATATCACCGCGCGCAACCTGCGCAGCGTCGAGGCGGTGGCGGTGCTGGCTGCGACCATGGCGGAAAAGGGCTAGGTGATGCTGCGGTGGGCCATTTCCCTGATGCTGGCATTGGCGCTGCCCGCCGAGGCCGACGCGCGGATTGCCAGCAATTGCGTGGCATTGGCCAGCGCCGACCCCGGCGCGGAAACCGTGCAACCTGCCGCTTTCACCGGGGTGCCGCCAGCCGATGCGGTGCGGATCTGGTATCTGGACCATGCCAGTTTCGTGATTCAGACCGCAGACGGGCTGATCGCCGTGACCGACTATACCGGCAGAGCCGGGACCGGTGATCTGGTGCCCGATGTGGTGACGATGAACAATTACCACGATACCCATTGGACCGCCTTGCCCGATCCGCGTATCCGCCATGTGTTGCAGGGCTGGCCGCAGGACGGGTTGCCTGCCCATCACGAACTGGACCTTGGCAGCATGCTGGTGCGCAATATCACCACCGATACCCATGGCCCGTTCGGCGAGGGGGCGGCGAAAGACGGCAACTCGATCTTCATCTTTGAGGCGGCGGGGCTGTGCATCGGCCATCTGGGCCATCTGCATCAGGAATTGTCAGCGGCGCAGATGGCGACCATCGGGCGGCTGGACGTGGTAATGGTGCCGGTGGACGGGGCCTATTCGATGGATCAGGCGGCAATGGCGCGGGTGGTAGTGGCGCTGCATCCCCGTATCGTCATTCCGATGCACTGGTTTTCAGCCGGGATGCTGGGGCGTTTTCTGACCCTGATGCAGGAGGATTTCGCCATTGATCTGCGTGATGCGCCCGATCTGGTGGTGTCGACTGCCAGCCTGCCGTCGCAGCCGACCGTGGTGGTGCTGACCCCGCGCCGGATCGACTGACCCCTTGCTCTGCCCCGGGCCGCATGGTTCACAGGCGGCGGAGGAGCCATGCTGAACCCCGCCGATCAAGCCTTTGCCGCCACCCTGCCGCCGGATTGCCTGCGCCCGCTGGAGCCGCGCTATCTGAGCGAGCCGCGTGGCCGCTTTGCCGGGATCGCTGGGGTGCTGGCTGCGCCGCGCACTGTCGCAGAGGTTGCCGCCGTGGTGCGGGCCTGTGCCGCAGCACGGGTCGGGATCGTGCCCTATGGCGGCGGCACCGGGCTGGTGGGCGGGCAGGTCATGGCGGAGGGGTCCGCCCCGCTGATCCTGTCGCTGGAGCGGATGGTGGCGGTGCGCGCGGTCTATCCGGCCGAGAATGTGCTGGTGGTTGAAGCCGGCGCGGTGCTGGCCGACGTGCAGGCCGCGGCAGCGGCGGCGGGGCGGCTGTTCCCGCTGTCGCTGGCGTCGGAGGGCACAGCGCGGATCGGCGGCAATCTGGCCACCAACGCTGGCGGCACCAATGTGCTGCGCTATGGCAATGCCCGCGATCTGTGCCTGGGGCTGGAGGCGGTGTTGGCCGATGGCACGATCTGGCACGGGCTGAAGCGGCTGCGCAAGGACAATACCGGCTATGATCTGCGCAATCTGCTGATCGGGTCGGAGGGAACGCTGGGCATCATCACCGCCGCCAGCCTGAAGCTGCACCCGCGCCCGGCGCAGAACGGGGCGGCGCTGCTGGTGGTGCCAAGCCCGGTTGCCGCGCTGGCGCTGCTGGCGCTGGCGCAGGCGCGGCTGGCCGAGGCGGTGTCGGCGTTTGAGCTGATCTCGCGGATGGGGCTGGAGTTTCTGGCCGAAACCATGCCCGATGTCCGCCAGCCTTTTGCGGTGAAACCCGACTGGATGGTGCTGATCGACCTTGGCCTGCCCGAGGGGGCTGCGCCCCAGGCAGTGCTGGAGCAGTTGTTTGCCGAGGCGTTCGCGCTTGGGCTGGTCAGCGACGGGCTGGTGGCGCAATCGGGCGCGCAGCGCGCGGCATTCTGGCAGGTGCGCGAAAGTATTCCGCTGGCCAACCGGCGGGTTGGTGCCATCTCGTCGCACGACATTTCGCTGCCGCTGAGCCTGATTGCGGAGTTCATTGAACAGGCTCAGGCCGAACTTGCGGCGCTGGGCGATTATCGCATCAACTGCTTTGGCCATCTGGGCGACGGCAACCTGCATTTCAATGTCTTTCCTGCCCGGGGCAAGGCGGCGGCCAGCTATGGGGCGCAGCGCGATGCGGTCAAACGGCTGGTGCATGACCGGGTGGATGCGATGGATGGATCGGTTTCGGCCGAACACGGGCTGGGGCGGCTGAAGGTCGGCGAGATGGAGCGTTACGGCGACCCCGCCAAGCTTGCAATGATGCAGGCGATCAAGCGGGCGCTGGATCCTTTGGGCATCCTGAATCCCGGGGCGGTTTTACGGGCCGAATGACCTGAAACCCTCAAAAGACCAATGCGCCCCGCCGAAGGGTCGGCGGGGCGCGGTTGGAGGACACGTGATTGCAAGCAGTGCCCGGTTCGCAAGCAGCACCCCTTCATCTCGGGGTGGTCCAAGGTTAACGCGATTCCCCTTACCAAAGGGTTCACAGACTGCGATGCCGGGTCAAAGACCCAAAATCACTTTCAATGACCCTCAAACGCGCACAGGGCATGGACCGCCATCCCCAACGCTTCCAGCCGTTTGCGGCCGCCCAGTTCGGGCAGATCGATCACAAAGGCACAGCCCACCACCGACGCGCCAAGCCGCTCGACCAGCCTGATCCCGGCCTCGGCGGTGCCGCCGGTGGCCAGAAGATCATCGACCAGCAGCACCTTCTCGCCGGGTTTCAGCGCATCGTCATGGATCTCCATGATAGCCTCGCCATATTCCAGCTTGTAGTCCTGCGCGATGGTGGTGCCCGGCAGCTTGCCTTTCTTGCGGATCGGCACAAAGCCGGTGGTCAGTTGATGCGCCACGGCACCACCCAGGATGAAGCCGCGCGCTTCCAGCCCCACCACCTTGTCGATCCGTTCGCCGGCATAGGGGTGCAGCAACTGATCTATCGCCATGCGAAAGCCGCGGGCATCGGCAAACAGCGTGGTGACATCGCGAAACAGGATCCCCTCATGCGGAAAATCGACGATGGTGCGGATATAGTCCTTGACGGTTTTTGTCATATCATTCTCCCAAAACGCGGCCCGCAATCGCCGTCAGCTTTGCCATCACTGCCGGGTCGCGCCGGTCCGGTGCTGTCATGATCGCATGATCCAGCGCGCGGTCGCAGCCGCAGGGGCAGGGGGCGCGGGTGGGGCCAAGCCGCCCCGGCAACCGCCCCACCAGCCCGCGCGCCTTGCCCGCATTGCCGGTCAGCACCGCGATGATCCGGGTGATATCGACCGAGCCGTGATCGGGGTGCCAACTGTCGAAATCGGTAATCATTGCCAACGGGGCGTAACAAAGCTCTGCCTCGCGCGCCAGTTTCGCCTCTGGCATGTTGGTCATGCCGATCACGTCGCAGCCCCAGCCCCGATACATCCGGCTTTCGGCGACGGTTGAAAACTGCGGCCCTTCCATCGCCAGATAGGTGCCGCCGCGATGGATGGGGATACCCTCGGCGTGCGCCGCCGCTGCGCAGGCATCGCCCAGCCGGGCGCAGGTCGGGTGCGCCAGTGATACATGTGCCACGCAGCCGGCGCCGAAAAAGCTTTTGTCGCGGGCAAAGGTGCGGTCGATGAACTGATCGACGATCACGAAATCGCCCGGTGCCATGTCGGCGCGGAACGACCCGCATGCCGACAGGGCAACCACATCGGTTACCCCCAGCCGCTTCAGCGCGTCGATATTGGCGCGGTAGGGCACCGTTGTCGGGCTGTGGATATGGCCCCGGCCATGACGCGGCAGAAAGGCCATCGCCACCCCGGCCAGTGTGCCGGTCAGAATGGCATCAGACGGCGTGCCCCACGGGCTGCCGACCTGCTGCCATTGCGCATCCGCCAGCCCCGCGATCTCATAGATGCCGGAGCCGCCGATGATCCCGATTTTCGTCTGCATCACCCGCCCCGTCAGCCCAAACCGGGGCCAGCTTAGGCGGCGGCGGCGGGCAAGGGAACGGAAATCCTCGCCCTTGCCCATAGGATCAGATGATGGTGATCATTCCGGCATTTGCGATTGCAATGCCCTGCAACAGAATGCCATCACCGCCCGGGCCATATTGCAGCAGGGTATCACCACCGGCGGCCACGAAAGTCACCGCAATGCCTGCCGCCAGATCAATCCTGTCGACGGCCAGGTTGAAATCCGTGATCGTATCGACGCCATCCCCAACCGCAAAGATGAAAGTATCGCCGCCACCGTTTCCGGTCAGCAGATCCGTTCCGGTGCCACCGATGAGCTTGTCGCGCCCGGCACCACCCTGAAGCGAGTCGTTATTGGCACCGCCATACAACTGATCGTTCTGGCCCCCACCCAGCAACCGGTCATCGCCGCCATCGCCAAAAAGCTTGTCGAACCCGGTCCAGCCATCCAGCCGGTCGTTGCCGGTGGCACCGTGGGCAAGGTCGTCGCCGTCGCCAAGGAAAATATTGTCGTTGCCGCCGCCACCATCGAACGTATCGTTGCCCGACAGGTTCAACGGAACCCCGTCGGACGAGACATCGGTGCTGAGCAGAATGTCGCGGTTGGCGTTGCCATGGTAGGACCATCCCAGCGGCAGGAACAGATTTTCGACAGCCGCAGTATCAAAGCCGCTGTTGTCCTGGCTGATGGCTGCCTGCAGCGCCACAGCGGTCAGGCCAAGGCCGGTGACCGTCATCTGCAGCGCACCAGCCTGGGTCACGGTCAGGCCATCAATGAACCCGCCGGTCAGCACCGGATTGCCGCCCATCAGTCCGGTGGTGATGCCGGCCCCGCTGACCTCATACAGATAGTTGATCCCGCCCGGTCCGACCTGGGTCAACCGGATCAGTGTCGGGCTGACGAATACGATGGTGGCGGCACCGGTGAGATTGTCGATGGCGGTGACAAGGGCGCGGGGCGAACTGCTGGCGCCTGCGGCAAAAGTGACGTCTGGCATAATGGACTCCTGTGTTGTGAATGGGGGGACGGTAGCAGAATTGGTGCAATTGAAAGCGATTCGATTGCAAAATGAGCAGGAACTGTCTCGCGGCAGCTATTCTCCCGGGCGTTTCAGGCTGAACAGATCGCGCACCACCGTGTAATCGCGGTACCCCAGCCGGGCCAATGGCTGAAAGCGGGTGACATCAAACCGCCCGTCCACCACGCAATCATCGCGCAGATGCACGCCCACCACCTCGCCGAACATCACGAAATTCGCGGCCCCCGGCAATTGCACCACTTGCGTCAGGCGGCATTCCAGCGCGGCGGGGGCAGTGGCGACACGCGAACAGGCGATGGTTTGGCAGGGCACGCGGTCAACGGCGGCCAGTGTGAACTCATCCGTGTCGCGGCCATAAGCGCCAGAGGTGAGGCTCATCACATCGCGCATCGCATATTCCACGATATTCACGCAAAACACCCCGGTTTCCTCGATATTGGCCACCGAATCCTTGCCCCTTGCCCGGTCAGGCTTGCCCTCGGTTGAGGCAAACATCACTTGCGGCGGGTGATAGGCCACGGCGTTGAAAAAGGAATAGGGCGCCAGATTGTCGCCGCCATCCGCCCCCCGGCTGGAGATCCAGCCGATCGGGCGCGGGGTCACGATGGCGTTGAACGGGTTGTGCGGCAGGCCATGGCCATCAGCGGGGCGGTAGAACATTGGCAACCTCATCAGGATTTGATCCCGACCCTAGCGCGTGCTAGGGCCGGTTCCAGCGAAATGTCGGGTGCGGAAGGGAAATTTGTACCAGCTGGAGGAGGAAACCGCCGACGATCAGTGGGAGGTCGAAGCGCTGCTGGACCTGTGCTTTGCACCGGGCCGCGAGGCTTTGTCATCCTATCGGCTGCGCGACCAAGTGGCCATGGTCGCCCCGCTGTGCCTTGTGCTGCGCGATGAACAGGCGATTCTGGCGGCTTCGATCCGCTATTGGCCGGTTCTGATCGGTGGCAGGCCGGCGCTGCTTTTGGGCCCGGTGGCAGTTCACCCGACCCGGCAGGGCGAGGGGTTGGGGGCCTACCTGATCCACGAGTCGCTGGCAGAGGCGCGCAATCTGGGCTGGGAGCGGGTATTGCTGGTCGGCGATGCCCCCTATTATGGCCGCTTCGGCTTTCGCATACGCGCCGACGTGGAGATGCCGCCCCCCACCAACCCCGACCGGGTGCTGGGGTTCGAACTGACGACCGGGGCATGGGACGGGGTGGCGGGCAAGGTTGCACGGTTCATCGGCTGAAGGCAGTTGCGCGGCGCAGGCGGGGTGCTTACCTTTGCGCCATGAGCAACGATCTTGTTCCCCTGACCAGCGACGCAGACGGCCTGCCCGGGCCAGTGCAATCGGCCATTGCCGAAATTGCCGCCCGCCACCGTGCCGCCGGGGGGGTGATGATGAAGCTGGTCAATGCCGCCGGTGGGCAGATCGAGAACCGGCTGGAACTGCTGCCCGACCGGGTGAAGGACCGGATCGAAGGTGCCACCCGTGGCGCGCTGGAAGCGGCTTATGGGCTGGCTGCACAGAGCCATCGCAGCGATGACCCGTTGCGCGGCGATCGGGGCCATCTGGCGCTGGCGACGCTGACGGGGGCATTGGGCGGGCTGGGTGGGCTGACCACGGCGCTGGCTGAATTGCCGGTGACAACGGCGGTGATCTTCCGGTCCATCCAGACCATCGCCGCCGGCCATGGCTTTGACCCCGCCGACCCCGCCATCCGCGCCGAATGCCTGCAGGTATTCGCAGCCGGCAGCCCGCTGGAGGATGACGACGGGGTCAATACCTCATTCCTGGCCGCGCGGGTCACCCTGACCGGGCCGGGGTTGCAACGGCTTATCGCAAGCATATCGCCGCGCTTTGCCGCGCTGCTGGGCCAGAAACTGGCGGCCCAGGCGGTGCCGATTCTGGGTGCCGTGACCGGGGCGGGGATCAACTACACCTTCATGGATTACTTTCAGGAAATGGCGCATGTGCGCTTTGGCCTGATGCGTCTGGGGCAAAAGCACGACCCAAAGGTGATCGGCGCGGCGTTCAAGGCGGCGGTGGCGCAGGGCAAGCTCGCGGCACCAACCCCTTGAGGTTCAGGGCAAATCGGCCAGCCAACCCATCAGGGCAGGGCGTACGCTTTCTTCGCCGGCGGCACGCGCGCCCTCAATCACGCTGCGCGCCTCGGTCAGATCCACCCGCCGCAACAGATGCTTGACCGGCCCGACCGAAGCCGGACGCATCGACAGGGTGCGCAGACCCATGGCGGCAAAGGCCAGCGCCTCGACCGGGCGGCCGGCATCCTCACCGCAAAAGCTGAGCGGCGTTGCGGCATCGGCGCAGCGCCCCACGATATGTTCGATAAAGTTCAGGAAGCTGACCGACAGGGTGTCATAGCGCCGCCGCACCCGCTCATTCTCGCGATCCGCCGCAAAGAAGAACTGCTTCAGGTCGTTGCCGCCGATCGAGATGAAATCGGCGGCTTGAAAGAACGCCCGGGGCGCATAGGCAAGGCTGGGGGTTTCCAGCATTGCCCCCACTTCGACCGAGGCCGGCAGCACACCCCCCATCCGCTCCTCGCGGTCCAGTTCGCGCATCAGATAGTCGCGCGCTTGCGAAAACTCGGCGAACTCTGCGACAAAGGGGAACATCACCGTCAAGGCCCGGCCATGCGCCGCACGGATCAGCGCCTGCAACTGCATCCGCAAAACCCCCGGCTTTTCCAGCCCCACGCGGATCGCCCGCCAGCCCATCGCCGGGTTGGGTTCATCCTGCGGCTTCATGTAGGGCAGCACCTTGTCCGACCCGATATCAAGGGTGCGAAACGCAACTCGCCGCCCCTTGGCGCTATCCAGCACCCGTGAATACAGCGCCGCCAGTTCACCGCGTTTGGGCATCTGGCTGCGCACCAGAAACTGCAATTCGGTGCGGAACAAGCCGACGCCTTCGGCCCCCGACCCCTCCAGGCTGGGCAGATCGGCCATCAGACCGGCATTCATCTGCAGGCTGACCACTGAGTCGCACAAGGTTTGCGCAGGCAACAGGCGCAGACCGGCATACTTCTCCATCGCCTTGGCCTGCATCGCGATCTTGTCGCCGAACGCCTTGGCCACCATCTCATCAGGCCGCAGGTGCACGATGCCCTGATCGCCATCGACGAGTATCTGATCGCCGTTCAGAGCCTCGGTGGTAACGTTTTTGGCATGGATCACCAGGGGGATCGCCAGCGCCCGCGCAACAATGGCGGCATGGCTGCCGACCGAGCCTTCTTCCAGCACCACGCCGCGCAGTTTGCGGCCATATTCCAGCAACTCCCCGGGGCCGATGTTGCGCGCCACCAGCACCGGGTTTTCCGGCATGGCCGCCCCGGTATCCTTGCCCTGACCGGTCAGGATGCGCAGCAGGCGGTTCGACAGGTCATCCAGATCGTGCAGCCGTTCGCGCAGATAGGGGTCTGGCACCTGTTCCATCCGGGCGCGGTTGGTCGATTGCTCTTTCTCCACCGCCGCCTCGGCTGACAGGCCACGGCTGATACCCTCTTCCATCCGCCGGGCCCAGCCGCGCGAATTGGCGAACATGCGGTACGCTTCCAGCACCTGCAACTGTTCCTTGTCGGTGGTTTCATGGTCCGACAACAAGGCATCAACCGAGCCGCGCAACTGTTCAATTGCGTCGTTCAGCCGGATAATTTCCGCCTTCGGGTCATCTGCCACCGGGTTCGACACCACGACGCGGGGCTCATGCAGCCAGACCCGGCCTTCGGCAGAGCCTTCCTGCCCGGTGCCGCCGCGAAACATCACCGGTTGCTGGTGCAGGGGGCTCAGCGCCTCGCCTTCACCGATGAACGCCCCCAGTTCGGTCATTTCGGCCAGCACCATCGCCACGACTTCGAGGCCGTAGACCTCATCTTCGGAAAACTGGCGGGCCTCGCGGCTTTGCACCACCAGCACGCCCAGCTTTTCGCCAACCCGCTGAATCGGCACGCCGAGGAAACTGGAAAACAGCTCTTCGCCGGTTTCGGGCATGTAGCGAAAGCCTTTTTCGGCGGGCGCGTTGCCGGTATTGATCGGGGTCGCGGTCTTGGCGACGCGGCCGACCAGACCCTCGCCCAGCTTCAGCCTGGTCTGGTGCACCGACGCGGCTTTCAGCCCCTGAGTGGCGCACAATTCCAGCGTGTCGTCATCGCGAAACAGGTAGATCGAACAGACATGGGTGCCCATGGAAGCGGAAATCAGTCGGGTGATGCGGTCAAGCCGCTCTTGCCCCGCGCCCTTTTCGGCCAGCGAGTCCCGAAGCCGCTTCAGCAGTTTGCGGCTGTTGCTTTCGATCCTGTCGGGCATAGGTCTCCGGTTCAGGCGGCTTTATCCGACCCGAACGTATCATGAAGGGCTTGCACCGCCAGTTCCAGATATTTTCGATCAATCAGCACCGATATTTTGATCTCGGAGGTTGTAATGACCCTGATGTTGATGCCTTCGGCGGCAAGTGCCTTGAACTTGGTCGCTGCCACAGCCGCGTGGCTGCGCGGGCCAAAGGAGCGGAACGTCCGAACAGCGGAGTTCAGGTTGACGGGTATTTCGTCCCGTCGCAATTCTGCAAGTGGAACTTGCAGGGGCGGGCATCGACGCATCCGGGGCGACAGGGTAGTTTCAATTCATCGCGGCGGTGCGAAACAGATCAAGGTGCCACAGCGAAACAGCGGCCAGGACGAAGCCGGCAAGGGGTTGAAAGGAAACATCCTTTCAGCCGCCGGGAAAGGCTTGACCACAAAGAGACAACGCAACCCAAACCAGGAGGCCATCATGGCATACGGCATTTCACATTTCATCCCCGACGGCACCAAATCGCAATACGAGGCGGTCATGGTCGCGATGAACGGCAAGCTGGGGGTGATCCCCAAGGGTCAGATTTTCCACGCAGCGGGGCCGACCGCTGGCGGCTGGCAGATCGTGGCTGTTCAGGACTCCAAGGAAAGCTGGGACAACTTCGTGAAGGCGGTGTTTGTGCCGCTGATGACCAAG
>Ga0105044_10010041_pt1 | contig 12935 bp, 8 predicted proteins | sample MAT01_FD_78092 | JGI IMG/M metagenome (GOLD analysis project Ga0105044, IMG submission 78092) | Freshwater microbial communities from Lake Fryxell liftoff mats and glacier meltwater in Antarctica - MAT-01 | ecosystem: Environmental > Aquatic > Freshwater > Ice > Liftoff microbial mat | place...
CCGCCGCGTATTTTCAGCCCGCGAGTCCCGGCTCGACCAACAGAATTCGATACTCTGATAAAGCCTCCACGCTCCCCGCCCATCGCCTGCCCCATGCGGTGGAACTGACCTTGGTCACGCTGGACTCCCGCGCCCTCAAACGGAATCCGGTGATCCCGCAAATCGAGACCGCGACCACGCCGGATCAAATCCCCTCCAAAATTGAAAAATTTCTGGGTGACATCCGGGCAAACGGTATCGATTCCGCCCGGGTGTTTTCCACCACGGTCAGGCTGTCCACCGAAACGGATCCCCCCGTCTCACCATGAAAACTTCTCCCCTCCGAGAGCAGCGCGGCATGGCACTTATTGTCGTTCTCGCTCTGATCGTCATGACTACCATCCTGATCGTCGCCTTCACCGTCAGCATGCGCACCGAACGCCAGGCCGCTTCGAGCATGGCCAACGACCAGCGGGCCAAACTCCTGGCGCAAAGTGCCCTCGAACATGCCGTGGCTATTCTCGACAGCAACATCCCCCAGCCCGTCACCTCGGGCGTTCTGCCGCCATCTCCGACAAATTGGATAGTCAGTCCCGGACTTCTCACCCTCGTCCACGGTTCCGGGAACATTAGAACCGTTCCTCTCAGTTCCAACCCAATCAAAGGATATCCACAAGCGAATCCCGGGGATGCGAATCTTAACGTAAAATCCGTCAAAATAAATGACTACGCGATTGTTTCCACCAATACGCCCCTCCGTGTGGCGTGGATTCCCGTACTAAAGGATCCGCTTGCCGCCGCCTCGTCCACCAACCCGATCGCCGGACGCTACGCATTCTGGATGGATGACGAAAACGCCAAGATCAACGTGAATACGGCGTATGGAAAACCTTCCGCAGCCTCGATGAACTTCAGCGAAGTCAACCCCATGGCAACAAAAACCCTGGACAGCGGCTCCACGGATCCCAAAGTGGGGCCTTTTGCTCCAAGGCCCAGTGCCTATGCGACTGCTGCGCAAATGGCAAACAGCGTCGGCACCAATCCTGTTCAATTTTATCCTCTCTGGCATCCCAGCGCGGTGAATATCGGACTGCTGGGAACCGACCTCGACCGCAATGCCATGGTCGACTGGATCTACAACACCGCCTCCGGCAAACCTTCGTGGCGGCTGCTTTCCTCGCCTGAACAAATCAAGCAATTCGTCACCGCTAATGCGGATTCCTTTTATAGGAACAACAAATTCCTTCTTACAGCTTCGGGGCGCGATCCAGAATTCAATGTTTTCGGGAAATCCCGGCTCTTTCTCGACAAGCGAATTCCCAATATTTACGATAACCGATATTTTCAATTCGACCGCGATCAATATGGTCCCATGTATTTCCACGGCTATGAGAATGCCCAGCGGAGATTCAATTTGGCGGTCAATACGCCGTACGTGCCCGATCAAACCGGGCTTGCCCATGTGGCTAATAATATCTCCCGCCTTCTCGCACGAAAGGATTGGCCCGGCATGCCCGCCAGAAGCTTTGTGGACAAATGGGGCGGTACAGGCATAGGGGAGCGAGAGGCGGATCAGGTCGCTTGGAATATCACCGTCATGGGCAACTACGCGGGGGGGGCTGAGGACGTCGCGAACAGCGGCGGTTGGGCCGAGGATATCGAACCCCTTTCGGCCTATCTCCGAAACCAGGATTCTGCCACCGCCCCGTCCACCAACTGGCCGGGACGCGCGATCCGGAAGGGCTTCTTAAGCGGCAAAGCCATCGTTCCTTACCTTCCACGCGCCATGGTTACAGAATTTGCCATGACCGTGCTCCCCGAACCTGTCGCTCCCATCGTAGCGGATCCCGCCCTCCAAAAATACCGTCTTAAAATCACTTACAGTGTGGAATTTTACCTGGGTGACAAAGTCCCGCCCAACCGCATCAAGGGTCAGTTCGCGCAAAAGTTTGTTTTCACCAGCTTTGAATACGTCATCATAGATTCCACCGGGACAAGCGCGGCGCAGTCCATGAACAGATACGACCAAGGGGCGGGCGTAAGATATTTTCAAGGCTCTCTGGCACCTCCAGAAAACGCACCAAATACCGAAAACTACACCGTGCGACCGGGACAATACTATGTCGTGACGTCGGATCTCCCCTCGCCGATCAATGGCTTAAACCAACGGTGGATTTATCCGCGCCAATGGCCGGCGGATCAGTTCAGCCATTCTGCCACTTCCACAAGTTTCGGCGCAAATGCCATTCCCTCGGCACCCACGCAATTTCAAGGAACGGTGACGATCTCAGGAAAGCTGCGCCTGGTCACATTGGTGGTGAACAATGACAACTCAATGCCGATTCAATTGATTCCCGTTTGGGATGCCCAGGACGGCAACGCCGCAATGGCTCCACCGGGGACAGGGGAGGATCGGATTCCGTTCACTTTTCAAATTGACCTGGCTGCACTCGGACCGCTTAACACTCCGGTGACTCGCAGCTTCCAAATCGCCGATGCCAGACTGGGCGGAATTGCCAGCAAGTGGACGGCAATTCCCAGCAGTGCCACGGATGTCGATCCCGACACATTGGGAGCTGAGAATGACGCAACCACGGCGATTCTCAGCCAACTGAAAAAGGATAAGTGGGGGTATTTCGACAACCAAAATGCCTTTTATGCCTCATCACCACGATCGGCCATTGGGCTGATTTCGTCCCTTCCGACCGGACAACAGCGAGGTCTGGCCGGAGAAACCCTCAAACTCCAACCCAGCGGAAGTTCTGCCGATCTGCCGGACTGGCTCTTGCTCGATCTTTTCGCGCCGACAATCAGTCCCCACACCAAGATGAACAGCACCTTGGGCAAAGTGAATGTCAACGCGAAGATCGATCCCGACTTTGGGATATCACGCTGGCAGCCTTTGCAGGCTGTTTTCGAAAATTTGAAAGCCTCCACGACAGCAGGAGTGGGCGCGGCCTCACCATCCCCGGTGGTTCAGAATATTCTTGATCACACCCTTGCCGCTGGAGGAAACGATTTCGGAGCGCAAGGAATCTATGATTATCCGGGCGAAATTTGCGAAATCGCCGGCGTGGCCGACTCCGGCCTCACCGATTGGGACAAGGAAACGCTGATCCGAAACCTTGCCAATATCCTAACTACTCGCTCGAACACATTCAGTGTCTGGGGCGTCGCCCAAACGATTAAAAAGAAGACAGGCAACTCGAACTATGGTGTTTTCGAGGCGGGCGACATCATCACTGGGGAGAAGCGTTTTCAGGCCATGGTGGAAAGGTATGTTTGGCCCGGAAATGACGGGGTGTCAGGCAATGCTCGTGTGGACGCCACGGGCAAATATGACCGAATTTCCTCCCCGCTTTGGGATCCCGCCGTGAAAGCCCGGCCTTGGGATCCAGTGCGTGTCGCCTCGAAGGCCGGCGGCTCCGACAGATGGGACGAAGACCCCGCCCCAGGCGGACAGTGGGCAGCTTTGGACGGCCCGGATGCCCCCACATATTCACCAGTTTCCTCGCCCGGAAAATCCTGGGCGGCTGTGCCCTATCAAAACACCAGCATGGAGCAGGCTAACAACCCTTTGAGCGCACTTATGAAATACCGCATACTTTCCTTCAAATATCTCACCGACTAAGGGACATTTATGAAGTCTCTCCCGAGCATTTTTCTCGTTTTGATCTCTGGTGCGTCATTGGTCGCGCAAGAACCCGTTCTTCCCCTTCCTCCCGCGGAAGTCATCAAGTTCCTTCCCCCGGCCCCACCCGGCTGGGAAACTGTCCGCTCCACCGCCGACAATTTTCTGAGCGACTGGGTCGCAACAAACGCGGTGCGCGAATACAAATTTACGCCACCGCCAAAGTCCGCCGCGGACCCAACCGCACCTTTGCCTCCGCCTCAATTCATCCGCATCCGGATCACCGACAGTGGTTATTGGCCGCAGTTCCGCAGGCTTTTTGAGGGTTTCACTCCAGGAAAATCCGGCGACGCCGAACGATTGCTGATTGATTCCCATCCGGCCATCAAAGTCACCTCAACCCGGAAGGTCGAGGGCAAGGACGACGAGGAGTTGGCGCGTATTTTGATGCTGGTGAACAACCGCTTCATCGTGCAACTCGAAACCACCAACGCCCAACCCAAGGATCTCGAGGATTGGTTGAAAAAAATCGATTTCGCCAAGCTCGCCCGTGTTCCCTCGGAAGGGGTGACGGAAATTCCCGTGCCTGTGATGATCGTCAAAATCGACGAACTCAATCCGAAGAAAACACGCTCCTACCCTCTCTTCTGGCGACGGGGAAGCGACCCTCCGGTTCCCTAAAGCAAAAGGTGAAGTTTCCCTTCCAGTCGATTCTGCCCCGCTGAGAGGACTTCCTCAATTTTCTTGATAAAACAGGTTATTCTTATAATATTCATACTTCGCACACTACCACTCCATGACTCCACCCGTACGTTCCCTTCTCTCGATTTGTCACATTATTTCGCTGTTGCTGACGATCATCGTCCTGACGCCGGGTGGCCTGCAAGGCCAGCAAACCGATCTCTGGACCAGCGCCCAACTTGGCAACATCTTCGACGAGGGTCAGGGCGTGGAGGTCGCCTTTGCCACCGATGCGGACAGTGTGCCATGGAAAGTCACGGATTTCTGGTACAAGGAAGTGGATTCCGGGACGGCGACGGTGAGCGAAGGCAAGGCGGTGATCAAACCCAAGGTGAGCGCCGTTGGCTACTACCTGCTGAATGTGCGTCCGACCAAGGCCGGCACCAAGTTGCCGGACGCCTACACCAGTTTTGCCATTATTCGCCCGCATGTGTCGAAGGATCCTCTGAACAGCCCGTTCGGCGCGATGACCCATTTCGCTCAGGGGATGAACCCCGAGATGCTCCCGACTCTCAAACGGATCGGTATCGAATCCATCCGGGATGAGCATTACTGGGCGCAGGTGGAACTGACAAAAGGGGTCTTCAAATTTCCGGCGAAGTCCGACGCCTACATGGAGGCCTGCAAAAAAGCGGGCGTAATTCCGCTGGTCGCGATGACCTTCGGGAACAAGCTCTACGACCACCCTGACGGTCCCAGCACGCCGGCGGGATTTGAAGGATACGGCAACTACGGCCAGGCCATCCTCAAGCAATATGGCGATGAAATCCGTTGGCTGGAAATCTGGAACGAATACAACGGCAGTTGGGCGCCGCCTTCCGCCCGCAAGAGCGTTGAGGCGCGGTACACAACTTACACCGCAATGCTCAAGACGGCCTACGAGAAGATCAAGGCGGTCCGGCCCGACGTGCAAGTCCTGGGTGGTGCGGCGGTCTTGATTCCCCTGCCTTTCTTCGAGGGCATCTTCAAACTCGGCGGACTGAAGTACATGGATGCCATTGTGATTCATCCCTACCGCACGGATCCCGAGGGGGTGGATACCGAGGTGCAGGAACTCAAGGCCCTGATCAAAAAATACAATGACGGCAAGGAGATCCCGATCTGGGTGACGGAAACCGGGCGTCACACCGAGGACGAGTACGATTGGGAAAAAGGAAGGAAGATGTTCGAAATGGGCCGGGCCGAGGGTGCCCGCTATCTGGCCAGGATGTACACCCTGCTGCTTTCCGAGAAGGTCGAGAAAATTTATTGGTACCTCTCCAGCGACCACTTGAATTTTGTCAGCATGGGCCTGCTGCGCAATCACGCGAAGGAAGAATCCGGCATGGGCCGTTACGCCGTGGCCCCGGCCTACGTTTCTTACGCCAACCTCATCCATCAGCTCGACGGCGCGGAGTTTGTCCGGCGCGAGCCTATGCGCGAATACTCCCGCACCCATGTTCATACTTATCAGCGCGACGGGGAGGAAATCCGGGTCGCCTGGGCCACCCAGCCTTCGAAGCTGAAGGTGAAGGCACCCGGACCACTCAAGGTTTACAATCTCATGGGCACGGAGGTTCCCGTGAAACCCGCCAACGGAGAAATCGTCTTCGATCTCACCGAGGATGCCATTTACCTGGTCGGCAAGGTGGACGAAATCAGTGAAATCGACACCGGCACGCGTTTTATTGCCTCATCCAACGACGACTACACCAAGACTCAGGGCGGCAATAATTGGTATTATGGCTATTACGAGGACGGAGTCTTTAAGGAACTCAAGCAGGTGGAGACGATGTGGGGTTATAACTGGGGCGGCGTGGGGGGCCATCTGGCGCTTTCCGCGAGCAACATGCACCCCGAAAGCAAATCCCCGGCCGTGCTGCGATGGAAGAGCCCGGTGGATGGCAAACTCACGATCAAGGGATACTGGGAAAACAAGGGCCAGGGCGGCGACGGCATCATCGGAGCTGTAATCGTGGACGGCAAGGAAATCGACAGCCAGCAAGTGGGCGGCACGGGCAAACCGCGCGTGGAGGTCAATCTTCCTCTCGAAGTGAAAAAGGATTCCATCATCGACTTTGTCTGCAAAGCCGGCGCTAACACCTCCTTTGATGCGACCACTCGGGAATTCACCATCATTCAAGAAGATTAAGCTCGCGCGGCATTTGATCCACAGATTCAGACCGATCTTCTTTGAGGGTGTCTAAGAGCCTGTCTTAAAACAGGAGAATGGAGGGATGCGGGCCCTCGCATCCCTGGGCGGCAAGAGCCTGCCGCCCTCCCATAGCGACTTTTCAGACAGGCTCTAAAGAGCACCTCACGCATAGGGTGGGAAGGATGGGAAGGAGGCATGAGAAGTCATCGCATTGATCAAAAGCGCGCTCCAGAACGCGGTTGCTCCTCGCCAGCGTGGTGAGGTCAAACCGGGCAACACCCCGATGCCACGGTTCGCTTCCAGCACGGCCTGAATCTCCGCGCGGGAGATCACAGTGTGGAGCAGGTTGCGCCTGAAAAAAGATCGTCTTAACGGATTGTTGTATTATTACAATAAAGAGGCATCTTACCAGATGATGATCCCTAGCCTTTTTCTTCCGTGGAGGTTTCCGCGCGGTTTTTTCCCGCGGAAAAGTATCGCAATTTTCGCACTGGTGACCGTGTTTTTGCCCTGCAACGGTGAGGCAGAACCGGCCAAGGACACCGCGAAGCCCGCCCCGTTTCGCCTGGGCCAGGCAACGCTGGGCAATGTGCTGCTCCCGGCCGACAATCCGGCAATCATTCCCGTCGTCTGCGAGATGGAGGCGGAGGAGATCACCTGGACAATCACGGACGCCTGGAACTGCGAGGTCGCTTCTGGAAAAGCCCCAAAAAAGGAGGCCGTTTCGAAGGGCTTGCAAATCACCCTTCCGCGCCCCGGCTGGTTTTTGCTCGAGGCGCGGGCACTTTCCAACGGCACATTGAAGGCCACGGCGCAGACCGCCCTTACTTTGTTCGCCTCCGCCGCTCCCCGCGATCCGGATTCTGCCTTCGGGGTGATGACGCACTTCGGCCAGCACTGGAACGATGATGTGCTGGAGGTTTTCGCCAAAATGGGCGCTTCGACGATTCGCGACGGAATTGACTGGTCGAACGTGGAAACAACGAAGGGCGAGTTTACCTTTCCTCCCGCTTATGACAAAGCCCTCGCCTCGGCCGTGAAGCAGGGCATGACGCCCCTGAGTGTGCTGGCTTTCGGCAATGACTTATACGACCGGTCGGAGGGCATCCCCGCGTGGGCGGCAGCCCCTTACACGCCGGAAGGCCACGCCGCCTACACCCGCTACTGCCTCGCGTTGATGAAACACTTCGGAAACCAGGCCAAGCTGGTCGAAATCTGGAACGAGTACAATGGCGGGTTTGCCCGTGGTCCCGCCGCCGGCCAAGCCAAGGTCTATGTGGAAATGCTCAAGACGGCCTATCCCGCCATCAAGGAAAAATTCCCCGACAGCTTCGCGCTGGGCTGTTCCACCGTCGGCATACCGCTCACTTGGATCGAGGAGGTTTTTCAACATGGCGGCCTCGCCTATATGGACGGTGTTTCCATTCACCCCTACGGTTATGAGAAACCTCCGGAGGTCCTGATCGAAAAACTCGCCGCGCTCAAGGAACTCATCCGCAAATACAACGACGGCAAAGACAAGCCGATTTGGGTGACCGAGCACGGCTACTTTACCATCGAGGATGGAAAAAAAGGCAACCGCAGCGCCATCACGGAGTTGATAAAAGGGGCGTATCTTGTGCGGTCATGGACCGTCTTCCTCGGCATGGGCGTAGAGAAAATCTATTGGTACCTCGGGAAAAACTACGACGTGTTCGCCACGATGGGATTGGTTGGTTCCGAGACCGACAGTCAGGGCCGCTACGCGCCCAAGCCGTCTTTCACCGCTTATGGGGTTCTCACCCGCATGCTGGACCATGCCACCTTCCTCCGCCGCGAGGAGGGACCGCAGAGCGTTTACAGCTATCTTTTCCAGCGGGGGCACGACCAGGTTCGCGTCCTCTGGGCAACGGAACCCCAGGGTGTGTCCTTTGCCTCCGCAAAATCCGCGCTGTTCACAGACCTCATGGGCAACTCGTTTCCCATCGAAGCGGTCAACGGAAAAATCAACCTGCATTTGTCCCAAATTCCCGTCTATCTCACCGGGACTCTGGCCGGGGAAATCCTGCCATCGGAGATCGCCTGGAAAAGTCCGGCGGTCATTTCGCAGGATGAACCCGCGACCTTGCAGCTCTCCTCCGTGCCCCTTGCCGGGAAGACACTCAGCTTGATCACGCCATGCGGATCCCTTGCGCTGGCCGACGACAAAACCAACCCCTTCTTTCGCGAAGCCATTCTGCCGGCGCGGAAAACCACCGGGGAACTCTGGATTCCGTTTGCCGTGGACAGCAAAGGCGCGGCATTTTTTGCCGGCATCAAAAAAATCGAGTCGCGTCCCGCGATCCGGCTCGATCCGTTCGCCCGGCTGAAGAATGAGAAAACTCTCGTCGTCACCGCCAGGAACGCCTCGCAAACCCAGCCCGTGCGGTTCGTCAAAGCGGAATGGACCGTGAAAGGCGGTCCCGCCTCCGGGCCCCTCAAGTTGGACACCAGCGTGCCGCCCCAAACCAACCTGGAAATCGAGCTCCCTGCGCCCCCAATCGTCCCCTTTACCCATTACCCTCTGGAAATTTCCCTGACTCTGGCAAACGGCGAAAAACTCTCCATTTCCCCCACCGCGAGCTACAATCCAATCCCCCGCCTCACCGTACCTTTCGACAAACCGGTCGCGGACTGGGGGCTGAAAGGAGGCATCTCGTTGGCCGGCCTTCCCTTTGAAAAACTGGAAGCTCCGCATGCCGGGGAAGCCGACCTTGGCGGAACCATTCAACTCGCCTGCGATGACGAATTTCTCTACATCGCCGCCAGCATCCGCGACGATGCAAACTTCCAGGAGTACTTTGGCTTCAACACCTGGCGCGGCGACAATATCCAGATCGGCATCTCCACGGAGATGCCTTGGGCGTCAGGCGAATGGGAAAATGGCCCGCAGGAATTTTCCCTGGCCCAGACCGCGGAAGGACCTGAGTTTTTCGAAACCAGCGGTCGTGGCGGCCTTGTGGCCGATGCGAAGATTGTCGTGACCCGCGAGGGCGGCGTCACCACCTATCGGGCCGCCCTGCCGTGGAGTGCCGTGAAGGGCGCAAAGCCGCCCATCAACGCCTTCAGCTTCGCCCTGTTCGTCAATGACAACGATGGCAAGGGTCGCAAAGGCTACCTGCAGTGGGGCAACATCAAGGGCCTCGACGCTCTCCAACCCTTCCTCGTGGAGCCACAAAAGCCTGTCGCTCCGTGACAGCCAACGATGCGCCCGGACCGCTCACCATGGTACTTGGCGTTTGTGAACATGAAATATTATCTTGCACTTTCATGTTGGTATTCTTATAAGGTTTAAATCCCCATTCCCTCCCAATGAATACAAAACTATCCGTGCTCGCGCCGGTGGTAATTTTTGCCCTCTTCTCCAGCCCTCTTTCCCTGTTCGGGGAAATCCATTCCGGTCAATTCTGGCTCGACACCCGGATTGGCTGGGAGTTTGCCGAGGGCCCCGGATCGCCCGGCACCCAGGGCAACATTGAATTCCTTGATGAATCCAAGCGCTTTGTCCTCAACTATGATTTTGAGAAAGGCGGCGAGTATGTTTCCGCCAGCCGGACGCTGGAGGACATCGAAGCCTCCGAATCGTTGACCGGCGTGGAGATGCTCGTCTGGGGTCCGGGTGGCCCGGTCTATCTCGCCTTGGTGGACTCGACCGATCAGGTTTTCACCTACCTCCTCGGCGACGTTAAAGACGACAACCAGCACGCCTTACGCAACAATCTGGAAGATCCCGAATCCGTTTCCGGCGGAGCCGGGGACAAGAAGATGCACTTTCCCCTAAAAGGCATCCGGCTTATCATCAAGAAAGCCGAGCCCATGACCAAGGGCAAGGTGACCTTCGAGCGGATCGCACTCACCAGCCCTCAGTATCAGTTGCCATAGTTTGGCGAACTTTCATTTGCCCGCCCCTCCATGACCCGCCCCTCGCCCCGGTGTCATTTTTGACTGAGGCAATACGGAAGCATGAAATACGTCTCCTCACGTGAACTCTTTCACTACTATTCCACTACAAGAAGGGACAGTTATAGGGACACCACGGCCAGTTTCGAGTAGCCAACAGGTGTCATGACTTTCGGGACGATGGGAGGTGGAACCCCGAGGGCATCCCGGTAGAGCCCAATGATTTTTTGGGCGTCCACCTTCTGGTAGCTGGAGCGGCTGATGATCAATTGGAACTCGACCCAGGAAACGATGCTGACGGCGGATCGTCCTCCCCCGGCGCTGAGGCAATGCTCCACAATGTCTTCGCCCGGTTCTTTGAGCAGATGGGCGAGCAGGGCGGAGGTGTCGAGCAGGTGGGCGGGTTTCATACCGTGGGGCCGTTTTCGCGCTGCCAGGTCCGTTCGGTTACAAAGTCCGCAGAAAGTTTGGAAGCGGCCTGCCTGTTCCTGGCGGCGAGGGCCTGGGCCTCGCGTAACCCGGACATCGGGCCGGGGAGGATGCGGGCGGTGATGACCCCTCCGTTTCCCGATTCGATCCACTCCAGCCGCGTGCCGGTCTTGATTCCGCGCTTCCGGGCGAGCCGGGCCGGAATGGTGGTCTGCAATTTCCCCGTGATGGTGGAAGTCCACGCAGGTTCAAGGAGAATATTTGCCATGACTTGATATATTCAAGGAAGACAGATTATTAAGGAGATGCGTTTCTTCTTTGCTTCGCAAACAACGGAGAGGGTGGGATTCGAACCCACGGAACATTGCTGTTCAGCGGTTTTCAAGACCGCCGCAATCGACCACTCTGCCACCTCTCCCTCGAATTTCGCAGGGCTTGTCTGTCACCCCTTGGAACAGCGGAGCCTTTCATTATCCTGAATTGATCTCAAGCCTCATGCGCTTCATCCCAATTGTCCTGGGGTGACTGAATTCCGGGTGCTAATTTTTTACCTCGAATACCTTGAAGTATTTATTTTCGTAAGCGAGACGAAGCCAGTCCGGGGAGGCGTAGGGATTTTCGTAGAGGAGTTTTGCCAGGGGTTCGCGGGGGGGCGCGAGGCCGAGGATTTGCGCGGAGTTCAGGACGACGCGTGAAGGTTCGTAGGCGACGACGTATTGGACGTTTCGTTTATGCAGGATCGCGCGGGCAGTTTGGGGATCGGTGGTCAGATAAAACCGCGCGGTGTCGGCGATGCCGGGCAGGCTTTGATGCGAACTGCCGGCCACACAGGGCTGGCCGGACCAATAGGCGAGTGCCGGGCTGAGCCACCATGGGGCGAGGATGATGGTTTGTTCCGGCGAGATGAGAGCCAGGGCGGTTTCGCGCAAAAGCGCGGCGTCTTCGCGGTTTTCCGCCAGGGCGGTTTGTCTGGCGGCATCGGGGAAAAGTTGCCGGTCCCATTCCGAGGCGAGAGGCCAAAGCGAGATGAGGAAGATGGCCCAGACGGCTGGTTTCGAGGGGATGGAGGCGAGGGCCCACGGGAGGCTGAAGGCGAAGGTGAAGGCGAGGAAGTATCCCCAGCGTGCATACCAAAGCGTCAGGCCGGCGGTGAGTACAACCAGGATGGTCAGCGCAAGGCAGACCCGATTTTTTTCCTTGATAAATCGCATGACGAGCAACACGGGAACGACCGGCAGCAGCCAGCCGGTCCAGACAAAAAGTTGGGCGGGTTTGAGGTGGTTCAGTTCGCCGAGGGTTTGGGACCAGCGGGGAAAGAACTCGCGCGTTTCGGCGGAGGTCGCGGGGGGACGCCAGCCATCGAATAAAAATGCGGCGGCAAGGATGACGACGAACACGGCCAACGCCGCAGGATGGCGGATTTTCCAGGCCGGGCGTCCGAGAACAAACAATCGGCAGGCCAGCACGGCGACGAGCAGGACGAGGGGTTCGAAGAGGGAGGTCCACAACGCAAGCGCCCAGCAGATCGCAGAGATCGTGCTCCAGGTTGGTCCGGGCCGCGTCCAGATCGCGAGTTCGGCGGCCAGCGCCGCGCCAGTAAGCAGGATGATGAGCGACTGATGGTCGGGGCGTCCGAGCAGGAAGCCATGGACGAGAATCGGGGAGATCACGGTGACGAGTAGCAGGGCATTGCGATAAGGCAGGGCGAGTTTGCGTCCCCACCACCAAAGAAAAATCACAAGTGCCAAGCCGAGGAGGGGAGAGACGAAGGCTCCGGCCAGCTCGAGGGCGCGAGGGCTCAAGGGTTGGATGATCACGGCCAGGCCGGCAATGGCGGCGTCCATCGGCACGGTCGCATGCGGCGTGATGCCGTAGGGCGCGTTTTCAAAATCATGGAAACGGATGGATTGAAACGGATGCACCAGCACGCGCTGGACCCGTGCCATGCGGGAATAGCAATCGGCATCCACGAAATAGGTCTGTCCGCCGGAAAAAACCTCCGGCCAATTCCAGCAGCGGACAGCGAAAGTGAGGGTCAAAAGCACTACCAGCCCGAAGAGCGGCAGGTTTTTTTGCAGGAATTTCATTTCTTTCTACCGGACC
>Ga0105044_10010042_pt1 | contig 12935 bp, 10 predicted proteins | sample MAT01_FD_78092 | JGI IMG/M metagenome (GOLD analysis project Ga0105044, IMG submission 78092) | Freshwater microbial communities from Lake Fryxell liftoff mats and glacier meltwater in Antarctica - MAT-01 | ecosystem: Environmental > Aquatic > Freshwater > Ice > Liftoff microbial mat | place...
AACACATGAAAGCTCTGGCCAAACACTTGGTCTTCATTGGCGCCGCTGCAGCGGCGCTGTGCCTGTCGGCAGCGGCGCAAGCACAGGCACCGGCCCAACAAAAACTCGAGTTCGTGCTGAACTGGGTGCCGGGCGGCGACCATGCTCCCTATTTTTATGCCCGCAAGCTGGGTTGGTATGCCAAAGAAGGCATCGATTTGGTGATCGAGCCCGGCAAAGGCTCGGCGCTCGCCACGCAGCGCGTGGGCGCTGGCGCCAACCCGATCGGCCTGGCTGACATGGGCGGTGTGCTGGTGGCCAAAGGCAAAGGGGCAGACACGGTGGCGGTGTTCAACGTCTACGCCAACTCGCCTCAAGGCATGTACTGGCTGAAAAGCTCAGGCATCACGGGCGTCAAAGACTTCGTGGGCAAGAAGATCGGCAACCCCGCCGCCGATGGCGCGCGTGTGATGTGGCCCGCGCTGGCCAAGGCCAACAACATCGACCCCAAGTCGGTGACCTGGGTCAACATCGATGCCAACGCCAAGCTGGCTGCGCTCAAATCCAAGGCGGTCGACGTCACGACCTCGTTCTACAACATCCACCACATCTTTCAGCGCGAACTGGGCGACGACATGGGTTTTCTGGCCTGGCGCGATGCCGGTCTCAACCCCTACGGCAACTCGGTGATCGTCAACGCCAAGTTTCTGCAAGCCAACCGAGACTTGATCGACAAATTTGTCAAAGTCACACAGCGGGCCTTTGCAGAATGCGTCAAGCAACCCAGGCCCTGCGTGCAGGCGCTGGTAGACGACAACGGCGCGCTCAAGTTCGACAACGAACTGACCAACTGGAGCCTGGTGGAAAAGCTGATGAGCGACAAGTCCTCACGCGAGGTGGCGCTGGGCATCCACGACGACGCGCGCATGGCAGCCGACTTCGGACTGGTGCGTGATTACATCGGCCTGGACAAGACCTTTGATGTCAAGACGGTCTATACCAACGAGTTTCTGGATCGCTCCATCAAGATGAGCAAATAGGGGGCTGCGCTTCAACCCAGCTCTGGCCCGCCAACAAGATAGATCTGTCGGGGGTCACCTGGGGCGTGGCGCCAGTTTGCAGTGGGCCCAGGGCTGTTGCGCAGCATGCGTAAAAAGTTGCGTTGGCCCACAAAGCCCAGCTGCTGCAGCCAGTCTTGCCAAGCCGCATGCTGCACCGGCAAGTCAACGATCCAGGGCCCTGGCAGGGCCTGCAGCACTTGCGACAACAGCGCCCGCGCCGTGCTTTCATCAGCGGCCACCAGGGGGCCGATCTGGGTCGCCACGCGGCCGCGCCGGGCCAGCACATATCCGCTCAGGGGGTTGAGCGCGGTCGGGCCCGCGACCGCCACCCAGGCGGCCCGCGGCAGGCCCTCAGCCAGGGACTGCAACAGCGCCACCCGGTCGGCGCCGAACGCCGGCAGATCCAGTGCACGGATGGCCGCCCAGTCAGCGGGCTGCAATGGGCGGATGCCGACTGGAGCCTGCGCAGTCAAGCTGGATTGACCGGATGCCACAGGCGCAACGCTCAGCACCTCGCAGCGGTGGCGCGACAGCATCCAGTCGCCTCTAAACCCGCGTTGCTGGTACACCGCCTGGCCATCTGCGGTGGCGTCCAGAACTGCGCAGCGGCCCTGGCTTTGCAGGTGCTGCAGTGCATGGGCCAACAAGCGGCTGGCCAGGCCTTGCCGCCTGCAACTCGGAAGCACCAGCACCATGCTGATCCACGCAAAGTCCCTGCCGTAGGGCAATACGAGGGTGCTGGCCACCAAAGTGGGCGGGCCATCGGCCGGTTGCCTCCAGACACCCCAGCCCTGCCCGGCTTGCAACATCCAGGCCCAGTCGGCCGCCACCTGGTTCCAGGACGCGGCAGTGGACAACGCCAGCGCTGCGGGCAAATCCTGTTCACCCAGCGGGCGGATGTCCTCAGTACTTGCCGTCACGGGTCGAGAAGTGCGTGGGTTTGCCCAGGCTGACACCGCCCCGCGCCACCCAGTCGGCGGTCCACTCGATCATCGTCTGCAGGGGCACCGATGGTGGGCCCCACAGTGCCTGGGCTTGCGCGGTGTCGATCAGCCAGGCAGAGCTGGCCTCTTGCCCACGCAACTGCACGGGCTTGCCGAAGCAACGTCCAAATTCTTGCGCCAGCCAGCGGATCGACACATGGCTGGGGCCGGTGATGTTGATGGCGCGGATGGGTGTGGTGCAGTGGCTCAGCAAGCGCAGCGCCTGCTCGTTGGCGTCACCCTGCCAGATGACATCGGCGTGGCCCATCGTGACGTCCACGGGCCGCTGGTTGAAGACCGCTGTGGCGACATCGTGCAAGACCCCGTAGCGCATGTCGATCGCATAAGACAGGCGCACCAACCTGCCGGCCGTGCCCCAGCGCCTGGAGCCATGCTCGAACATGCGCTCGCGGCCCACACAGGTCCATGCGTAGTCACCTGCGGGCGGTATGGCGGGCGTGGTTTCGTCCGCACCAGGGCCTTGCACATCGGCAAAAGGATAGACGCAGGCGGTCGAAAAAACGATGATGCGGGTGCTGCGGTAAACCTCTGCCACGGCAGCCGGCACCGCCACATTCATGGCCCAGGTCAAGGACGGGTCATCGGCTGCACCAAACTTGTAGCCGGCCATGAAGACGCAGTGCTGCACGCCGTCCTGCACATTGGGCAAGGCCTGCAGCGCCGCACGGTCCAACAAATCGCAAGCGATGCATTCGACGCCGTGGCCTTCAAGCTCAGCGCGCAGCGCCGGGTTGCTGAAACGAGCGACGGCAATCACACGCCGCTGCGGCAACGCCCGCTTGGCCATGCGCGCCAGCGTCGGGCCCATTTTGCCGCCTGCCCCCAGCACGATCAGGTCCCCTGGCAACGCCGCCAACTCTGCGACCAGCGCTGCCGAAGGCTCGGTCATGAAGTCTTCCAACGCCGCGACATCGGCAAAAGCCTTGGGCAAGGTCCTGGCCGGCGCTGCCTGCGGTGGCCCAGCCGTACCAGCCACAACATTCCCTGGCATCGCACCCCCCGGGGCTGCAGGTGCAGGGCCCGTGTCAGCGGCGCTCAATGGCTGATCCCTTCAAACAAGTCACGGCCGGCGCACAGGGCGCGCATCTTGGCGTCGGCAATCGAGCGTTTGAGCATCCAGAAGCCGCAATCGGGGTGGATGTAGCTGACGCGCCCGGCGCCCAGGATCTTTTCAGCGCGCTCGATCGAGCGCGCCACATGCGATGCACTTTCGACATCGTTGGCCTTGATGTCGATGACACCCAGGCCAAAGCCGATCTCCGGCTTCAGACTCTTGAAAGCCTGCAGCTCCTCGGCAGGTCGGTGCGCGCATTCCAGCACCACGTGGTCGGCGTGCAGGGCGTTGAGGTAGTTCATCAACTGGTCCCAGGTGCCGGACTGCACGGTTTGCCCCCCGTAGTTGCCAAAACACAAATGGACTGCAGGTTTGCCGGGCACGGCGTCGAGCACCTTGTTCATCGCAGCAGCCGCCCATTCCCATTCTTCAGGATGTCCAGGCAGGTTGGCCTCGTCGATCTGCACTACGTCGGCGTCCAGATGCCTGACCTGCATCGCCAGGGCCTCGGCCAGCGCATCGGCCACTTGCGCCGTATCGGCGTAGTGTTTGTTGATCAAAGTCTTGGCCAGCATGTGCGGGCCGGTGACGGTGAACTTGAAACTGTGGGTAGCCAAGGCCTTGGCGCGCGCGCAGGCCAAGGGCAGATCCAGGCTGCCGCAGCCAATGGGGCCCACCACGGTGCCCGGCGGCCGGGTGCGGAACTTCATGCCGCTCTTGCTACGGTAGGCGATCAGGTCATCGAATGAGAAGCGCTGCGAGATGCCATCCATCGAGCGCACGAAGTACTCGATCATGCCGTTGGTCTCGGGGTGATTGATGTCGAAGCGGTACAACTCGCCGTCGCACACCACATCCACGCCGGCTTGCTCCTGGGTGCCGATGACGACCCGTGTGGCGTCCATCAGCGCTTGTTCTGAAGGGCTGTTGATCAGCCAATCGGGCACGGGGTAGGAACCTACTACCGTGGTCTTGATACGGGCCATTGACGTCTCCTTGGGCACCACGCGGGCGCCTGGTGTGGTTTGAGTGGGACTCAACCGTTGTTAACCAGCTGGTGATTAAGATCGTATGGACTGGCAAGCGCAGCGTCAAGCCTGAGTTGCGGGACCCCGTGACTCAGGCCCGTGAGCTGGGCCTGCGGTGTCGGCCTGCGGTGTCTGCATGACCCAGATTCACCACTTGGGTGAGCCAGCGCAACACCAGGCGGCGTCCAAAGGGTTGTTTGGCAGCAGCAAAAGCCTCGGGCAGCTCAAAGCCGGCGGGGCCTTGCAGATCGGTCAGCACCACACCGAGGGAAGACTCACCGCCGAAGCATAGTTTCCTGAACTGCCTGCCCACGGTGGGATGTGGCGCCAGGGTTGCGGGTGTGCGTTGCAGGCCAAGCGGGGTTCTTCGGGGGCCTGGGCAGCGGCGGAATCTCAAACCGCGGCAGCTCGTTCATGCAGAAAAAAGTCATCAGCAGGATCGGCGGCGAATGGAACATCAGCAAGCGCCAGATCGAGCCTTCGCCCAGATCGAGCTTGGCGATCAGGAAAACACCCAGCAGCGCCAGCACCGCCGCCACCAGCGGGGTGATGCGGCGTCCGGCAACACGCCAGCGGGCTGCGCGAAAACGCAGATGGAATTGGGCGGGCGGCTCAGCCAGCGTCTGTGCCAAGTGCAGTGCCAAGTGCTGCAGCCCTGTCTTGAGCTTTGCCAGCGCATCATCGCTGCGCTGCGTGCCCTCTGTTGGGTTGCCACAGGCCAGCTCAAATCACGGCTGAGACGCCAGATGCCTGCCTGGATCTGCGACAACGTCAGCACTTCCTGAAAACTCAGCGCTTCATGCAGTGGGCTGGCCGGCAGGCTGTGGCTCAAGGGCTTGAAGACCAGCCGCCTGGCGGCGCGGTCAGTGGCGGCCATGTCCAGGTCGCGGCCATCGCGCGAAAAAGGCGTCACCAAGGCCAGCAGCTGGTGATGTGTCAGCGGTTGAGAGCTGGACTCCTCCCGGGTCTGCTGGATTTGCCGCGGTGAGTCCGGCGCCGAGTTCGAGCCGGCGCCAACGATCGGCGCGCCACGGGCCGGATGGGCCAATCCCGCCATCAGGCTGGCGCCAGCGCCGTGCGGCGCACGCGGCCGATGTTGAAGGCGCTGATGATCAGCACGCCTTGCAACACCGCCAGCACGGCCCACACGCTGCTGTAGGCATGGTGGTCCATCAGATAGCCAACGCCCAGTGGCACCACCGCCTGGCCGATGTCAAGACCCGAATAGACCACGCCATACACGCGCCCGCTGGCGTTGTCGGGGGCCGAACTCTTGACCAGCAAATCTCGCGAAGGCCCGGCCAGACCCGCAGCCAGGCCCATGGCGCCAAACATGGCCGGCACGGCCAGGCCCGGAACCGGCAAGAAGCCCAGGCTGACAGCAATCACCGCAGCCACGCCAAAGCCCAGGCCCACGATGCGCGCACTGCGCTGCGGGTCCTTGGCCAGAAAGCCGCCCACCGCCATGCCGCAAGCGCTGCACACCATGTACAGGCTCAGGCAGATCGCCGCCAGATGTGCAGGTACATCGTGCAGTTGACGCGCAGCCTCGGGGGCGAAGGTCTGCACCACGGACAGGGCCCCGGCATAGAAGAAGAAAAACGCAAAGCACATCCAGACAGCCGGGAGCTTCAGGAATTCGAAAGTCGCATTGTCGGCAGCAGCCTGGGCGGGCCTGCTGCCGGCCGACGGTGGTGCAGCGCCGGTGTTCGAGGCAGTGGCACTCTGTGCACTGCCCGGCGCGAGTTGCAGCTGGCGCCGATTCACCCACAGCACCAGCAGCACGGCCAGGGCCAGAGCGCCCGCACAGGCCAGCGCCACGCGCCAGGAGTAGGCCAAAGTCAGCGAGACCATGAAGATCGGTGCCAGCGCCCAACCCAGACTGCCGGTAATACCGTGCACGCTGTAGGCGTGCCCCAGCCTGGTCTTGGCCACCTTGCGGTTGATCAGCGTGTAGTCGGCCGGGTGGAACACGCCATTGCCGGTGCCGGCTACAACGGCAAAAAACATCATCATCCAGTAACTGGTGCTCAGTGCATATCCCAGAGACGCCAGACCCAGCAACGCCAGCCCGCCAAACAGGATCGGCCGTGGGCCGAAGCGATCGACCCAAAAGCCAGACAGCATCTGGACCACACAGGAGGTGACAAAGAACACCGTGAGCAAAAAGCCCAACTGTGTGTAGCTGACCTGGAACACGTCCTTCAGCCAAGGAAAGAGTGGCGGCAGCACCAATTGGCTGAAGTGGCTGATGCCGTGCGCCAGGCCCACCAAACCAATCAGTGTGGCATCCCGACGCAATCCGGGTTGCCGCGCAGGCAGGCTCAAGGTGCTCATGGCCCCAATGCTAGTGCAGTGGGTGAAGGATGCGCGACGCCAGGCGGAAGATTCTGGCAGGGCTTCTGGATGAGTCTCTGGCTGAGATTTCGGGTGAATTTTTGCGCGAGTTTCTGCTTTCAGCCCCGGGACTTGAAGCCTTGCCTTCCGCACTAACATTCAGGGCATGGAACAAGTGCTCATCGATTACACCCGCCAGGACGCCCAAGGTACCAGCTGCACTGCGCAAGCCTGGGCCAAGGTGCCGCAGCAGCTCAGCCCGCAGGCTCGTCAGCAGGCGATGGCGCAGGCCGCACAACTGCTCAAAGAGCACAACGCGGTGCTGGTGGCGCACTACTACGTGGACGGCGATCTGCAGGACCTGGCGATGCAGACGGGCGGCTGCGTCGCCGACTCGCTGGAAATGGCGCGCTTTGGCCGCGACCATGCGGCGCAGACGCTGGTCGTCGCCGGTGTGCGCTTCATGGGCGAAAGCGCCAAGATCCTGTCGCCGCACAAGCGCGTGCTGATGCCCGATCTGGAAGCCACCTGCAGCCTGGACCTGGGCTGCCCGCCAGATGAGTTTGCCGCGTTCTGCGACGCCCACCCCGACCGCCAGGTGGTGGTCTACGCCAACACCAGCGCAGCCGTCAAGGCGCGCGCCGACTGGATGGTGACCAGCTCTTGCGCTTTGGCCATCGTGCAGCACCTGCAGGCCCAGGGCCAGAAGATCCTGTGGGCGCCCGACCGCCACCTGGGCGGATACATCCAGCAGCAAAGCGGCGCCGACATGGTGCTGTGGAACGGTGCCTGCATCGTGCATGATGAATTCAAGGGCCTGGAGCTGGAACTGCTGCGCCGCGAGCTCCCGGACGCGATGGTGCTGGTCCACCCCGAGTCGCCGCAGGCTGTGGTGGCCCAGGCTGACGTGGTGGGCAGCACCACCCAACTGCTCAACGCCGTGGCCAACGGCAAAGCCCAGACCTACATCGTCGCCACCGACAACGGGCTGATGCACCGCATGCGCCAGCTGGCTCCAGGCAAGACCTTGATCGAAGCCCCCACTGCGGGCACCGGTGCTACCTGCAAAAGCTGCGCGCATTGCCCCTGGATGGCGATGAACGCGGTGCAGGGTGTGGTGGCTTGCCTGCAGCAAGGCAGCGGCGAGGTGCTGGTGCCCGAACCCATCCGCAGCCAGGCTTTGGGCTGCATCGAACGCATGTTGGACTTTGTCAAGAGCAATCCGGACAGCATCGCCAAGCCAGCCAAGGGCTTTGTCCCTCACATCGGCGCGGCCTGAAAAATCGGGTCTGGCGGGCCAGCAACACCAGCCTGTGAAGGCTGCAACGGCTGCAGTGGCTGTAAAAGCTGCGATTGCCTTCAGTTGGAAACACAGGCTGCCGATATCCCTGCATCTCCAGCTTTGGACAAGGCTCTCGAATGGGTACCGACTTCAGCACCGTGCGCAACCACAACGAGCGAGCTGTCTACGACGAGGTGAAGAGAAACATCGACCGCTACCCCGGCGTCGCCCACAGCCAAGAGCTGCTGGCCGACGTGGCCTGCGTGGCACTGAACAGACTGCCGCCGCGTTACATCCGTCACGAAGTGGACTTTGCATTTTATCTCAGTGACCGCGAGCGCAGTGAGGCTGAACGTCAAATCTACGATGCCGTCGACTATGCTTTCGGCTTCGTCCAGGCGCGTACTGCAATGCGTGCAAGAGCCTGATTGGCTGATTGGCCGGCCGTGTCGTTTTGTCCGTCCTTTTTCCATCGCTCAGTGCCGCCAACACCAGTTCAACTCCGTGAAACCCGATCCGACCGCCGATCCTCCTGGCGCTGACAGCGACGATCTGCAGCGGCTGTGGCAGCTGTGCTGTCTGGATACCGCCCAGGCCCAGGCACTGGCACTGGGCGAGCAAATCGCTGCGGCCGGCGGTGCAGACGCAGCCTGGGGCTGGATGCACGTGGCCCTGGCTCATGCGCGCACTGGCGAACGCCAGGCTTCGGAGCGAGCGAATCAGCGCGCCAGGCAATTTTTTGCCGACGACCCCAAGGGCCTGGCCTGGTGCGACGAGATAACCGCCATCACGCTGCGCCGGACCGGCGACTACCAAGGCTCAGCCGATCTGCAGCGCGATATCGACCAGCGCCAGGGTTTCGAGCGCAGCCAGTTGATGCTCTTCATGGCCCACAACTCCAGGGCCATCACCCACAAGCTGCTGGGTCATACGGACGAGACCCTGCGCCACTTCTATGCAGCGCTGCGAGCGGCCACAGCCACGGGCTGGACTGGGCCACGCATCACCGCCTTGTGTAACCTGGGGGGCATCCACCAGGACCTGTTCAATCTGGACGATGCCTGCGCGATCAGCGAGCAAGCGCTGCAGGCCATGCAGCGCTCAGGCAGCTACACGAGCTGGGTATACACCTGTGCCAACCTGATCCTGACCTACCACGCCATGGGCGAGCCCGATAAGGCGCGGGCGATGGTCGAGCAGCTGTTGACGAAGACGCCGCCCAGCCTGATGCCCTTGTTGCGCGGTTTTCACCCCTACCTGGCCCTGGGCCACCTGGGCGTGGCCGAGGTCGATGCAGCGATGGCCTACCTGGACTCCGGGCCCGCTGAGACCCTCGATGACGGCGATGGCCAAGCCATGTGGGCGTGGCTGAGGGCGCGCAGCCTGCTGGCGCAAGACAAAGCCCCGGCAGCGCGCGCGGTGGCTGAAGCTGCTGTGCGCGAACGCCAACTGGCAGGCCACGCCGAAGCCCCCTACACCGAGATGCAGTTGACCCGGGTTTTGTCCGACGCCTGCGAAGCCTGCGGCGACCCTGCGGCAGCGCTGCGCTACCTGCGCCATTCGCAGCAGCGCTACGAGCAACTGGTCGGGCGCAGTGCCCGAGCACGCTTCATCGCCCTGGAATTCACCCACCAACTCAACGACATGCAGCGACAGCGCGACTTGGCGGTGAGCTCCAGGCGCAGCGCCGAGTCGGACCGCGAGAAGCTGGAGTCGCTGAACCAGGCGCTGCGCAAGCAGGTCGCAGAAACCGAGATGCTGCACGCTCGGCTGCGCGAGCAGGCGCTGCGCGACCCTCTGACCGGCCTGCACAACCGCCGCTACCTGTTCGAGACCGCACCCGGGCTGCTGGAACTGGCGCGCCGCCAGAACACACATCTGTGCGTGGTGCTGCTCGACCTGGACCACTTCAAGCTGCTCAACGACACCTACAGCCATCAGGCGGGCGACATGGTGCTGCAGCGCTTCTCGCAGTTGCTGACCAACATGCTGCGGCGCAGCGACGTGATCTGCCGCCACGGCGGCGAAGAATTCGTGGCCGTGATGCCCGACATCGACAGCGACGGTGCAGAAGCGATGCTGGAGCGCTTGCTGCAGGCAGTGCAAAGCCAGCGCTACGAACTGGGTGGCAGGCGCATCCCCAGCGGCTCGTTCTCAGCCGGCATCGCACGCTTTCCGCGCCACGGCCAGACACTGGAGCAACTGCTGTCGCGCGCCGACCGCGCGCTCTACGCGGCCAAGAACCAAGGCCGCGCACGCATCGAACAAGCGCCAAGAACGGGTTTCGGCAGTCTGGTCTGAGGCTGGCTGCGGCCGACCATGGGCTGCGCAAACCCGCGGCACGGATGTCCAGCGACTGAGCGCCTCGGCTCGCCGGTCCCAGGCTCGCTTCGGCACAAGACCCTAGGCGACAAATGCAGCGCTCACGCTGCCAAGATACAGGGTTTCAACCTAGACATGCCGAGCCTCAGCGCTCGCTGAGCTCATGGATTTTGCTGTCAGTGTCCTGCTCGGTACCTTCATCCTCTCGGTGCTGGTATTGTTCATCTTCATCGCCTCGATGGCCAAGGGCTTGTTCGGCAGCGGCGCAGCGGCAGTCCAGATTTTCGACGGTGACGAGATCGGCGCCGTCGAAGACCCGGCGGCGACCAAGGCCCAGCGCGGCAACCTGCAGCAGGCCATGGACCCGAGCAGCAGCGCCAGTCAGCGCACCGCGCGCGAGGTGGCCACCCGACTGCGTGCCGACCAGAGCAGTTCGCTGGTGGTCGGCGTGTGTCTGACGATGAGCGTGGTCTGGCTGGTGCTGGCGTCACTTGCCGGCCTGATCGCTTCGCTGAAGTTGCATTTGCCTGATTGGCTGGTCGAGCAAGCCTGGATCACCTTTGGCCGCATTCGGCCCATGCACCTGAACCTGGTGGCTTACGGCTGGTGCTCGATGGCCGGCATTGGCGTGGCCATCTGGCTGATTCCGCGTTTGCTCAAGACAGAACTCGTCGGTGCCCGCTATGCCCTGGCCGGTGGCGCGTTGTGGAGCATCGGCGTCGCCGCAGGCACCGTAGCCATCGCCCTGGGTCAGTCAGATGGCCTGGAGTGGCTGGAATTCCCCTGGCAGATCGACATCCTGCTCGTCATCGGCGGCGCACTGGTGGGTTTTCCGCTGTGGCTGACCTTGCTCAAGCGCAAGGTGGAGCATTTGTATGTGTCGGTCTGGTACATCGGCGCCGGCCTGCTGTGGTTCCCGGTCCTGTTCTTGGTGGCCAACTGGCCGGGCCTGCATTTCGGCGTGCAACAGGCCACCATGAATTGGTGGTTCGCCCACAACGTGCTGGGCCTGTGGTTCACGCCACTGGCGCTGGCGGCTTCCTACTACTTCATTCCCAAAGTACTGGGCAAGCCCATCCACAGCTACAACCTGTCGTTGTTGGGTTTCTGGTCCTTGGCCTTCTTCTATAGCCAGGTGGGCGGCCACCACCTGATCGGTGGTCCCGTGCCATCCTGGTTGATCACCATCAGCATCGTGCAGAGCATGATGATGGTGGTGCCGGTGATTGCCGTGGCCATCAACCAGCACCTGACCGTGGCGGGCAACTTCCGTGCGTTGCTGTATTCGCCCACGCTGCGCTTCATCGTGCTGGGCGCCATGATGTACACGGCGGCTTCGGTGCAAGGCTCGCTGCAGGCCTTGCGCTCGGTCAACGCCGTCACCCACTTCACGCACTACACCGTCGCGCACGCCCATCTGGGGCTTTACGGGTTCTACTCGATGGTGATGTTCGGTTCCATCTACTTCATCATGCCGCGCGTGATGAAGTGGGAATGGCCTTTTCCGTGGATGATCTCGGCGCACTTCTGGCTGGTCGTGGGCGGCTTTGCCATCTATTTCATCGGCTTGTCCTTCGGCGGCTGGTATCAGGGCTTGGCCATGCTCAACAAGGACGTGCCGTTCATGGACAGCGTCAGGCTCACCATCCCCTATCTGGAAGCACGTTCGCTGGGCGGTGCGATCATGACCTTGGGCCATCTCGTCTTCGCTGCGCACTTTGTCATGATGGGCTGGAAGTTCGGCCCGCGTCGGCTGGGGGCGGCCTTGCTTGCTTCGCCTGATGCAGTGCCTGACGCAACATCTGCTGCCGCTCCTGCGCGCACGGGAGTGCCGGCATGAGCTTCGGAATGGGCAAGTACGAAATGGATGAGGTGCGTCTCATCATCGGGGCCATGGTGATCCTCTCAGGCGCCACGGCCTTGCTGGTGGTGGTGCCCTATCTACTGCTCAAAGACCTACCGCCTTCACCGGGGCTCAAACCCTATACGGCATTGCAGTTGGAAGGCCGGCAGAGCTACATCGCCAACGGTTGTGTTTATTGCCACTCACAGCAGCCGCGCGACTCCGCCCTGGCGCCTGACGACACCCGCGGTTGGGGCCGCGCCTCGGTGGCTGCCGACTATGCTTACGACACCCCGCATTTGCTGGGCACCATGCGCACCGGGCCCGACCTGCTGAACATCGGCGCGCGTCAGCCGAGCCGCGACTGGCACCTGGGCCATCTGTATGCGCCACGTGCCTACACACCGGGGTCGATCATGCCGGCCTACCCGTACCTGTTCACCGTGCGCCAGGGCTCCGCGCAGCCTGGCGACGTGGTGGTGAACCAGCCACCGGCCTTCGCCAAGCCCGGGCAGGTGGTGGTGGCCAAGCCTGAAGCGCTGGCCCTGGTGGAGTACCTGATCTCGCTGGACCGGACCCGTCCGGCCCTGCAACCGCTGCCCGTTCCTGCCGCCGACGACGACCAGGCGAGCAGGTGAGCAGATGATGGGCAAAAACGACAACAGCGACAAGCCCGCAGGTCCGCCACCTGGCAGCAGCAGCGACCCGGGGGACAGCGAATTTGCCGCCATGCAGCGAGAGAACGACGACCCCGACGAGAAGGTCCAGCCACTGCCCTGGTTTTTCATCATGCTGCTGGGCGCCATGGGCATGTGGGGCGCGTTCTACATCGCTATCACACCTTCAGGCGAGGCTTCTGCTTATGGTGACCAGCGCACCGTGGCCCTGCTGCGCCCGCCCGTGGTGGCAGCCGGCGCCAGCACAGCCATCAACGGCAAGCAGCTCTACGGTGCCAAATGCGTCGCCTGTCACCAGGCCAGCGGCCTGGGGGTGGCTGGGGTGTTCCCGCCACTGGCAGGTGCTGA
>Ga0105044_10010045_pt1 | contig 12934 bp, 9 predicted proteins | sample MAT01_FD_78092 | JGI IMG/M metagenome (GOLD analysis project Ga0105044, IMG submission 78092) | Freshwater microbial communities from Lake Fryxell liftoff mats and glacier meltwater in Antarctica - MAT-01 | ecosystem: Environmental > Aquatic > Freshwater > Ice > Liftoff microbial mat | place...
TGCGTGGGGCTATATACGGTTTATACGCAAGCTGAATATCCAACCAAGAGGGCTATTCGCGTATATTTTGGCTGTGTGTAGCGGTCTGGCTTATAGCTCAACTCGCGTGTAATGTTCTAGGATAGGGAATGGGTCGTAGAAGTGATGCAGCAGGCGTTTCCAATCTTGATACGGCGCAGAACCCCGAAACCCGACCGTATGGTCTTCTAAGGTTTGCCAGCGCACCAACAATAGGTATTGATGGTCATTTTCGATACATTTTTGCAACTCATGACCAGCATACCCGCCCGACGCGGCAATGATCGGGGACGATTGGCGGGCGGGCTACCGGCGTTTCAGCGCCCAGCGATATAACCCATATAACGGCCTGATGGTCGGCCTGTCCCACGCGCCCAGTGAGCGCACGACCTGACCGCCCCAGCCACGTTTGAAGCCATACACGCCCCACAGCCCGTCCTCGCGGGATTGGAAACCGGCCTCTAGCGCCGCCTCGTCCTCATCCGGGATGCCCCACAGGTCGTACCACGCGCACTCACGCCGCTTCGCCCATTGAATCGCCGCCCATTGCACGCCATACGACGCCATCAAATCGCGCTTGCTATCCGCCGACGCGCCGTACAGATACCACGCTTGCCCGTTCTGAGCGCCGTCCACCGACGCCACAAGCGCCCCCGCCAACAAATCGCCGTCGTGTTCGGCCAGAATCAGCGCAGCGTCACGCGGGGCGAACAGCGCATAGGCCATGCGGTAATAATCTGCGCCGTGGACGCCGAATCCGTTGCGCTCGCCGGTGATTTGCATCAGGTCGGCAAAACGCGCCGCATCCGCCGAGGTCGCCTCAAAATAACGGACGTCGGATTTTTGCGACTGGCGGATTTTGCGCCGCGTCCCCTGATTCATCCGCGCCAGAATCGCATCTTCATCCACCGTAATGTCGAGTGCGAGTGTGCGCGGTGGCTGGACGGTCTGCGGCGAAATTTGGAAGCCCATCGACTCCGGTTGAGGCGGCACGGCGTCGCCCAAAAACAGCCCCGGCTCCCATTTGATGACGATGGCGCGGTGCTTGGACGCGACGGCGCGCACCGCTTGCCATAGCTCAGGCCATTGCGCTGAGTCCGAGACATAGCCGCCCATCGGCACATACGCCAACTGGAACAATCCGCCGGGGAAGGCCTTATATAAGATCTGCGCGCCCGCTTGAATCACCCCCGCCCCGTCAGTCAGCGCGACGCGCTCGGACGACCATCCGAAGGCCGATTTTAGGACGCCCCAACCGGACAGTTGCAGCAGGTGCGCGTTGGACTGTGCGCGGACGAAGGCGTCCCAATCGGCGGGCGGGGGGGTGATGAGCCTCAGCATAGCGATTCCTCGTAGGGGCGTAGCGTGCTACGCCCTCCCGTCTAAATCTCTCAATACGGCCTACGGTAGAGCATCCGCCGACGCGCTGCAAGGGGCGGATTATACGTGGGTCTTGCGAGGGGATTGACGCTGCCCGCTATCGGCGGAGGCATTTCAATCTTTTGACATGGCGGGCGGGGGTAATTATTGGCGGGCGGGGACATGGCCCCGCCCCTACGAATGTGCGGTGGTTCGTAGGGGCGCACCCGTGTGTGCGCCCGCCGACGTTGGGGTTTTACCGACACTATGAAATGCACCCCCTACCCATATAGGCAGTTGCTCATCTGCGTGGATGGGCGGTACACTCTCCTAAAAGCGACAGTGATCAGAAAAGGCCGTCCTCATGGACAAGCGAATGGTGGATTTTATTCGGGCGCTGCGCGCAGCTGGGGTGCGGATTTCGTTGGCTGAGAGTCAAGATGCTATGTACGGCGCAAACGTGGTCGGCGTGGACAGCCTCAACACGTTTAAGGCCACGATGCGGACGACTCTGGTCAAAGAACATCGCGATCAAGAGATTTTTGAGCAGTTTTTCCCTCTATTCTTCAGCAGCAACACCCCGCTGATGAACAACATCCCAGACAACCTCAGCCAGCGCGAACAAAAAATGCTGGAAAAGGCGCTGCGTTCGTTGGCCGGACAGTTGGCCGCGCTGAAAGACTTGCTGCGCCAATTGGTCGAAGGCCGCCCGTTCAGCGACGATCAACTGGGCGAAATGGGCGAGCGCGCCGGTCTGGACAACGCTGACGGGATGGGCAACCGTCGCTGGATGGAGCGCCGGATGCGGAGTCAGGCCGACCTTGAGCGGATGCAAGCGGCCATCGAAATGCTGATTGCGAAACTCAAAGATATGGGTATGAGCGATGAGAAGGCCGAAGAACTGCGCGACATGCTGCAACAAAACCTCGAAGGGCTGTCTGACCAAGTGTCGCAATATACCGGCCAATCGATTGCCGAACGCATGGCCGACCAAGACCCCAAGCCCAGCGATGATGTGATGGATGTGCCATTCCAGCGCCTATCGGATGACGACATCGAGCATATTCGGCGCGAGATTCGCCGTCTAGCCGCCAAGCTCCGTAGCCGCGCCAGTTTGCGTCAGAAGCGCAGCAAAGACGGCCAGATTGACCCGCGCCGCACCATGCGCGCCAACATGAAATATCAGGGTGTCCCCATCGAACTCAAGCGCAAGACACGCCACATCAAGCCGTGCCTCGTCTTGATTTGCGACGTGAGTACGTCTGTGCGCTACTGTGCCGAATTTTTGCTGACGCTGATTTATGAACTACAAGACCAAGTGGCGCGCACCAACTCGTTCATCTTCATCGGCGATTTGGTGGACATCAGCATGGATTTTAAGGAACATGAGCCATTAGAGGCGGTCAAGCGCGTGCTGGAGTCTAATCCGCCGGGCTATTACAGCACCGACCTCGGCAACGCGCTCAACACCTTCAAGCGCGACCAGATGGGTTTAATCAGCGGGCGCACGACGGTGATTATCCTCGGTGACGGGCGCAACAATGGCAATGACCCGCGCATTGATGTCGCGTCGGATTTGCACCGCAAAAGCCACCGTCTGATTTGGTTTAACCCGGAACACCCGTCGCAATGGGGCGGCGGCGACAGCGATATGCTGCAATACGCCCCGGCCTCGGACGGCGTGTATTACGTCCAGACCTTGCGCGACCTCGCCGACGCGGTGGATAAAGTTTTGGCCGACGGGTGAGCGCAAAATAGCGTGTATGGCGGGCGCACCCCATACGTACCAAGTTAAGTCCATTTCTTAGATGTCGATAGTGCCGCCAGAGGCTAAAGCCATCTGGCTACCGATTTTGAAGCCGACTAAAGCCGGCTGTTCTTTAGAGATTCTCGCCTTACAGTCCCCTTCAGGGGGCTTAAAATGGCAGCCGGACGCTTCAGCGTCTGGCGTCCAACGAGGTGAATCTCCCTGCAAAATCCTTAACTTGCTGCATATGCGTGTGCGGCGGGCGCACCCCTCTGTGCGTCCGCCATGTGAAATCTGAAATGTGTGCTGGTAGCGCCTAATCCGCAAACGATTCTGCGAAGAACTGTGCTAGGGCCGGATAGAGCGTCTTGTGATTGTGGGGCTTGAGGATGCCATGTCCCTCGTCCTCAAAAGTCAACACGCCGTATTCGACGCCCGCGTCATTCAGCGCGGCTTGGATCACGCGCACGTTTTCCGGCGTGACGTTCGGGTCGTTCGCGCCTTGCACAATCATGACGCGGCCTTTGATGTCCGTGACAAAATTGATCGGTGACGCCTTGTGATACTTCTCCGGCACTTGGTCAGGCCGCCCGCCCATCATCTCCTCGGAATACGGACGCAAGTCGGGGCGAGTGGTCTCATAGTCGATCACGAGGTCGGTCATGCCACAGACCGGCGCCGCCGCCGCGATGAGTTCCGTCGGCGTGTGGGTGATTTGATGCCACGCTGAATAGCCGCCATAGCTCGTGCCGGTGATGCCGATTTTACCCGGCAGCGCGATTCCGGCCTCGATCAGGGCTTTGGCGGCGTAAGCGATGTCGTCTTGTTCACGCCCACCCCAACCGTCTTGCTTAATCGACTCGCGGAAGGCCAGCCCAAAGCCGGTGCTGCCGCGATAATTCGGCAGTAAGACGTTGAAGCCCTCGCTGACATAATACTGCACCTCGGCGCTGACCGATTCAGCGGCGTGAGCGGTGGGGCCGCCATGAATATACAGGATCGTGCCGCGTTCGGGGCGCATCTTGGTCTGATACAACCAACCTTGAATTTCCAACCCGTCAATCGACTTCCAACGGAAATCTGATGCCTCGACCAGCACATCGCGGGCGACCTGTACCTTGTCCCACACCCGCGCCACGCTGACGAATTCGGCGGGGATGGGATTGGCTGGGCTGAAGCACACGATGTCCGTCGGACTGGTCGAACTGCTGTGTGTCCCCACCCAATAGCCGTCGCCAATCGGCGCAATCAAATTGAGGTTGCCGGGGATGGGCGGGATGGGCATTTCGACGCCTATATCGGGGTCGAGTCGGCTGACGCGCAAACGTGCGCCCGCCCATTCTTGTATCAGAATCAGCGGAGGATGCTGGCGGATATGCGGCGCGGTGGCCTCTTCAATGCTGCGACTGGCGTCGTCAATGAGCCATTTGAGCGAGCCATCGCGCAGGTCATACACGCCGACCTTGTTGTGCGTGGCGGCCTCGCCGGTGATGACCACGCGGTTGACATCTAGCCAAGCCCCGAATGATTTCTTATCATCGCCGAGCGTGACGATTTCGCGGTCTGATGTGCCGTTTAGGTCACAGACCCACAACTGCCAGCCGCCGGGGCTACGATCCATGCGGTTATACAGCACATTGTTGCCGTCTGGGCTGAGTTCGCACACGACATAACCGCCCTTTTCGGTGCGCGCCAGTTGAAAGCGTTCGCCGGTCTGCGTGTCTTGGCGGATGATGGCGACGGTTTCGGTCTCTTGCAGCGTGCCGAGGTCAAGGTTAGCGGCATAAATCAGATAGCGTCCATCTGGGGTGATTTGGCCGCCGTGAATGTAGTAATTCGGCTCATTTTCGGTCAGCGGAATCAAGACGCCGGGGGTAGCGAGGTCGATTCGATACAACACGACGCGCTCGTTACCGCCCTTGTCTTGTGCGACGACCACTGCCGAGCAGTCGGCATACCATGAGACGGGGAGGGTTTCTTCCGGTGTGTCGCACAATTGGACGGGGGGTTGGCTGCCATCGGTGGGAGCGGCCCACACGTCGATGCCGTCACCGACGCCCAGCCACATCCACATCACCCATTTGCCGTCTGGTGAGGGGGTGACGCCGTAAATGCGCGGCAGAGTCACCAGCGCGTCAAGTAAAGAGGGGTTGGTCATAATCGGAGAGTCTCCTAAACCGATGGGGGTGTTGGGGTATCCCTATAGTATAGCGCGAGTCTGTCTGGGGGATGATTCGGGACAAAAGAGGCGCGTTTTAGATTTTTGCATATAGGGCGAATCAAAAAATCGGGCGGGGACATGGGTGCGCCCGCCCAAAAAATCAGCGATTAGCGGAACTTCGTCCCGCCCTTGCTGCCTTTGACGCCTTTCAGCCCCTTGAGACCACGCCCAGCGGTGAGCGCGACGAGATTGGTCTTGTAATCAAAGGTTGTGCGGCGCTTGTCGGCGTGCGCCTCGTGCGCCAACTTAATCAGTTGGTCAACCACTTGTCCAGATGACATGCCGCTCTCGCTCCACAAATACAAGGCCAATGACCCCGGCATGGTGTTGATTTCGTTGAGATAAACCATCTCGCCGCGCACCAAAAAGTCTAAGCGGGCGATTCCGCGCCCTTGCACCGCGAGGAAGGCGTTGCGCGCAAAGGTCTGAATCTGGGCGGTCTGGTCGGCGCTCAACGGGGCGGGAATGATGCGCTCGGCGCTTTTCATGCTGCCGCTCCCGCGCATATATTTGTCCTCATAGGTCAAAAATTCTTCGAGGCCGCGAGGCTGCTCTAAAACTGAGGCCTTGACGCCCCGGTCATCGCCCAACACCGAGCAATTGATTTCGACACCTTCCGTCACCGCTGATTCGACCATCACGCGCCGGTCAAAACTGGCGGCAATCTCAATCGAGACGCGCAGCATAGCACGATCATTGACCCGCGCCACGGCGATACTGCTGCCCAACGTGACCGGCTTGACGAACATCGGGAAACTCAGCATACCCGTGATGCGCGCCAACACCGCCTCGCTGTCATCGTTCCATTCGGTACGAGTGAAGACCACATCATCAACCACCGGGATACCGGCTTGACGCAGCATCGATTTGGTCATGGCCTTGTCGTTGCAAATCGCTGAGGCCAGCACGCCACAGCCAACATACGGGATGTCGGCCAGCTCCAACAACCCTTGAAGTGTGCCGTCCTCGCCATGTGAGCCGTGAATGGCGGGGAAGGCGACATCAATCCGCTGGATGGTCATCCGGCTGAACATGCCGCCGCCGGGGTTGATTAAAAGACCGCCATGCTGGGTGCCGGGCGACAACACGACGGCCTGCACGCCCTTCAATTGAGTCACGGCGGACTCATTGGTGAAATTCTTGAGGGTTTTCAGCGCGTCGCCCGTGAACCAACGCCCATCGCGGGTGATGTACAGAGGGATGACCTCATAGCGGCGGGGGTCAAACGAGGTCATGATTTGGTGGCCTGTGACCACTGACACGTCATGTTCGACGCTACGACCCCCGAAAATGACAGCGACTGTGGTCTTGCGTTGTGCGCTCATATAAAGAAATCCTTACTCTGACAAAACAGGCTAACTATGGGTTGAACGGGCGGGGTTGTCAAGCCAAACTTAATTTCAACGCCGCCGCGACCTCGCCTGCACGTTCGATTTGCAGCATGTGACCTGCGCCTTCAAACTGATGCAAACGGGCGTTGGGGATGCCTGCCGCCAGCGACTCGCTGTATTTGGGCGGCGTCATGAGGTCGGACGTGCCGCACAAAATCAGGGTCGGCGCGCTGATGTCACCCAGACGGGCGCGCACGTCAAACCCATCACAGGCGGCGTAGTCGCGGGCGCTGACCGATGGCGGCACGCTCATGAACTGTGCCTGACTGCGTTTGCGGGTCGGCTCATCTACGGATTCCGCCCACAGCCAGCGCGAGAGCAATTCGGCGACGGCTTCTGGATGCCATTCTGCCTGCGTCAAAAGGTCGGGATGGACTTTCATCCGTGCGCCAGTTGCGATTAAGCCTAAGCTCGTCACGCGCTCAGGGTGAGTCAGCGCCAATGTGAGCGCGATTCCGCCGCCCATGCTGTGACCGACAACGTGGATTTTGGGGATGTGTAGCGCGTCCAGTAGCGCGGCGAGGTCGTCGGCGTGATCGGTCAGCGTGAGATGTCCGTGTCCCGGTGAGCGCCCATGCCCGTTGAGGTCAGGCGCGAGGCTGGACAGCTTGCGAATCGGCATCCCCCAATCGAGATGCGTCCCCCCCGCCCCGTGAATCAGCAGAAACGGCGGCTCATTGATGCGGCGGTGGTCAGCTACCCATAGCCCGCCGCGTTCGGTTTGAATCAGAGGCATGGTGTATACTTTCCAAATCAGGTTAGGGGATGAGATAGGTTTGTTCCCCCCCACAAGAATGCCTCATTTGCGCTGAGAAACCAAGATGCCCCCCATTAAAACTTTTTACATCTTCCACGGGGAAGATGACATCGCCATTGAAGAAGCCGTCAATAAACTACGCGCCGGGATGGGCGAGTTTGGCGACATGAACACGTCCGAATTTGAAGGCGACGCGGTGATTGTGCCGGAAATCCTCAACGCGGTCTCGTCTTACCCGTTCCTCGCTGACAAGCGACTGGTCATCGTCAAAGGCATGATCGCCCATATCACGCGCAAAGGCGCGGGCGATACGGGCAAACGCGCCGTCGAACAACTCATCGCAGAAGCGCCGACCCTGCCCGACCACGCCCGCCTGATTTTCGTCGAGCGCGGCGCGCTGTCCGATAAAGATAAGCTGACCAACGCCGTCAGCGTGCTACCCAACGGCTTTGTGAAACTGTTTAACGCGCCAGCGGATCTGCCCGGTTGGATCACCAAGCGTACCGCCGTCTACGACACCGACATCGAACCGCGTGCGGCCTCTGCGCTGGCCGAGATGGTCGGGGCAGATTTGCGCCGCCTCGACAATGAATTGGTCAAGTTGGCCGATTACGTGCTGCCGCGCACCGTCATCACCGAGCAAGATGTGGCCGCCATCACCCCGTATGTGCCGGAGGCCAATATTTTTCAGATGGTCGATGCGATGGCCTCTGGCAATGGCAAGGTCGCGCTCACGCTGTTTCACCGCTTGCTACAAGACAAAAACAACACTGTTTTCAGCGTGTATGGCATGATTACCCGCCAATTCCGCCTGCTCATCCTGACGCGGGAGCATCTCGATAACGGCGGCGGCGGCAATCTGGGGGCGGTCTTGGGCTTACCTCCCCGCGCCGCTGAAGGTTTTGGCCGCCAAGCCCGCGCCTTCCGCATGAGCGAGCTAGAGGCCATCCATCACAAATTATTAGACTATGACGTGGCGATGAAAACCGGCGTGATGGAACCCGAATTGGCCGCCGACCTCTTGATGACGGGACTGACGTTATGAGTCGAAAAAACCGGACGGAGGGAATACAAACGGGCGCACACGGTTGCACCGACCATGCAAAAATCTGAAATGCGTGCGTTGCACATAAAAACTGCAACCCCAGATGATGAATTATCGTATAATGTTGATAGCAACACTCACACAGAGGAGAGAAACAGCATGGGTACTATTTTAACGATCATCATCGTCATTGGCGTCATCTGGCTCATCACCCAATTGGCCGGTTCGGTCATCGGCTTAGTGATTTGGTTAGCCGTGGCCGGTTTTGCCGGTTATTTGGCAAGCCGCGTGGCGGGTGGTGACGGCGTTGGCACAGTCGGTAATATCCTGTTGGGCTTGGTCGGTGGTTTAATCGGCCCAGTCATCTTGAGCTTGGTCAATCTGCAAGGCTTGCGTGATAACTTCCTCGGCGGCTTGATTGCCAGTTTCATCGGCGCGGTGGTCGTGATTTTCGTCGGGCGTATGTTCGGCAACAAGAGCTTTGGCAAGTAGCCCACCCGATTTGCCCCGGAAACAAAGAAACCCCGCTGCGTGCGGGGTTTTTCGTTTCTACAACACATCGTCGGGGTCGAGTTCGACATGCCAGCCGTTGGCGATGGCGGCCTCGCGCAGCGCGAGACGCGGGTCTGGCGCACGCACCAAAATCTGCCAGCGGAACATATCCCCCACCCGTGAATAATAACACGGCGCGGGGCCGATGATGTCCGTGCCGGTCAGCCCCATTTCCGCAATCCGCGCCGCCAACGCCCGCGCCCCTTGTTCGGCCAGTGAGCGGGCGCGGACGGCGTTTTTATCCTTAAAGACCACCCGCGCCAGTCGTCGATAGGGCGGATAGCCCAACCGCTGACGGTAGGCCAATTCTTGCGCCGCGAACCCGTCATAATCGTGATTACAGGCGTGGGCGATGGCATAATGCTCCGGCGCGTGGCTCTGGACAATCGCCTGCCCCGGCCTCAGACCACGCCCTGCCCGCCCAATCGCCTGAGTCAACAATTGGAAGGCGCGCTCCGCCGCCCGAAAATCCGGCAGATTCAACGCCACATCCGCGCTGACCACCCCCACTAATGTCACGGCGGGCAAATCCAAACCCTTTGTGACCATCTGCGTCCCGACCAGCACATCGGCTTGCCCATCCCAAAAGCGCGACAAAATCGCGTCGGCAATTTCTGGACGGTGAATCGCGTCACTGTCCCAGCGCAACACTCGCGCTGACGGGAATCGGCGCAGCACCTCGGCTTCAACTTGCTGAGTCCCCGCGCCAAAATAACGGATGCGGTCAGAGCTACAGGCCGGGCAGTGCATCGGCGCACGCGCATGGTGGCCGCATAAGTGACAGTGTAGATTGGCGTCGTGTTCGTGATAGGTCAGCGGCTGATCGTCATTGGGACAGCGTGCGACATAGCCGCAGTCACGGCAAAACACGTAAGTCGATGTGCCGCGCCGGTTGAGCATCAAGACGGTTTGCTCTTGGCGCGCTAAGGTCTCGGCCAGCGCGTCCAATAACGGGCGGCTGAACAGCGTGGCGTTACCGTCGCGTAGTTCACTCCGCATATCGACCAGCGTGACCGGCGGCAAGCCACGTTCTAAGGCGTCACGCTGGGCGTCATCATAGCCGGGGACGAGTTTGGCGCGGGCGGCTTGAGATTGAGCGCGCAACTTGTGATTATGCACCCGCGCCGGCAATTGCAGCAGCATAAGTTCGCGGCGTTTGGCGCGCTCCATCGTCTCGATATCCGGCGTGGCGCTGCCCAAGATGAGCAAGGCGTCATGTTCGCGTGCCAGCCATTCGGCCAACAGGCGCGTATCGTACAGCGGCGCGCTCATGTTGCGATAACTGCCGTCGTGTTCCTCGTCAACGATGATTAGGCCGATGTCTGGCAGTGGCGCGAACAAGGCCGAACGCGGGCCGACGATAATTGAGGCCGTGCCTTCACGCGCCTGCCCCCATGCGCGGTAGCGTTGCCCCTCGTTCAAACTCCCGTGAATGACCACCGCCTGACCCGGAAAACGCGCCCGCACCCGCCGCAAGGTCTGAGCCGTCAGCGCGACTTCCGGCACGAGATAAATCACCTGCCGCCCGTGTGCCAAAACTGCCGCAATCGCCCGCAGATACAATTCGGTTTTGCCGCTGCCGGTGACGCCATACAGCAAAAATCCGGCATAACTGGCGCGTGCCGCCGCCGCCTCCAGATGTCGCCACGCGAAGACCTGATGCGGCGTCAGGGTCGGCGCGGCGGCGGGGATGAAATCGCGCTCGGCCAGTTCATCGCGCCACGTCTTTTTCTCACCCAGCAGGATAAAGTCGAGGTCGGATAATTTCTGGAGGTCGGGTAATTTCGCGCCGGTCTGGGCATACACCCACGACACATCCACCGGCTCAAGTTCCCGCGCCAGCACTTTCAGGATATGCGCCCAGACCGCGACCCGCTTAGACTTGCCCGCCGCGTGATTCAGCGCCACCAATACCTCATCAAGCGCGGAAGCGTGGAAGGCCAACTGCGCCAGTTGGATTTTGGGCGGCTGCGGTGATGGGGGGTTCAGGACGCTCTCAACGCGAATCACGCCCAATTTTTCCAGTTTATCGGCGACGGGCGGCCATTGGTCATGTTTGATGGCCGTCCGAAGTTGTCCCTCACGCAGCGCCCCACGCCGAGATAACAGGCTCAGGATTTCCAGTTCCAGCGCGTCGGCGGCGCTGTAAGACGGGTCGAGTATCCGATAGCGCGGCTCGGTATGTTGGGCGAGATTGGGCGGCAGCCACAGCCAGACGCACAAGCCAATCGGCACGAGGTATTCGTCTGCCAATCGGCGCGCCAAGCCGACTGCCACCGCCGACATCACCGGGTCGGGGTGCATCAGGGCGCGCACCGGCTTGGGTTCTGCAATGGGGCTAGAGTCCAACAGGCGCATGACCACCCCCGGTTGCCGCCCGGTCTTGAATCCGACATCGACCAGATGCCCAACCCGAATTAGGTCAGACAGGTGTTCCGGCACGCTGTAATGAAAGGTGGTCGGGATGGCGGCGTGAATGGCGATTTCGGCATACAACATAGTGGAGTCCTGAGTGATGGGTCGCCCCGAATCTCTCTCATAAACTTGTGGGTAATGGTTCGCTGAGTGGGGACAAGATTTAGGGGTGAGGTTTCTTCTTCTGAAACAGCCGCGCCTCACTCAGGATGAAATCGACCATGCCGCTGATGGTGGCGTCCGGGCGGGTTTGCGCGGTCAGCCGGATAACCTCGCGACTCAAAATCTCTCGCGCCGCCGTATCCACCGTCACCACACCGAGGTGCAGTCGTGGCACGCGCTCTAAGGTCAGTAGCGCGCCCTCGAATCCGGTGGACGCGGCGGGGCGCAGATACAAGCTCAAGTCAGCGGCGGGGTCGGCCTGTCGTGTGGTCAGATAGGCCGTCGCCCCGATGCGCGCCGGGTGCGACTCATCCACCATTTGCATCGACAAAATCGCACGGTCTAGTACGGCGCGGGCGTCGGGCGTCAGATTGTCTGCGTGCGCGGCGGCGTAGCCACACCCGTCTAAAGCCGCTAACATCGAACGCCCGCCCGTCACATCACAGTGCCACGCGGATGGGTCACATGCGCCGCCCAAATCGACACAGACCACCCGCCCAGCCTCGGCGCGGGCGCGTTGAATCAACGAGGCGAGGCGTGGCAACGCGCCGATGTCGCCGCGCAAGTCTTGCGTATACAGGACGGTCAGGTTGGACATGAATTCATGCACAGTGGGTCAATTTGTAAAGATAGGTGCTAAGTATAGCGCATAGAGGAAGGTGAACAGACTCTATTGGAGATATAGCCAATTATAATGGCAAGAATTTTTCATTGATCGTTTTAATCGGGATAAAATACTGTCTGAAGCTTTAATTTTATCTGACCAATCTCTGCATCATCTACGTCGCCACATTCTTCATTTGTTACGAATAAGGCACAACACAAACCATTACGATCACGATTTTTTGAACTCGGAAAGATAAGTCCCTTTGTATTCAACTTTCTCCTAATGTATTCGGAAAAGAATTGTGTTGGAGCGTAATCATCGGAAGGAGTATCCGAAACGTCACAACTAACTTTCTTTACAAAATAATTAAGAAATTTCAATTCCTCTCTAAAATACCGATTTTCTTCATCAAATATACTGGGGACATTAGGTAAACGGGACAAATCTAATACTTTTATAGGATGAACAACCTTAAATATCCCTATCGATTTTATATTTTCATCACTACCCTCACTAGATACCTCTAAAATTGGAGTCTCGAGGTCAAAAGCCCCATAAAATGTTTCAGTATGAGAAAAATTCATCCTAACTAATTTTGGATCTCCTAGACCGGAGGGCTTTGTCCCTAAATCTCGGGCTGAATTATAACGCTGTTTACCA
>Ga0105044_10010047_pt1 | contig 12932 bp, 10 predicted proteins | sample MAT01_FD_78092 | JGI IMG/M metagenome (GOLD analysis project Ga0105044, IMG submission 78092) | Freshwater microbial communities from Lake Fryxell liftoff mats and glacier meltwater in Antarctica - MAT-01 | ecosystem: Environmental > Aquatic > Freshwater > Ice > Liftoff microbial mat | place...
ATAAATGAGATGATAGAAAACAAAGAAATCGAAGTTGTGAAGAGTAAATATTTTCAACATCTTCAAAAAAAATATTTACCCCATCATGAACCTGATCTTTCTGTTTTTAATGCAAATGAGATCAAAGTGATAGACGATGTGTTGCAAAAACTATCTGGCATGAATGCTTCAACAATAAGCGAATACTCTCATCAAGATGTCCCATGGATGGTTACATCGGAAAGACAAAAAATTGATTATGAATCTGTATTTTACCGAACCCCTGCATATAGCGTAAGAGAGTATTGCAACGATGAAATTCAAGCACATTGAGCAGCTAGATATATTTAAGAAAGATCTAAAGAAGCTCCTTAAAAGATTTCCCAGCCTTGAGGAAGACTTAGACTCACTTGTGAAAACTCAATTAAATGCTTATCACAAACTTAATATCGACAATCATGGCATCTTTTCAATAGAAAATCTTGCAATCTCATCTCCTAAAATTTTTAAAGTTAAAAAGTTTGCTTGCAAATCGTTAAAAGGAAAAGGTGTTCATTCTGGCATCCGTGTCACATATGCATATTTTCAAATTGAAGACAGAATTGAGCTCATCGAGATCTATTACAAGGGTGATCAAGCGAATGAGGATAGAGAAAGGATTAAAAATTATTATATAAAATAATCAAGATGATATCGTGAGCAATGGATAGTGCTCACGAATGAGCGCGAAGATTACGAAAATACTCAGCTGCATTCTCAGATTCCTGAACTGCAATTCTTGCTCTGGCAAACATCTCTCTTTCATATTCTCCTATCAATTTTGACCAGTCGATGGGCTTGGGCGACGATGCTAGTAAAACAGATAATAATCGGGCGTCCTCAAGTACATTATTTCCTCCTAGTCCTCGTGCGTTAGACATGGCATGAGCTGAATCACCAACAAGAGTGACTCTTCCTGTGGGAACTATAGGGAATTGGTCTGAGTCAGGAAATTTGGTTGTACGTATGAGCCATGGCGCCATGATAGCTTCTGCGCGAGTATCATTGACCAGCTTTTTCAGATTCTCATGCCACGGTTCATTTTCCATCAATTGCTTACAGTGGTCCAAGATGCGTTGACGACATTCCAATCCTTGATCGAACTGATACCAAGGAGCATCGCGATCTTTGATTTCTTCTGAAAATGCCCAGAAAACGGTAGGGGTTCTATCTAAACGTTCTGAAAAACAGACTCCTATGTCATGAGAATTAATTCCTAGATAACGAACAAATCCTGTTTTGTTCAATGGTAGAAGTGTTTCCCATTCTGCTGTACGATCAATTTGCGCTCCCAGAACGGCTTGGTTGCTATCAACCACTTTTGGAATCGATCCAAGCTCATCTTTGTAAACTAAGGGTAGGAGTTCTCTGATAGTTGATGCACCTCCATCGCACCCAACAATTAGGTCTCCAGTGCTGTAAGAACCATCTTCAAAATGGGCAGTCACCTGATGGCCATTATCTTCAAACATAATCAGACGCTTATTCCATTCAATATGGATTCCTTCTTGTAAAAAGTTTCTCAATTCTGAACGTAAAAACTGGGCGCCAGCCTCTTGTCCCTGTACACTAAAAAAAGACTCCATTTTTTCGCTGGCACAAGTGAAACCTCCACCTACATCCGTAACTTTAGCTTTGGACAAATACCCCAATTTTTCTGGAGTCAGCAAGGTCGTTAATGCTTCCATTCCCATAGAACGGATAAAAATTCGATGTCCTTGTGGCCTACTTGTAGAGCTTTCGTCTCTTTCAAAAACAGAAACGTTAAATCCGGCTTTGACAAGGCCTTGGGCCAAGGCTAAGCCTCCCAGCCCCGCACCAATAATTAATATTCGATCTCGCATTTTACGCACCTTTCTCGTCGTTTAACCATTTAATTTCTGATTCAAGAAGAGAGAGCCCGTATCTCAATGCTTTAAGGCGAATCTTTTTACGGGAGGAATCAGCCATATTCTCAAGCCTCTCTTCGATTTGTTTGAATTCTTTATGTACCTTCTCAACTTTTTCCAATTTTTCCTGAAAAAGCCGAGCCATCTCGCCCCCATCCACGGTAAAAAAAAACTTGAGAAGGAACTCATTACGTGGAGTTTCCTCACTTGTCGGGCTTTTGAACCAAGCTCTAAATTCCAACCGCCCCAATTCTGTAATAGAAAAGATCTCTTTCTTTTTCTTGCCTACATAGACCACTTGAGAAAGTACTTTTTCTTCCTTCGCTAGAACTTTCAACATTGGATAGATCGTCGAATCGGATTCACGCCAGAAATATACGGTTGATCTCCCCATAAGAGATTTGATGTCATATCCTGTGCTAGGGCCCTCGAGAAGGATTCCCAAAATAGCATATCTTGTTTTGTTAGATGATTTCATAAAAATACCCAGTTTCTAGGTATTTTATATCGATTTGAGATTTTTTACAATGGAAACTAGTCTTTGGTAAAAAATGATGAGTAAAATCCATCTCAATCTATGGCAAGTTGTTCCTCGCATTAAATTGCCAATAATTATTTTAAGTGACATGGTCAGGTTGATGAGTGTTCTCGTCTGAATCGATTGCCAACTCACCCGATTCATCACCAAAAAGTTTTAAGAATAAATCTAACAAGGAGAACTTATGGTAGCGACAAAAACACAAGCACTTGAGAAACAATAAGCTTTGCAAGTGACCTGTGGAGTTCTCTCACCTTCAAGAGTGAAAGCCATTATTCAATATGATATGACCTTGACCTCACAAAATGGAGAAAAAAGTCTGTTAAGTATTATGGCAATTGCCACAATTGATGGTGGTCTCATAACACATTGGTCGCAAGTATCACACCACAAGGAAAAGATCATATAAATTCTTCAAAGTGAGGATAAGGTTTGTTATGACTAAAGACCCTGTTTGCGGGATGAACGTTGATCCCGAAAAAGCTTCTTTAAAATTTGACTATCAAAATCAGCAGTATTTTTTTTGCAGTCAGCAATGTATGGAAAGCTTTAAACAGAATCCGGGTAAGTACTTATCTGCTCAAAAGCAAATCGAGCCCGTGAGGTCTGCTGCTGAATATACATGTCCCATGCATCCTGAGATCGTGCAAGATCATCCAGGAAGCTGTCCCATTTGTGGAATGGCCTTAGAGCCAAAAAATGTTGAAACAAAAGCTGATGATTCTGAATATAAAAATATGCGCCTCAGGTTTTGGCTTGGATTAGCATTTTCCATTCCAGTTTTTCTTCTTGCTATGGGTGGTATGATTTCTTCTTTTGATCATTTTATTCCCACAAACTTATCTCGTTGGCTGGAATTTCTCTTAAGCACACCTGTGGTTTTATGGGCAGGTTGGCCTTTTTTTGAAAGAGGTTGGCGTTCTGTAGTCAATCATCATCTTAATATGTTTAGTTTGATTTCTTTGGGAGTTGGAGTTGCTTTCCTCTATAGCATCATCGCGTTCTTTTTTCCAGAGGCCTTCCCCCCTTCTTTTCTACTTCATGGTGAAGTCCCTCTTTACTTTGAGTCAGCAGCTACCATCACGGTATTAGTTTTGTTAGGTCAAGTCCTTGAACTCAAAGCTAGGAGCCAAACAAGTCAATCGATTAAAGCTTTGTTAGGACGGGCAGCCAAATCAGCCCGGATCATTGTGAATGAGGAGGAGAAAGAAATCCCTATTGATCAAGTAAAAGAGGGTGACATCCTGCGCGTTCGTCCAGGGGATAAGATTCCGGTTGATGGTAAAATTACCGAGGGTAAAAGTAATATTGATGAATCTATGATTACTGGAGAGCCTACTCCAGTACAGAAAGAAGTTGGGAGTGCGGTTATCGGTGGAACAATTAATCAAACAGGTAGCTTCTTAATGCAAGCCGAAAAAGTAGGCAGTAAAACGCTTTTATCTCGCATTGTACAGATGGTGGCAGAGGCACAACGCAGTCGAGCTCCTATTCAGAGTTTGGCTGATAAAGTTGCAGGTTATTTTGTTCCCGCAGTTGTTTTAGTTGCGATTTTAACTTTTATTATTTGGGCTTGGATTGGACCTCAGCCATCACTTGTCTATGGACTAGTCAATGCCGTAGCAGTTCTAATTATTGCCTGTCCATGTGCTCTAGGGCTTGCAACTCCGATGTCAATCATGGTGGGCATGGGAAGAGGGGCAGAAGCTGGGGTTTTGATTAAGAATGCTGAAGCACTTGAGAAATTAGAAAAGGTAAAAACAATTGTTGTTGATAAAACTGGCACGTTGACGGAAGGTAAACCAAAACTCACACAAGTGATTTCAAATGAGCAGGGAAAAGAAAATGAAATCCTGCGTTTAGCTGCGGCGGTTGAACAAAATAGCGAACATCCTCTAGCGGCATCAATTGTTCAAGGGGCCAAAGAACAGTCGATTAGCCTCCCTAAAGTTGAAAGTTTTCAGTCAATTACGGGTGAAGGCGTCATGGGCAAAGTCGAAAATCATGAAGTTTTAGTAGGCAAGTCTAGCTTTTTGCAAAAAAGCAAAGTTACTGGTGTTACCACTCTTCAACAAGAAGCTCTGGAGCTGGAAAAACAAGCCCAAACCGTAATGTTCGTGGCAATTAATGGACAAGCAGTTGGTCTAATTACAGTGAGCGATCCCATTAAAAGCTCAACACCGAACGCCATCCAACAATTACATCAACTTGGGCAAAAAATTGTGATGCTTTCGGGTGATAACGAACAAACAGCTCAAGCAGTCGCAAAAAAATTAAATATAGATGAAGTACACGCAGGTGTGGCGCCAGAATATAAACAAGAATTCGTTCAAAAAGCTAAAGAAAAAGATGGACTTGTTGCGATGGCAGGTGATGGAATCAACGATGCCCCAGCCTTAGCTGCTGCTGATGTGGGAATTGCAATGGGAACAGGAACGGATGTAGCCATGGAAAGCGCCGATGTGACTTTATTAAAAGGAGATTTGCTAGGTATTGTAAAGGCCATTCACTTAAGTCATGCTATGATGAGAAATATCCGCCAAAATCTTTTCTTTGCCTTTATTTACAATGTATTGGGTATTCCTATTGCGGCTGGCATTCTTTACCCCTTCACCGGCTTGCTGCTTAATCCTATGATTGCAGCTTTGGCAATGAGTTTAAGTTCAGTCTCTGTCATTGGAAATGCTTTGAGATTACGTAACACCAAGCTCTAAAATGGGGGTATATCAGTCGTAATAAAAAATTATTTATCTACGAAGAAGCTTATGTGGAATCCTACAAAGTAAGGAATTTCAGAGGAATACTATGGGGATTGAGTATGTTTACCAGCACTCTCGTCGCAATATCTTTGGATATTTCACAAAATTTCTAGATATAATAGCTGATATTTATACTGGCTATACCGGTTGGGAAACTATCATTGGCCTTATTTATAGCTTCTTTGATGCATTCGACGTTTATTTTACGTGGATCTCTAACAAATTAAAACCTTAGTTAAACATGCTCTGCGACAACACAATCTTTGCTAGATGTTGTAAATGCTTCATAAAAGAATTTGAATACTGCTAGGGTTTTAACTTAGAAACATCATTGCTTTTAGAATAGCGATAAAGCCATCTCAAAGAAAAGGGTGCCACCAATGTAGTAATTGTAATAACAAGTATAAGGGCTGCATAAACGTCATTTTTTAAAACCCCTGCAGTCAGTCCAATATTAGCGAAAATCAAGCCGACTTCCCCACGGGGGATCATTGCCGTTCCAATAATAAGCTGCATGATCCGGCTTTCTCCTTTTATAAAAAAAGCAGAAAAAAGCTTGCCAATGATCGCAGCTATAATCAAAGAACCACTTAGTATCCAAATAAATGATGATTCCCAATTTACAGTCCTAAGATCTAAAGATAAACCGATAGCCACAAAAAAGATTGGGGTAAACAAATGAACGATTGGTTTCATCTGCGTCTCTACACAATGGCTAAATTCTTTTGATTCATGTAAAAATTTTGTAAATGGAAAATAGAATTGTCTCGACAACGCCAGCCCAGCTGCAAATCCTCCTAGCAGTTCTGGTGCTCCCAAAGAATTAGCAATCCAAGCAAAAAGCAAGATTAGTGAAACGATTGTAGTGGGTAAAAGACCTGGAATATCACTTCTTTCATCCCATTTTTTAATAACCTGCGAAATCCCCTTAGCTAATATTGGAGAAATGAAGAAAAAAAGTATGATAAAAAGCAGCACTTTTCCGCCATGCCAAATATTAATTTCCCCACTTAACGAAAATTCATAAAGCATGGCAAGTAAAACAATTCCGATGATGTCATCAACAATCGCAGCTCCAATAATGATTTGAGCTTCATGGCTGTCTTGTTTTTTCAAATCCCGAAGAACCCTCAACGTTATACCGATGCTTGTAGCTGTGAGAGTACTTGCAATGAACAAGCTAGCCAAAAGAGAAAAATCAAATGAGTAGAAGCTAATGAGGAAACCTAATATAAAAGGCAAAACCACTCCACCAACTGCGACGATGAGAGCTTTAACGCCAGCTGAAGACAAATGGCCGATATCTGTTTCTATCCCAACTTCGAAAAGAAGCAAAATGATGCCAATCTGAGCTAATAAATGAATAGGATTGCTTATCTCCACTAATCCTAAAATACTTGGACCAATGACAATTCCAGCAACAAGTTCTCCAATCACAGAAGGGACTTGAAAATAAGCGGCAACTTCACCAAATAATCGAGCAGAAAGCAAAATTAAAACGAGTTGAATTAAGAACGTTTGTGCTTCCATCAAAATACCAAGAGTAGATGATTATGAATTTCAATGTATAGATCTTCGCATTTTTAACTCAATCTTTCTTAAAAATGCAACGTGTGTCGATTGTTAAGCAAGGCTCCATCATTAGAAATAGCTATATCATAGGCAATGATTTCTATACTTCTTCCATTCAATCTCAAAGTTCAAATGCTCTTTCAATTGGAGAAAACTGCACCATCGATCATGCTATCATCGATAAAAGTGCACATAGGAAAAAACGTGCAGTTGATTAACAAAGATAAATTATTGAACTTCAGCAGCGATAAAATTTGTATTCGAGATGGGATTATCGTTGTCCCTCGTGGAGCCTATCTACCGGATGGATTTATTTTGTGATGGCAAATTATGGAAAAAATTAGATGAAAAAATCGAGTGCAATTACCCACTTGTTGGATATCGGCGGTGTTCTGCTCACCAATGGTTGGGATCATCATGCCCGAAAACGGGCAGCAACGAGCTTTAAGTTATAGTGGGCAGAGATAGAGGCGCGGCATCATCTGATTTTTGATACCTATGAAGAGGGAAAGTTTACGCTGGAAGACTACTTGAGTCTGGTTATCTTCTATAAAAAACAACCGTTTACAAGGAATCAATTTCGAAGTTTCTGTTTGCACAGTCTAAGCCATATCCCAAAATGATCGATTTGATGCGTCGGCTTAAGATAAAATATGGATTGAAGATTGTTGTTGTCAGCAACGAAGCAAGGGAATTAAATGCACACAGGATTCGGAATTTGCGAGGGACTCGAATTCCTTGGGAATAGAACTCGAAGAAAACCAAAACGTAACAAATAAAGGCTTGATTTCCACGAATGTCAGCCAGGTCTCTGTCCTCGTCATTCATACAGAAGAGGAATGGATGATTGCTCACACAGTTTGCGGCGTTTTGGGTTTTCGAATTGAAAATAAAAAAGATGTTTGAAAGGAGCATTGTTATGAAGGTTAAAAATGAGGTTAAGGAAGGCATTGCTGCGGAAACAATAAATAATCCGTTGTCTCCTGACTTGCTGCAAAAGATAAACGCCTATTGGCGTGCAGCTAATTACCTCTCAGTTGGCCAGATATATCTTTTCGACAATCCCCTGTTAAAAGAACCGCTGAAATTATCCCATGTGAAGCCTCTGGTGGTGGGACACTGGGGCACAACTCCGGGCCAGAACTTTATTTATGTACACTTAAACCGGGTGATCAAGAAGTATGACTTAAATATGTTTTATATCGCCGGTCCCGGGCATGGCGGTCCAGCGCTGGTGGGCAATGTCTACCTCGAAGGCACCTATACTGAAATTTATCCAAACATCACCCTGGACGAATCTGGACTGAAAAAGCTGTTCAAACAATTTTCGTTCCCTGGTGGTATTTCTAGCCATGTTGCACCCACGACTCCGGGGTCGATTCACGAAGGGGGTGAGCTGGGCTATTCACTCAGCCACGCATTCGGTGCTGCGTTTGATAATCCCGATTTAATTGTGGCATGCATTATCGGCGACGGTGAAGCAGAAACTGCCTCTTTGGCTACCGCATGGCAGTCCAACAAGTTTCTCAATCCCATAAGCGATGGCGCTGTACTGCCAATTCTGCACCTTAATGGATATAAAATCAGCAATCCGACTGTCCTGGCCCGTATCGAGCCAGAGGAATTGGAGCAATTCTTTCGAGGCTGCGGATGGACGCCTTATTTTGTAGAAGGCGATGATCCGGATAAAATGCATCAACTCATGGCCAGTACCTTGGAAAAAGCTATTGAAGATATCCGACAAATCCAAGGCAATGCACGGAGCAAGAATGACACTACTCGGCGACGATGGCCTATGATCGTCCTCAAATCACCAAAGGGTTGGACGGGACCGAAAGTGGTCGACGGTTTGCAAATCGAAGGAACTTTTCGCGCGCACCAGGTGCCGCTTCTAGTTGACGCCAAACATCCCGATCATGTCAAGATACTTGAAGAATGGATGAAAAGCTACAAACCCGAGGAGCTGTTCGATGAAAATGGACGTCTGCGAACGGAATTGGCCGAACTTGCGCCCGAGGGCGAGCGACGCATGGGAGCAAATCCCCATGCCAATGGTGGAATTTTGCTGCGCGACTTGAAAATGCCGGACTTCCACGACCATGCGGTGAATGTTTCTTCACCTGGTGCCGTTGAAGGAGAAGATACTCTCGTACTGGGTAAGTTCCTTCGCGATGTCGCCAAGTTAAATCAGGATAAACGCAATTTCCGTGTCTTCGGTCCTGATGAAACACTCTCGAATCTCTTGGGTGCTGTTTTTGAAGTCACAAACCGTCAGTGGGACGCCCGGGAAGTAAAAAATGATGAATTCCTTGCGCCTAACGGAGGCGTCCTGGATTCGATGCTTAGTGAAAACCAGTGTGAAGGTTGGTTGGAAGGTTATCTTTTAACCGGACGACATGGGCTTTTCAACAGCTATGAAGCATTCATTCGCATCATCGATTCGATGTTCAGCCAGCATGCCAAGTGGCTGAAGGTATGCTTGGAACTGCCCTGGCGTCGGAAAATCTCATCGTTAAACTACGTGCTTGCTTCTCATGTTTGGCAGCAAGACCACAACGGTTTTACACACCAGGATCCTGGTTTCCTCGACCATGTCATCAATAAAAAGGCCGATATCGTGCGTGTTTATCTGCCGCCAGATGCCAACTGCTTATTGTCTGTGTTTGATCATTGCCTGCGCAGCCGTAATTACGTCAACGTGGTTGTTGCAGGTAAACACCCTCTCCCCCAATGGCTGAACATGGACGAGGCCGTTGTGCATTGTACTGAAGGCATTGGCATTTGGCAATGGGCTAGCAACGACCAAGACTCTGAGCCAGATCTGGTAATGGGCTGCTGCGGAGACACCCCGACATTGGAGACTTTGGCCGCTGTTTCTATCCTTCGCAAGAATCTTCCAGATCTGAAAATCCGCGTAGTCAATGTCGTTGATCTGATGAAGCTTCAGCCTAATAGCGAACATCCTCATGGTTTAAATGAAACGGATTACGATTCGCTCTTCACAAAAGACAAGCACATCATCTTTAACTTTCACGGTTATCCCTGGCTAGTCCATCGGCTGACCTACAGAAGGACTAACCAAAATCTGCACGTTCGGGGATACAAGGAAGAAGGCACGATTACTACAGCCTTTGACATGCGAGTGCAAAACGATATTGACCGGTTTCATCTGGTACAAGATGTAGTTGATCGACTGCCTCATTTAGCATCAAAAGGGGCCTATCTGAAGCAGATGATGCAGGACAAGCTCATTGATCATAAACATTACATTAATATGCATGGTGAAGATATGCCGGAAATTCGGAACTGGAAATGGGGTCAATAAAGTAATGGGACCCTAATATATACTTGTTCAAGCTGGATCTGAGAATTTTGACTACGTTGGCAGCCTCTGACTTTGAGACTGGCTGCATCGCTCAACTTGCTTAAGTTGAGCTGCTTCGCCAACAGCAAGCCTGTCTCAAATTCAGGGCGCCTCCTTGTCAAACTTCTCAGATTCAGCTTGAACAAGTATATATGCCGGAGATGCGGAATTATAAAGGATGAAATTAAAATGGCGCTGCGATTAATGGATAGTACTGCGGTTAGCGAGCTTCTTAAAGAACATAAAATGCTCGAACACAGGCATATTAGATTATCGCAAGGTGAAGTGCTGGTACGGATTTTGTTGGATTCAGAGGAAAGCGAGTCTGTACTGGACTTATTGGAAAAACAGTACGACAATAAAGAGGGAAATAGGGTAGTGATTCTGCCTGTCGAGGCAACAATGCCACGCGACGAGCCGGAGCCGGCCGCTGTGGAAACAAAGGCACCAGAACGAATCAGCCGAGAAGAGTTGTACGAAAACATTAAAGATGCCGCTCGGTGTTCTAAGCTCTATTTGACGATGGTGATTTTATCCACGATAGTGGCATCGGTCAGCCTGCAGCAAAACAGTGTAGCTATCATCATCGGGGCAATGGTGATTGCGCCGTTGCTTGGGCCAAACATTGCGTTGGCACTTGGCACTACTTTGGGTGACTTGACACTGTTACGACACGCACTTCTAACGGATATTGCCGGAATTGGGACAACGATCTTGCTCTCTATTATCATCGGTGCATTGGTACATATCGATCCGGCTGTTATAAAAGTCGTGTCCAATATGCGGGTCGGGATTGGAAGCATCCTGGTGGCATTAGCATCTGGATGTGCGGGTGCGTTATCATTCACCACCGGGGTTTCGGCTGCCTTGATCGGAGTCATGGTGGCAGTGGCCTTGTTGCCTCCCCACATTTGGACTACTGCTCGGGAGCGGATATGTGGATTTGTCCATGGTCGCATTGTCGCTGTTTCTGATGAACCTGATTTGCATTAACCTCGCCGGAGTGGTTACGTTCCTGGTTCAGGGCATTCACCCAACGACATGGTGGGAAAAAAGGTCATGCAGCAAAGGCCACATTTATCGCCATCAGTTTATGGGTGGTGCAATTGGCGGCATAGGCCTAATTCTGCTATTACGAAAGGATTTGATATGAACACAAAAGAGCTTATAAACACAGCTATTGCCCTGGTAGCCTGCGATAAGGGTTTGCTTGCTATGGATGAAAGTAATCCAACTTGCAACAAACGATTGCCAGCTTAGGGGTTCCCGAGACCGAAGAAGCTCGACGATCATACCGGGAATTGATTGTGACTACACCTGGTTTAGGTGAATTTATCAGTGGCGCTATCCTTTTGATGAAACCATCCGTCAGTCCACGAAAAACGGCATTCCCTTTATTAAAGTCATTACCGATGCAGGGATTATTCCCGGCATCAAAGTTGACAAAGGTGCAAAGGATATGGCATGGAGCACCAATCGGAGGGGTAAAAGTGATAGCTGAGAATGGCTGGTTTGCAGCCCGCCCATCAGGTACAGAAGATATCTATAAAATATATGGAGAAAGTTGCCTTGGAAAGGTACACCTGGGGCGCATTCTGAAAGAGGCGCAAACAATAGTCAATGAAGCATTAGGCAGTTAATCCTTGCGCTCTAAAAAGATGCTTAGGGGTGCTGAGAAAATTTTGACAATTCTAGGAAATGCACGCCTTCCATTTAAAGAACGGCTTAGCCTAAAAACGGCAGTTTAATATTATTTAAGAAAACTTAGGTGGATTTTTTTAAGAGATTATTTCCTTCTTCAGGGGTTCGAGATTGAAGTGCTTGCTCTTTGATCCCTTCTGCCTCAGAATTGAGTTTTCCTTCTGCTGCAGTAGCAACTATTGCTGTTTTTTCCGTATCTTGGAACGCATTAACTATTCCTGTTTTACCCTTTTCAAGTTTCTCTGCTTTTTGTGAAATCATGCGAACGACAATTCCATCTGGAAAAACTCGTTCACGGCTTTCATCTGGCATTGGAATGCCACTCGCTTGAAATGCTCGTTTGATTAAACGAATGACTGAAGATCTAACTTTCAACCAGCTGTGTTTTTCTCCATCGAGCCAAAAATATATTCTGAGATTCACAGTAGTGCTGCTTAAATTATCAACTAAAACCCACGGCTCAGGATCACTTAGGACCGCCGGATGTTCCTTTAGAATTTTTAGGGTGATTTCTTGAGCATCTGAGATGGCACATTCATAGCTAATACCTATTATAAAATCTTCTCTTCGATTCGGATTACTGGTATAATTGCGTATATTACTTTTATAAACTTTCGCATTAGGTATTTGCACATAATTGCCTTCTAAAGTTATTAAAATTGTGCTTCGAATCGTAAGCCTTTCTACATATCCTGTGATCCCATCAATTTCAATCAAATCCCCTCCGTGAAAAGGATTGTTAACGCTAAGAAAAATACTAGCCAAAAGATTTTCTGTAATATCTTTAAAAGCAATTCCCAAGATAATACCCAGCAAACCTGTTCCTCCAATAACAGTCAGTGCAATGTCTGTTAATCCCATTAAATGAAAAACAGTGTATAATCCAATCAGGGAAACCCCTAAGCCTATTCCCCAGATAATCACTCGTTGAAGGAGAGGATTTTTGAGCCTGCTCTTCAAAAATAAGCGAACTAAAAAAGTAACGCCTTTTACAGTGAACCAAGTAATTAATAAAATGAGCAATCCAAAAATAATTGAAGGAATTGTTCGTAGTAAACTGCGCCACTGTTCAAGTAATCCAGCAATGATTG
>Ga0105044_10010049_pt1 | contig 12930 bp, 3 predicted proteins | sample MAT01_FD_78092 | JGI IMG/M metagenome (GOLD analysis project Ga0105044, IMG submission 78092) | Freshwater microbial communities from Lake Fryxell liftoff mats and glacier meltwater in Antarctica - MAT-01 | ecosystem: Environmental > Aquatic > Freshwater > Ice > Liftoff microbial mat | place...
AAGGTAGCACTAACGCTAAGGATTTAATCAGTTTTACAAAAAATGCAATTAGCCAAGTAGATGGTGAATTCAGCACTTTGATAGCTAAAACTGCACTTGTTCAAAACGAAAGTCAGGTCTATGAAGACACTACAAGTGAAATCCAAAAACTAAGTGTCAGAATCAACGACCTAGCCAGCAAAATACCTGCAAAAAACACTGATGCTCAAAGTGTAAATCTCTCAAATAGTCTCAAAAAATTCCTAATTACCATAAAAGTAGAAACTCTAGATAGAATCAACGATAGACTTACCCTTCAAAAAAGTCTTTTAAGTGACTATATAAACTATGGTAAACTGAAAAATCTTAGCCAAAATGGAACCAAAGATGATCTACAAAAAGCACTAAACAGCGCTTTAAACATTTTATCTTTTGAAAAAAACCAAGCCGCTCTAATCAGAGATGAAAAATCTAGAGGTGTGAAAGAAAGAGAAAATAACGACGAACAGCAAAGACTAGATGACTTGAAGATACTCATGGAAAAAATCTCGACTCCAGATCTAAACCAGCAAAATAAAGAAGAACTAGGGAAAATATACAATAATATCTGGCCACTGGAGATTCCACTTTTCCCCAAAATTACTGCAAGCGAGCTAAAAACTAAAGCTTTTTCAGACGGACTTTCAGAAATGCAAAGATATGCTAATGAAGTAGCTAGGCAGTTCAATATCAGCTAAATATGCCAGGAAAACTCCAAAGAGTGAATCTTACTACTGAGCAAAAAGAGTTACTGCAAAAAGTCAGTGGAGTTCAGATACTTCTGAGAAATAGTTTTAATTTAAATCAAAAAGAAATTGGGGAACTTCAAGAACAAGCAAAGCAAAATGCTTTTATTTATTTACAGCGTAATCAATTAGGGCAAAAACTTAGTATTTTTGAAGAAAATAACCTTTTTACAGCCTTGGTAGAAATCCAAAATAAATTAGATTTAAGAAAAACTCCTAGGCGAATCGAGTGCTACGATATTTCTCACCTTTCAGGTAAGTTTGTCTACGGTTCTATGGTTACTTTTTTAGATGGAAAGCCTAGCAAAAAACTATATAAATTGTTCAAAACCAAGGAGCAAAACAATGACTTTGAAAATCATAAAGAAGTTCTAAGGCGCAGGTTAGAAAGAGCTTTTGAATTAGAGCAAAAAAGAGCCAAAAATGAATTTATTTCCACAAGTGAAAACAGCTGGAGCCTAGCAGACCTAATCATAGTCGATGGAGGTAAGGGGCAACTCTCCAGTGACCTGAAGGTTCTAAAAGAGTACGGGGAGAAATTCTCCCAAAATAATCTAAAGTTTGAAGTAGAAATCTGTGCACTGGCCAAAAAAGAGGAAGAAATATTTTTACCTGATCGCCAAATATCTGTGATTTTTCAGAATTCTACCAAGTTCCTAATCCAAAGAATTCGCGATGAAGCTCATAGATTTGCTATCACAAATAATCAAAACGCAAGACTGCGAACTGCTAGTAAAAGTAAGCTTGATGATATTGCAGGGATTGGCCCAATAACCAAACAAAAACTCCTTACTACCTTTGGATCAACTGAAAATGTGGTAGATTCTCTCTCTAAAAACCCAGAACTACTTTATGAGCTAGTGGGGGAAAGTGTGGTTAAAAAACTAAAAAAAACTTTTGGTTTCGCAGTCTAAACTGGGTTACTTTTTTTGTAAAAATGTATTCCTGCAAATAAAGCTCCAATTACTGCAATTAGAAACACAAACCCACCTAAATAACTAGCTACTTTTGACCACTGGAAATTACCGCAATCAGTATTTTTGCAATCTTGATTAGACTTTTTGTCTTCACCTGGAGTAATAAAAGCTTTTTGATTAGCTAGTGCAAAATTATTAAATTCTTCATTTTTAATCTCTAAACTTGCACCCAAAGTTGAGCTATTATTATTAATTTTTACTTTTTCTTTATCAATATTTAATGGTTTAATAGTATAGTTAATTATTACTTGAGTTTTACCAATTTGATATTCTTGGTTACTAATTATTTCAAAAGTTCTAACTCCTACCCCTGGAGCCAAATCCTGGGAAAAGGTATTCTCAAAAACTTTACCATCGGGAAATACCAGGCTGTACTTCCCAGTCATAGTTGCAAAAATATTACCTAGATTTTCAGCTTCATAACTAACTACTAGATTATCCCTACCAAAATAAAGTTTAGATTTTCTGATGTCATTATAATTATTATCTTTAGGGCCAAGGATTTTTAGGTTTTCCACTTTTCCGCTAAGATTAAAATTATTTCCGATTGCCACATAGGCCCTGACACCTTTTCTAACTGTGACATCTAGGCTCTCACCTGGATTTTTTTGCTCAGTCATAGAAATACCCCCAGAGTATTCTCCATCCTTAGCCTCTTTAGGAATATCTATCTGAAAAGGAATTTGTGTAAATTTATTGCTGGGAACAGAAACTTTGTCAGAAGGAATTTTTATCCAATTACCTACACTAGAATTTTCTAAACTATCAGCTATAATTGTATACTGCCCAGAGTCAGTTACGGTAAAGTCCCTACCCTTCAGAGTTGTAATTACATCCTGACTATTAGTGTTTTGAATTTTTAAACTATCCTTAATTCTATCACCGGGTTTAGCTTCGTAAATCAACCAATTACTGCTATTTTTGGGATTGTACGGGGAAATAGAAACCTCAGCACTGACAAAAACACTACCAAAAAAAACCAAGCTAGTTACAACCAATAAGAAAGTTTTTTTAAAAATCATAATCAAATTAAAGTAAAAATATAACTAGAATTGTAGGCAGAAGCTCTCACAAAAGGAGGTACTATAAGATCAATACCCGTTTCAACTTTGTAATTACCAGTTCCATTACCGCTACTAGTACTTAGAATTGGTGCTGGATCAACTGTACTTGTGACAGTTTTTACATTACCCGGCTGGACACCTGTAGAATTACCATTGGTAATTAAAGTAGTTCCAGGAGTATTTGTGAGTTTACCTGCAACTGAAATAGTAAAATTGGAACTGTCAGTTGCCACAAAATTATTTACTGTAGCGCTCAAAGTCCACCCAGGAGCACCTAATCTTGAGTCAATTACAGTGATGTCTGGAACCACACCAGAACTGGTAGTGTCTGTAGTAGAAACCTGCAAACTAGAAAGACTAATACTAGCTGGGGTACTCAATGTTAATTCTCCACTAGTATACCCGAAATAAACATCCCTCCGCCCTGTATTGTAGCTAACATACTGTATCAAAGTATTTCCTCCCGTGGTACTGGCAGCAGTAGGCGGGGTTGGAATTTTTAGATAATACGTCTGCCCCCCAACAGTACTATTAAAACATGGACTAACTCCTGAAGTATAATTCAAAGTATCAAGAACTGTGATTTGGTTGCTGGCTAGGAGCTGTACTGAAGTATTATCGATAAAAGTATCTCCGCCGTTTTTAATTCCGTTGGAATCAATGTCTTGAAAAACTACTGGGCACAGTCTGGCATTATAATTGCAGGTAAAATCCTGATCAGTACGTAGCTCAGCGTCAGATAGGGTCAAACTTCTTTGAGCATTTACCGGCAAAATATTTTCACAAAACATCCTTAAAACTAAACTTCCACCCAAATTTTCGTTTATATTTACAAAACTGTTTCCAGTCATAGTAGCTGTGGTCCCGTAGCTGATCAAATCAATATCCAAGTCAGATTTCATCTGATATTCTACATACCCCGAAGCCCTAGATCTATCAAGTAAATCAAAGGTGTTTGTATTAGAGATACTTCCCCCTGCATTACTACAATCTCCTGTGTGACTAGTAGAATTATCAATGCTTTGAATAAAAACTTCCTTAGATCCACTAGTTTGAGTACAAGTGGTTTGATGTAGGTAACGATTTCCTAAAAGATCAAGGGTGTTTGTTCCTGAAACGCTTCCCCCTGCAATACTACAATCTCCGGTGTGACTAGTAGAATTATCAATGCTTTGAATAAAAATTTCCTTAGATCCACTAGTTTGAGTACAAGTGGTTTGATGTAGGTAACGATTTCCTAAAAGATCAAGGGTGTTTGTAAGGGAAAGTAACCCTGCAGTAGTTCCACTACAATCTCCCAAAAATAGTGAACTATTACCCAAATTTTGCTCAAATATTTCTTTTTCAGAACCCTGTGTACAGACTGTAGAGTATAGATAGGCTTTTTTCCCAAACTCTAAATTTGAGCTAGTAGCTATGTTAGAGTAATTGAAATACCCGGCTAAGGGTGCTACATTTAGGGTACTACCGGAAACTAAAGAATCACCTAAACTAACACATTTTGTGCCCAAAAGACAGTTTTTAATGGAACTTGAAACTAAAGTAAAACCTGGAGGTAAAGTTTCTTGAATATTTACATTTTGAGCTGAAATTGCGGAGTTATTATTGTATTTCAACCTCACTTTTACTACATCTCCAGGTCCAATTTCCAGGGTATTTACTTCACTACTGCCGTTTACATACACTTTTGATAAACTGACTTGACCGTCATTAAAGCTAGTAGAACTGGTAAAAACTGGTAAAAATCCAAGGATTAATGTACTAAAAACCAAACTCATGGCTAAACCTATCGCTTTGGAGCAAGTAAATATTGATTTGAACTTATTATTTTTGGAATTCATTTTGTATATTTTATTTTATTTTATTGATTTGAGCAATTAAGGATTCGGTGGATAGAGACCAGCTTGAATTGAGTAGTTGCCTTGAGGAAGATCAGTAAATTGGTATCGTCCGTCTGGACTAGTTTTGGTATTGCGATTAATTGGTAAATTCAAAAGATTTAGAGGAATATTGGGTAAAAGTACGTCGTTATCCATAAGAGTTACTGGGTTATTGTCTGCCCCGTCAGAGTCGTAAACACCGTTTTGGTTGCGATCAATAAATACTTTTCCTGTAATTGAAGCGTTGTTTGTATCTGGAACAATGTAAACAAATACATTGTAAGAGTTTTTTTGATCTAGATTATTATTATTGAAAAAGACACTGGCTTCATTTGTAGGGCCAAAATTCTGATTACTTGGCTGATACCTGGAAATATTTGTAACTACCCTTTCAGAAACTAAATTAGTATTTCTCAGTGTATAAGATCCTGGAGGAATGTTGCGATAAACATTTTGAAAACCTTGAGTAGATAAAAGGAATTTTTCTCCGGTGGAAGTTTCCAACTCAAAAGTACAGCCGAGTGTATAACCTTCAGTTAGTCCACTTTCAGGATAAGTAGTGATTTGACCATCTTGATTTCTATCATCAATACAATAAGTCAATATTTCATTACTATAAGCGTATATAATATCAACAGTACTCACCGTAGCATTGAGTAAAGTCGCACTTCCTGCAGTATAATATAATTTCAGATTACCCACCTCACTCCCAACAATTGTGGTGTTAATAGTACCATTAGAATTATAAAAACTATATGATCCACTAGGAAGATTATTAAAAGCATATAATCCGTTTGAATCACTTGTTGCCGTGTACTGTCCCAGCGGCCCTCGGACTCTAACAGTAGAATTAGGTAAAACATTATCATTATCAAATAAAGTAGCTGAATTTCCATCAAGTCCGTCAGAGTTGTAAATATAATTTGGACTAAATTTATCTATAAAAACCCTTCCTATGATTGTATTGTTGTATGTTGCTGCAAAAGGATAATCTCTCGCCTGATCACGCTCATGCTCTCCAAGTGTGAAAGTATGAGGATTGCTAAAACCTAAAAGACTAGAGCCCGATGGAATATTATTGACCTGTACAGTATAGACACCAGGAGGTAAGCTTCCGATTTGTGGGGAGGCTGAAACACCACCAACAGCAGAAAATGTCCCGACTAAATCACCACTAGGAGCAGTCAAAGTAAATGTCATTCCTTCAGTGTGAGCGCTTACTTCATCAGCGTTTCTAATTCCATTAATAATGGTATCATAAAAAGCCAACAAAGTAAGTCCACTATCATATTGATAAGTTATATTTTGAGATTGAGTATCATCTTTCCCGAGTATAATACTATAAGTACATAGATCCACTACACACTTTGTGCCATATGGTATAGCGTTAGTCCTTACGGAGTATCTTCCCTCAGCTAAACCTGAAAAACTATAATTACCACTAGAATCAGTTTGAACTGTTGCTGCTAATTGATTAGAAAGCGGGTTAGCGTCACCATAATATAGGCTTACTGTAAAATTATTCTGTACAATATCATTATCAAAGGTAGTGCTAGAATTTCCATCTGATCCACTAGGATCAAATATACCATTTTGATTTCTATCTATAAATACCTTTCCATTAATATTAGAATTATTTGTAGGATTAAGCCCAAAACTAGCAACTGTATTAGGTGAGTTTACTGTTACCGGCTGGGTATCTGAACCGAGCCAAGGGTATGGTGAATTATTGATTCCGCGAATTACATTATAGTTACCTGGGACCACGTTTTCTATATTATATAAATTATTGTTAAGATTATCTGTAAAATTCTTGACTTCTAGGGCCGTGCCAACAGTATTATTTAGTTTAAAATCAGCTTTGTAACCATGTGGCTGGCGGTAATTCTCGTCTTCCCAAGCATCTTTTTGGTTATTACGATTAGTATCAATATAAATTTCAGGACTTACTATTTGCTTGAATCTACTGATCAAATCATACCTGGCGGTATCGCCTGGATTCATGTTTAAAAGTATATTAACTAGTGGTCTAACTGCGTTTGGCGGTAGGTTGTCGATAAAAATATAATTCAGATCTATACTACCTGGACCTCCGCAGTCGTTAAAAGGTGTATCAGAGAGCTGCGATTCCAATGGTAAACTTGTATTTCTAATCACAGCATAACCTCCTGGAGGTACATTTGTAAATGTGTATTGACCTTGAGAATTAGTTGTAGTTGTGGGTTTATTAGCGTTCCAGATACTTACATCCCCAGCAGTTTCTCCAAAACCAGCAAAACATTTTTTGAGCGATAGGTTCTGGTCACCATACACATAGTCATTATCATAGTCCCTGTCATAACCGCCACTTTGCCCATTTTGATCATCACTTCCGTCAGCGTCAAAAGGATCAGGTAAGCCAATGCGGCCAGTGGTAAAATTAGGCCTGTCGTTCCAAACCCTACCTTGGATTATTGAAGGAGTATAATTAGGAGTAAAGTTAGTGAAATAGCGGAGTTTTGGGGTTAGCTGACTATCCAAAAATACTGTATAAGTGTTGTTAGTGGTGACCTGATCATACAAAGTCGTATCAAAAAGACTAGGGAAATTCAGTGGGTTTCTAGGCACTCCAGGCGAAGTTTCAGCTATGTCAAAATTAAAGGAAGAAATTTGAAGAGTGTAGTCTCTTGGGGGGACCTTCTGGATGCATGGATTACTAGAATTTAGTAAATAGCCATTTGGACTATAATTCCCAGCTATTTGAATCCCGTTGAAACTCTGATACTGAAGTTTGAAATATGCTCCACTGTTTTGGATTAGGTCAATATCAGTACCATTTAAGATATTATCCTTATTTTTATCTACAAAAAGAGCAGGGCAAATACTAGCTGTATACTGGAAGTTAAAGTTATCCTTTACTTTTTCTGTACCACTAATAGTAATGAGTTTTTCGCTTGGATTGGGAGTTATGGGAGCAAGACCAGTAATTTGACTAATTAGAACTTTGTACTGACCTGGATCAATATTAAAGAAATTATATTCACCAAAAGTGTCTGTGGACAGAGTTCTATAAGCTTCGTAGGTAGAATTAGAATTGTTGAATTTTAAAAGATTCACTACTTGCTCTACTACAGGTATATCGTTATCAAAAACTGTCTCCTCAAGTCCGTCCTGACCCCTAGAATTATAGGCTCCATTTTCATTTCTATCTATATACAAAAAGCCTCGGATTGCTGCAAAGGCAAAGTCGGGATTCTGAGTATATCCAAAAGATTTTGTTTGAAAAATATCACTCAAAGTTAAAGTCAAGTTTTGCTCATTTACTCCGCTTACAGAACTAAATCCAGGCGGTATAGTATCCACCACAATTTTGTAATCATCGGGATATAAGTTATTAAAACAGGTGGTTGTGGTTGTTGAAATCTTTGTAGAAATTGGAGTACTTAGATTGCTTTGCAGGTATAGTTTCACTGAGAAATTAGGTAAGAGGTCGTCAATGGTATCTCTATCTCCATCAAAATTTTTGTCTTCGTAGATCTCCCCACAAGCACTACCCGCACCACTGTAACCGAAATCTACACTTTGATTCTGACTTGGAATTAAAGTAATAAACTGATCACCTCCAGTTGTGGTTGTGGCTCCACTAGGTGTTTCTTGAGCTACCAGATATTGACCAGGTGGCACAGGGTCAAAACACAACGCTCCTGAACCATTTGTTTGTTTAGTTTGAATATTTGTTGAATTTCCGGAATTTCTAAGGAAGGTATTTAATCCAAAAAGGGCAGTCTCACCAGAATCGAAAATCCCATTATTATTTGCATCATTGAAACTGTGTCCTACACAAATCTGTGCACTTCCGTTATATCCAAACTCAGGATTGTAGGTGGTTGCAAAACTTGCACTTGTTACTGCTCTTGGATTTGGAGTAGTAGTTATAGTATAACCAGAAAAACTGCCGCTTTCAACCTGATAAGTATTACCTATTTGAACATCATAACTAAAGCAATTATTAGTCAGGCTGCTAGAAGTTAAAGTAGCCAAAGTACTTGCACCAGTAGCATCTTTTAGATCAACCGTAACACCATCAAGTCTAGATTCGCTGAAGTCAAAAATTCCATCACTATCATCATCTCTAAAAATCGCTGGGCAAATTTTGGGAGTACCGTCATAACCAAAACTAGTACTTTTGGTCTCATTATCATTTACTGTTACGCTTTGAGTCTGGCCTCCTGTAGTTGATGCGGTATTTGCTGGAGCAGTCTGCACCACACTGTAAGTCCCAGCTAGTAGATTAGTAAAACAACTACTTCCGTTCGTTAAAAGGTTAGCTACTTGATTACCAGAACTATCCCGCAGTACAGTAGCAATTAAACTAATATCAATATCAGCACCGTCTTTAAGACCGTTTTTATTTCTGTCTTCAAAACTAGGATATGGACAAATCTGACTCACACCCTGATAACCAAAATCCCTATTCTGATCAGTACCAAAACCCAGAGTAACTAAAGCCGTAGCCGTAGTTGAACTTTGGCTATAGCCTGAACCTGAAGTGGTTAAATTAGAATTAGAAAGCTTAGTCTGTACTACCTTATAATCTCCTGGAATTATATTGTTAAAACAGTTACTACCATCCGCAATTAAATCTGAACCGACCTGAGCGTCATTTACTGCTCGAAGTAGCTTAACCGTAATGCCATTAATAAGCGGTTCTCCACCATCCCTAGTTCCATTTCCGTTATAATCTCTAAAAGTAGGATTGGAGCAAATACCACTTTGGTTTTGATAACCGAAAGCAAAACTTTTTGTATCGCTAACGACTAAATCTGAAATATCCACCCCACCACTCAAATATGTGGTTCTTACAGTTTCATTACTACCGATATCCTGGCTGAGAATATATTTGCCAAGAGGGACTAACGAACTAGGTAATAAATTAGTAAAACAGCTTGAATTATTTGTCAGAATTGTACCTACCTGATTTCCAAGCCCGTCTATCAAACTTGAAGTAAAAATATCATTTAGATTAGGTTCCGCTTCTGAGTATTGGTTAGTATTTTTTATGCCGTCCCCGCTATCATCTCTGAAAGATGTTGGGCAAATCTGACTGTTTCCTCTATAACCATAGCTAAAAGTTTGATTTTGTTCTGGATTTGGAGTAAAGCTGTAGGTATTTGAGCCTGAGTTTGAAGTCAAAATTCCACCACTTGGAGCTAATTCAACTACTGTATAATCTATTCCAGGAGCTACAGCACTAAAACAGTTACTGCCGCTAGAGCTAGTAGTAATAGATTGCACTAGAGTACTTCCGCCATCTTTTCTCAATTCTACAGTCAAGCCAGCAAGTAGGGGTTCGTTTACCGCTTTCAACCCGTTACTATTATAATCTGCAAAAGAATCTACACAAACAACCACATTTCCATCCAAAACCTCAAAATTAGCACTATCATTAAGGTTTCCAGAATCACCAGTTATGGTCAGAGTTGCGGTATTACCTGTCCCAGCATTATCCGGAATTGGATCTATCTCACAGACACCATTGATTACAGTTCCAGTGGCGTTTTGGGTGGTGTTGAAACTAGGCCCAGAAAAGCTCATACTACAAGCACTCCCTCCGGCAATATTTAGGGTGGAGAGATTTCCACTATCTACCAGTCCATTTACTCGAGTATTAAATTTATAACCTTTATAGACTTTGTTTGCTACTTCGCTGGAATTTACTATTGCAGCAAAATTAAATCCAGTATTCGTAGGTTTACTTTGGTTTGGAGAATTCTGAGCTTTAGCTTTGTTTGACTGATTTAGTCTATAACCAAAACTAGTTTGAGTATTTGAAGTTTGAGCAAAAGTAGTAGTTACTTGGTTTCTAGCTTTAGTTCCGGCAGTTACAGTACCAGATGTAGTTACAGTAACTCCATTTGGAAATTCAGAATCACCGATTTGAGCAATATCCTGCTCGATAGTGTAGTTACCAGGAATTCTAGCCGTGAAACAGTTAGTACCTTCGGCGTTTGTCTGGATAGTTTCTAGTGTACTGTTTAGGTCACTTGTTAAATACAATCGTACCGTTCTACCAGAAAGTATAGTATCAGTACCGTCAAAAGAACCATTATTATTTAGATCTGCAAAAGTAGGGTTTGGACAGATGATCTTATTTGCGCTATAGCCAAAAGAACGATTTTCAGTAACTCCAACTCCAGCGATGACTTGATAATTATTCGTAGAAATTGGGACAGTTTTAGTTCCACCTAATGGGTTAATTTGCTCAAGATAATAAGTATCATCAAATAAATTGGTAAAACAATTTGGTCCAGATCCCGATGTATTTAAAGTACTCAAAATATTACTATTTGTAGCATTTTTCAAGTTTGTAACTACTCCAGAAAGTAGTGGCTCAGCCCCGTCACGAACTCCATTTCCATTATCATCTCTAAATGTAGGACTAGCGCAAACCTGGGCAGTGGGAGTGGAGCTTACCTGAATGTTTGTAGAGGCGGTTTCAAAAGTATAATTGGAATTATAGTCGTTTCCTAGCAAACTAACTATGGTTTTTAAGTAAGCTGTGCCAGTAAAGTCAATATCCACACCGGGCGCCGTAGTAACACACTGGCCGCTACCGTTAATAGTTCCAGTATATTCTTTGAGAGTGCCAGAATTTATTTGAAGAGTATTTTTGCAAGAGGTACCTGAATTAAGATTGGTTGAACTATCGAGTTTTTTGATTACTGGGGAAGATATCGTGGAACCCTGAGAAACAAACAAAGGAGTTTGAGAACTGGTCAGACTACCAGGAATATTTCCAGTAGTTAAGAAGATATTCATCGACCTAGTAAAGTTGAAAATTGGCGCATCTAGATTCCCGCTCACTCCAATAACCCTGAGTCTAAAGGTATAATTGCCAGCGACTTTTGGTAAATCATTGCTTGTAATGCTCAAAGTACAAGCCCCGTTACTTGCAAAGCTACTTGAGATAGTCTGAGAATAGCTGTTTGGCCCTGTAAAAATAAAATTACAAGTTGTGGCATTTAGGGGTTGATTATTGGCAGAGTCTACTAAGCCATTGACTATAAAAATCGCACTCTCACCTGCAAAAGTAGAACTAGGATTTACACTTTGGGATGAAAAAATAGGTTCCCCTAAAGTTGTAGATTCTTTAGCTTTGTTTGATGGGTAACCTGTGGTACTAATAGTGGTTTGATTTGTCGTAAATTCACTAGTTAAAAGACTGACAGTGGTTCTAACTTTCAACACTCCACCCAGAATACTAGAATTTAGAGCAGTTGTAACGCACTGAGAAGAACCATTCAAAGTAGATGTGTAAACAGTTTCAGGATCAGAATCAATTTGCAAAATATTTTTACAAACAGTTCCGGGATTAACTAGGGCTACATTGTCATATTTTTTAACCGCTGGTGAAGTAAATGTAGGGTCACTACCACCCTGGACGATTGGATTTGCACTAGAAATCAGGTTTCCAGGTATCTTTCCAGTAAAATCATACCCTGAACCATTTGTAAGGTAAATATCTACAAAACGATTAAAGCTAACTACCGGGGTACTAATCAGATCTCCGCTATCACCTAGAATAGTTAGGGTTAGGCTATAGCTACCATTTATCTTAGGAAAGGTGTTTTGATCCAAAACTGTCGCACAAAACCCACCAACTACATTTGCAGTTGTGAATTGCTGGCTGAAGCTGTTTGCACCTGTAACATTGAATCGACATGGTATTCCATTTAGAGATTGGTTGTTTAAAGAGTCGACTAATCCCGTTGCCCTTAACTCAAAACTATTCTGCATCAGGGAAGTAGCTGGAATAGCATCGATAGTAGTGTAAACCGGCTGGGCCCCACTGGCTTTAGCTTTGTTTGAAGCAGTAGAGGCAACAGTGAAATTACGTACAGCATTTTGGGTACTCACACCTAAGAGATTAGTAGTTGAAATTGTATAACTAGCTGTGTAACTTCCTGTAGAAGTGGGGGTAGTAAATGCACCAGTAAAATTACAAATACCACTGTTCATTGCTCCATTTGTTCTAGTAACACTATAACCTCCAGGTCCTGTGATTACAACACTGCAAGTTCCACTGAATGCTGCAAATCCAAAAGAATTTTTAACTTCTGTAATACTTACTAAATATGTATTTCCAACTGAAACTGGGTTTGGATTTGGGGAGAAAATGGAGTTTGTTATGCCGCTTTCTAGGGTGTTTGGGTCGTAGATTGTTCCCGCTCCACCAGCTTGAGTACTACCAGTTCCACCATTTGCT
>Ga0105044_10010050_pt1 | contig 12927 bp, 11 predicted proteins | sample MAT01_FD_78092 | JGI IMG/M metagenome (GOLD analysis project Ga0105044, IMG submission 78092) | Freshwater microbial communities from Lake Fryxell liftoff mats and glacier meltwater in Antarctica - MAT-01 | ecosystem: Environmental > Aquatic > Freshwater > Ice > Liftoff microbial mat | place...
CAGAGTAGTCGTGTTTCCTGCGTCGAGGAGTTGGCCGAGCATCTTGTTCCACGAAAGGATTTGCGATGGATGGGTCGCGGCGAGTCCAAAGAGCGAACGGAGTAGGGCCGGTTTTGTCACCGTGTGCAGTTGGAGGACGTCTCGCGAAATTGCCGTCTCGATGAGCGAATCGGAAATATAGCGGGCCCAGATCTCTTCTTTGCGAACAAAAGGCGCCGCGCCGGGATAGCCGCCAAAATAGATCCACCGGTCAAGATCCCAACCGAAGGCAGTGGCGCACTCAGGGAAGCACCAGTGCATACAACGATGAAGCAGAAAACGACCTGCAAGACTCTCGGTCATGCCTCGGTGCAAATGGAGTGATGAGGAGCCGAGGAGCACGACGGAGATGGGGTCGGGCCGACGTTTTTCCTCGTCCCAGAGTCGCTTCACAGTCTCGCTCCATCCCGACACTTTCTGGACTTCGTCCAGCACGAGCATGGCCGGTCGGGTCGGGAGCTTCCGCGCCCGCAGCCACTGGGTCTCGATCCATTCGGGGCCAGGCGGAGGTGAAAAATCGGCGGCTTCGAAGACATGGGGCCATCCGAGATTCTTCGCCAACGTCAGTGCCACCGTCGTCTTGCCGACTTGTCGGGGGCCCACGACGATCTGCAAAAGGGGAGGCCCAACCTCTATTGCATCACGGATTTCCCCGACCAAACTGCGCTCAAACTCCATCCTCAACGATGCCCGGACTTGACCCTATCGTCAATATTTACTCAATGACTGAGTAAAGTTACTCAGTCATTGAGTAAAATCGCTCAATGACTGAGTAAACTTGAAGAAGACGATGGGACCACCAAAACTGAATTTAGAATTTCGTACTGCGACAAGGTGAGCCCGTATTCGAGATGGATTACCGCGAAGTCAGGTTGCGGGGCATGGCGATCGACTCAGGCCTGTGCTAATTTCTCCGTTCGCTCCACCAAGGCGGACGCGATCACCTCCTTAGACGTCTTCGCCAGCGCCTCACGCCGACCATCGCGGAAAAAAAGTTCCACCTCGTTCTCCTCGCTGTCAAAAGCGATGTCCGACCGGCTCACGTCATTCGCAACTAGCATGTCGCAGCCCTTCCGCCGGAGTTTGTCGAGGGCGTGGCGCTCGAGATCCGAGGTCTCGGCCGCGAAGCCGACGAGGATACCTTGGAAACCGAAGACGCTCCGGGCACTCCCGAGGATGTCGGGGTTTTTGATCAATGTCAGGGTGATGGTGTCCTCCGTCTTCTTGATCTTTTCCGCGGCGATCTCGGCGACGCGGTAGTCGGCCACGGCGGCGCAGAAGATCCCGACCTCGACCGAGCCGATCTCCGCTGCGACGGCGTCGTACATCTCCAGCGCCGTCTCGACGCGGACGAGAGAAGCGCCCTCAGGTACGGGAATCGAAACGGGACCGGAGATCAAGACGACCTCGTGCCCCTCTGCGAGGGCGGCGGCGGCGATCGCATAGCCCATCTTGCCCGAGGAGCGATTCGAAAGATAACGAACCGGATCGATGGGCTCGCGGGTCGGTCCGGCGGTGACGAGGAAACGCATGGCTGATCAACCGGGGAGGGATGGCCGCAAAAAGGCACAAGAGTCGCAAAAAAAATCAGGAACAGTGGAACGGTGCGCAGGCTCCGAGATCCGACCTTTTGCGCTTTTTGCGCCTTTTTGCGGCCAATCCCATTCCATCAGATTCCTCTCGCTTCGCCTAGCATTTTTTCAATTGCCTCCTCGATCCCCTCGACGGGCCAGAGCCGGCCAATTCCCTCATAGCCGCAGGCGAGGAGGCCTTCCTCGGGACCGATGAAGGAGACACCGCGAGACTTGAGTATTTCCACGTTGGCCCGCGTCGCGGGATGCTCCCACATTTTGCCGTTCATGGCCGGAGCAATAAGGACGGGAGCAAGAGTCGCGAGGTGGATCGCCCCGAGGGCGTCATCGGCGATGCCGTGGGCGAAGCGCGCGATCACATTCGCAGTAGCGGGTGCGACCACGAGCAAATCGGCACTGTCCGCCAGTTGAATGTGTCCGGGATGCCAGCTCTCCTTTTCGTCGTAGAGATCGGAGGTCACCGGTCGACGCGAGAGGACTTGCAGCGTCAACGGGGTGATGAACTCCTGCGCGTCGCGCGTCATCACGACATGGACGACATGGCCACGCTTCACGAGACGGCTGACGAGGTCGGCGGCCTTGTAGGCGGCGATGGACCCGGTCACTCCGAGCACGAGGGTTTTTCCTGAGGGCGAATCAGACACCGGGAACGTTCGATTGGTCCGCGACGTTCCGCAAGCGGCTTGAGCGACATCGCTCCCCGGCGAGGATGGAGCGGAACGTCGCAAAATCCGTCTCCCGGTCGGTGCTGACGAAGGTGTAGCGGTAGTCCCCCCAATGCCGCGATTCCTCGTGGGCGTTCGCGAGGCGGAGGGCGAGTTGTGCCTCGGTCTCGGTGCCACGGGCGCGGACGCGTTTCACCACCTCCTCCGCGCTCGGCAGCAGAATGAAGATATCGACGAGGGCTTCGCGGATCGCAGCATCGCTCGTGCCCCGGACGAAGGCCGCCCCCTGCACGTCGATGTCCATCAGCACATCCCGACCCGCCGCGAGGTGGCCGAGGACTTCCCGTTTCAGGGTGCCGTAGAGCTTCCCGTGGACCTCGGCGTATTCGAGGAAGTCACCGTTGTCGATGCCTGCCTCAAACCCGGCCCGATCCATGAAGTGGTAATCGATTCCGTCCCGCTCGCTTTCGCGGGGAGCTCTCGTGGTCGCCGAGACAGCATAAACGGCGGCCCCGTCCGATTCCGAAAAACGGCGGCATAGCGTCGTTTTTCCAGAACCCGACGGACCCGAAACGACACAAAGAATCCCGCCGCGCTGGAATTGCCATTCACCCATGTCGCAAGATTGGCCAGACTTCGCCGCGGTCAACCGTCTTCGGAAGACGAGTTCCTCGATCCGCCCCCTCATTTTTCGTTTCCCGAGTCCATTTCCCGTGAAACAATGCCCGACTATCCCGACCCCATGCATGAAAACCGTTCTCCTCACCGGTACCCGCGCTCCCGCGACGCTCGACCTCGCGAGAAGACTGTGGCGGGAGGGAATCCGTGTCATCGGGGCCGATTCGGTCCGTTATCCGTTGGGGCGTTTTTCCAAAGCCTTCGCCTCCCATCACCGCATCCCTCCCCCGCGCCAATCCTCCCGGGAGTTCGTCGAGTCTATCCTGACACTCGTCGACAAGGAGCGAGTCGATCTTGTCTGGCCGACCTGCGAGGAGATCTTTTATCTCGCCTCCGCGCATGAGGAGTTGTCGCATCACGTCCACCTCTTTTGCGAACCGCTCTCAACGCTTGAGCCACTGCATCACAAACTCGATTTCGCAAGATTCGCCGGGAACCTCGCACCGGATTCGTGGCCTGCGGAAGAAGCGCCGCGAGACCGCCGCCTCGTCTGGAAACCGTTTTACTCCCGCTTCGCCGCTCGCACGCGCATCGACACTCCGCCGTCATTGAAGGTAGGCTGGATGGCCCAGGAGTTCGTGGAGGGCGATGAATTCTCCTCGTGGGCTCTCTGCGTCGATGGAGAGGTCCGAACCCTGACCTTCTACCAGTGCCCTGCCCGTGCCGGACTCGGTGCCGGCTGTGCCTTCGTCCCGATGTGGAACGAGGCGGCGGAAGGTCACATCCGCGAGATCGCGGGGCGGCTTCGTTTCACCGGATCACTCGCTTTCGATTGGATCCTGGGGAAAGACGGAACGCTCCGCGTCATCGAGTGCAATCCACGCCTCACCAGCGGCATCCATGTGCTCGACGAGAGTGTGTCGCTCACCGATCTGCTCGAGCGTGACGGCACGACTCCGCCACCGATGCGGGCGGCGCAGTTGTTCATCCCCACCCTCTTCTCCTCGCTTCGCTATGCCGGAACCTCGCCCGATGCGATCTCGGCACACGGCGACCGGCTCCCCGGCTTCACGCAGTCGCTCTCCTTTGCCGAGTTCGCCCTCGTCGCCCTCCGCCACGGAATTCCCCTCACCGCCGCGACGACTCACGACATCGAATACAATGGCCGCTAAAGTCACAATCTCAGACGCACCCGCTGATCCGACCTTGGCGCGGTGGTTTGATCCCGTCCTTGCCCACGGATCGAAATGGTGTGCGCCCAATCTCGTGACGAAGACCGCCTTTCTGCGGACCGACAAGATCGAGGTTCCCCTCACCCTCAACGAGGCCGAATGGGAGAATTCGTGGATCTGCTCGCCATGGACCCATTACGTCTCCTACGCTGGCGAGGAGATTGATCGGGCCGTTCCGGGCCTTCCCGCCAAACTCGCGGGTGTTCTCCTCGCTGCGATCGGGGCCTGGTTTCGTCGTGCCGAGATCAATCGCGTTGTCATGGTGAACAACTGGCTGCTCTCGACGAATCCCTGGCCGCGCTGGGACGCCTCGGACCTGCCCGAGGTGCTCGACGCGCTCATCGAACGATGGCCGGGGCACGCCTTCGTCTTCCGCTCACTCAATGCGAAAGAAAGTGCGCCGCTCCTCGGGGCCCTTGCGGAGGCGGGGGCGAAGCTCGTGCCGAGCCGACAGGTCTGGTGGTACGAACCCGACTCGACCGCCGTCGCCAAATCCCACGAATTCGGGAAGGATGTGAAACTTCTGAAGCGGGACGACCTCGCCATCGTCCCGCACGAGTCCCTCGCCGACGACGACTTCCCCGCCCTGACAAAACTCTACGACGATCTCTACCTGGAGAAATACTCGCGCTACAATCCGCAGTTCACGGCAGACTGGTTCCGCCACCTCCACCGCAGGAATCTCGCGCGTTTCACCGCGTTGCGCGAACCGGGCGGACGTTTCGTGGGCGTTGAAGCCTGCGCGGAAATGCACGGGGTGCTCACCTCTCCCGTCGTCGGTTACGATCTCGACTTGCCGCGTTCGCTCGGTCTCTACCGCCGTCTCGCGGCGATGCCCGTCCTCGAGGCGCGTCGTCGGGGCCTCCCGCTCAATCTCAGTGCGGGAGTGGGCCGCTTCAAATCCCTGCGCGGCGGCGAGGCCGTGATGGAATATCTCGGCGTCTACGACCGCCATCTTCCGACCGGGCGACGACTGCCCTGGCGATGCGTCGAGTTGCTAAGCAAACATCTCCTCGCTCCCCACGTGGTGAAACACGGTCTTTGAGAACCCGACAGGGTTGGGTCGAGGACCGCACCCTCTTCACTGCACGTTCTGGACCTGCTCGCGTATCTTTTCGAGTTCGGTCTTCGCATTGACGACGTGACGGGCGATCATCGCGTCGTTGGCCTTGCTGCCTATCGTGTTGAGCTCGCGATTCAATTCCTGACAGAGGAAGTCGAGGGGCCGTCCCATCGGCTCGTCGCTCGCGAGGTAATTGCGGAAAAGGGCGACATGGCTGTCGAGCCGTGTCAATTCCTCGGTGACGTCACAACGCTCCGCGTAGAGAGCGATCTCGCGGAGGAGACGGTCGTCGTCGAGATCCAGCGCGAGTCCTGATTCGCCGAGACGCTTCATCAGATTCTGACGGTAAGCGGGCGAAACGAGCGGGGCGAGACTGCGGATTTCGGAGACCTCGCCGACGATGGCGTCGAGGCGGTTTTGCAGATCGCCGCGGAGGTAGGTGCCCTCGTCCTGCTGCATCTTCACGAGCTGGGCGAGTCCGGTGCCGAGAGCGGCGAGGAGGGCGTCGCGGACTTCGGCGGGATCAACGCCGCATTCATCGATACGAAAGACGCCGGGAGCGCGGAAAAGATCGGCGGCGGCGATATGGGTGTCGATCCCGCTTTCCTCGGCGATGCGTTTGGCGGCGGCGACATATTGTTTGGCGAGGCCCTCATCAAAGAGGAGGCGATTATCGACGCTCTCGGAGTGAGTGAGGGTCACTTTTGCAGAGACGCGCCCGCGCGAGACCGACTTGGCCACGAGATTCCGGGCCTCGCTCTCGAGCTCGAGGAGGGAAGCGGGCAGGTTCACCGAGATGTCGGCCTGCTTGCGATTCACGCCGGAGAGCTCGACCTCGAGTTTCCAGCCGTTCGCGACGGCCTCGCCCCGGCCGTATCCTGTCATGCTTCGCATAGGGCCTTCCTCAGCCTTCGACAACCTCGCGGATGTCTTCGAGCGCCCCGATGAAATCGTCGAGAATCTCGATCGGCACCATGATGGTGTCGCGCCGCCCCCTGACATCTTCGGTGATCTTGATGAAATGCCCGCGATCGTTCTCTTTCAGATCGAGAAAGAAGATCTTGCGATCCGCGATGATTTTCTCCGTGTGAATGGGACGGTCATCCGATCCCTTTTTGTCCGCGTCGTAACCGATCATACTCTGCCTCTTTACAACAAACCAAACCTACCCCGGACCGGCCCCAACGGCAGCATCCGACAATGCTTTTTTATCATCGTGCGATTCCATTGCAAGTTCTGGCACTGGCGTTAAAAAGGAAAAGAATTCTGTAACAAAGACAAGGGGGCGCGAATCACGGTCCCCGCTTGCGGCCTTTGCCGTTTTGAAAATCGGGGCTAGACTTCGCTCCTTTCGAATTTCCGAATCCTGCCATGCTCCAATCCGCTTTCCAGCATCTGTTCCGCCTGCGCGAAAAGGCGTCGCGTCGAGTTCCCGGCGCGGACGATGGCTTCGATGCCCACGAGAAACCGTTTCTCGACCACCTCGACGATCTCCGAAAGACCTTGTTCAGGATCATCCTGACGCTGGCAATCGCTACGAGCGCCAGTTTCGTCTTCCACAAAAAGATCTTCGAACTCGTCCAACTCCCCGCGAAATCCAAGCTCGCCGAGATCGCCCCCGGGGTGACGCTTCACGAGAAGCTCGACCTGATCACCCTCGGACCGACGGAACTTATCTTCCTGATGTTCAAACTCTCGTTCTACTGCGGGATCATCGTCACTTTTCCGTTCCTCGTTTTCTTCATCTTCCAGTTCCTCATGCCGGGACTGCGGCAGGCGGAAAAACGCACCATCATTCCCGTCGTCGGAGTAGGCTTCATCCTGTTCCTCATCGGTGGCGGATTCGCTTTCTTCCTCGCGACTCCCCTGGCGCTGAAATATTTCTACCAATTCGAGAACGAGAGGCTCAACGGATCGGACCCAGTGTTGGAGGCGCTGGGGAAACCCGTCTCTGAAGTCGCCCTGATCGGTTTCGACGGGGAGCGGATCGCCCCCGCGAGCGAAGGAGACGCCAAGACTCCTGCCCCCGAAGCGGGAGAATCCGGAACGACGAGCCCGCAACTGACACCCGCGCTGCGAACGGAGCTTCGCGATTATCTGCGGAAGACTCTCGCGACTGCAGAGGGGGCCAATTTTGCCCTGCGCTATGACGAGACCCGGGACAAACTGGTGATCGTCAGCGCAAAAGGGGGCAAGAGTTCGTACCAGATTGGCAAGTACATCAGCTTCATCTCACAGCTCGTCCTCGTTTTCGGAATCAGTTTCCAGATGCCTATCGTGGTCACGATTCTCGTGAAGCTGGACCTCTTGACCGCCCGGGTCATGCGCAGCACGCGATCCTATGCCTGGGTCATCATCATCGTGACTGCGGCCATCCTGACCCCGAGTCCTGATGCCTTCACGATGGGACTACTCGCCGTCCCTCTGATCATTCTCTACGAGATCTGTATCATCATCGCCTCCATCATCGAACGAGGGCGGGAGAGACGCGAACGCGCCGAGGAGCTTTCCCGCAAGAGCCGTCTCGAGCAGCTCTACCTGAAACCCGCCACCGAACTCTCCGAGGAGGAAAAGGCGGAGATCCATCGCACCGAGATCGAGCAGTATGAGAAGGAGCACGCTCATCTCTACCAGGACGACAACGAACACGTCGCCCGCGACAGTTTCCACGGCGAAGGGCACGATGTCCACGACGAGAGCTGGCATGCCGACGATCACTACTGGCACGACGACGGTCACCACGGGATGGAGAGCGACCACGCCGAACCGGAGGATCTGAAGCCCGGTGGAGCGACCGAGGAGAAGCCGAGGCAGGATAACGAGAACTGCGCCCCTGAAGGGCCGGTCGTCGATCTCAATCACGCCACTCTCGAGGAACTCCAGACCTTGCCGGGGATAGGCCCGAAGATGGCCGAAGTCATCATCGCCCACCGCCGCTACGAGACCTTCGACGACCTCGACCGGGTCCCGGGCCTCGGACCCGAAAAGATCCGCCGTATCACGGAACGGATCATGTTGGGGTGAGGGCTTTACGCAGGAATTTTCCCTGCCTCACTGATGCTTCTTCACGAAGGATTTCAGTTTCGCCTCGCTCTGATAACCGGTGAGGCGGCCTACGACCCTGCCGTCTTTCACCGCGACGATGGTGGGGAGAAGCTCGACTTTGTATTGATCCGCGAGCGAGGCCTGGCGATCCACATTGACGGTCTGAAAGGAGACACCGCTATGACTTCCGGCGACGGAAGCAAAGACCGGCTTCATTTTCTTGCAGGCACCACACCAATCGGCTTCGAATTTGAGGATCTTCAGGGATCCGGCTTCGGCACGGAGAGGAGCGAGGGCGGCAAGGGCGAGGAAGGGCAGGGTGAGGAGGAAGGAGCGAGTTTTCATGTTGAGTTCGGGAGCCTGCGTCGGCTCCCTTTCTCATAGACGATCCTCCTGCGTGGAGCTTGCAAGGTTTTAAACGAGAACCCGGTTCCGATCGAGCCAGGCTTGGACAAATTCCTCCGTCTCCTCGGAGCAGTCGGTGTTGAAACGGCGCTCCAGTTCGTCGATCTCCCAATCCGAGAAAGGCCCGCGCCGCACTATGGAAAGGGTCGCTCGCTCGGGATGGAGGACGCGATAGATGTAGGTATTGCCCTCGCGCACCCGATCGGCGTAGCTCGCGACGCAATTTCCCTGGATTTCGCCTTCATCGACGAGCTCGGCCGGACTCGCGATCGGCTCGATCCGACCGGCGATGCCGGGCACGGGCGGGGATTGGAAAAAGCCGGGGCCATACCCGTTCGCATCGATGAGCTGGCGGACACGGCGGCGGTAATTTTCGGCGACCTCCTCGTGGACGGTGTGAAGCCGGGCGAGGCTTTGGAATCGGTCGCATCGCTCTCCGACGCGCATTTCGTCCTGCATCCGCAGGGTGCTCGTGATCATGTGGACGACACGACCACGATAATTCTCGGATCGGTCCTTTGCGACTTCGTCGAGGAGTTGCGGGGTCGCCGCGCCGGAAGCGCGAGGATCGAGGAGGATCTCGACGACCCCCGAATTGATCGAGGTGAGATGATTGAGCCGCGGCTTCAGCTCGGCCAGTTCGCGGCGGATGACACCGACGAGAGCGGGCCAGTTATCACCGCTGAGAGACTGGGGATCGACCTTGCGGAAGAGATTCACGGCGGCAGCGGAGGAAGGCAATCCGAGCACCTCGAGGAGATCCCGCTGCCGCATCGCGCTGCATCCGAGTGCGGCGATGAGTGCGCGATCGCAGTTCAGCTTTTGAGCGAGGGCAAAGGCGAGAGCCGGATTCGTCTCGGCGAGATCGAGTGCGCCGGGGTCGTGATGCAACATCACGAGAAGCGCCCACTGATGGGTGCGGAAGGGCTCGAGGATGCGCGCGACCGGCTTGGGGAGGGAAAATCGGAAGTGGTCGAAGGCCCGCTTGCGATGCTGCGCCGGAGTAAGTCCCTCCGTCGGACGTTTCTCCCGCGTCTCATCGAAGAAATCGAAACAGAGCTGATTTGCGGGTGGTGAAGGCGTCTTCGCCTTCACCGGAGGTCGATAGGGATGGACGAGGCGTAACTCGGGGAGAAAGGGCTCCCACCCCGCGCCGCGCCCCCTGCGCACCACCGAGCGCGGAACGGGCGACCCGGTGATGCGCATTTCCACCAAGCCCTTCATCAGGCACAGAGCGCCATTGCTGAAGGTGACTCCGGACTCGGAGGCGGGTGCGGAAGGGGGCATCGGACGGTCATCAAAGTGCAGCATGCGACTTCTTGCAATTTCCTCGTGAAGCTTTCTCCGTTTTTCGATTCAGCTACGCGGCAACATTGATTTTTCCGATTGGATTTTCCGGTTGAAGTGCGAAGGCGAAGAAAGCGGCTCGCATTTCGGCGGCGACTCTCTAAGTTGAGCGCTCGCGACGATGGCAGGAGGTGAAATCAACGACGACGGCAAACTGACGCCGATGATGCGCCAGTACCAGGCGATGCGCCGCAGTCTGCCCGACGACGTCCTCCTCCTCTTCCGTCTCGGGGATTTCTACGAAATGTTTTTCGAGGACGCGAAGATCGCCTCCCCCATCCTCAACGTTGCCCTCACGAAACGAAACGGCATGCCCATGTGCGGGGTGCCCCACCACGCCGCCGAGGGTTATCTCGCGAAGCTGATCCGCGCGGGCAAACGCGTCGCCCTCGCCGAACAGACGACGGAGCCGCAACCGGGCAGGATCGTCGAGCGCGAGATCAGCCAGATCATCAGCGCCGGCACCATCGCCGATCTCAATCTCCTCGACGCGACCCGGCCGAATTACCTCGCCGCCGTCTTCCGGGCAAAGGGACGCTACGGCCTCGCCTTCGTCGAACACAGCACCGGCGAATTCCGCCTCACCGAATTCACCGATCGCAGCGCCCTTGAGGATGAACTCGCGCGGATTCGCCCGAGCGAGCTGCTCTTTTCGGAGGAACAGGCGACGGACTTCGACCTCCTCGCCCGCGCCCAGAGCTACGACGCCTACCCCTTCCTCCTCGAACAGGCCGAATACACTCTGAAAAAACATTTCAAGGTCGCGTCGCTCGACGGGTATGGCTGCGCCGGACTCCTCCCTGCGGTCGGTGCGGCCGGGGCCATTCTGCATTACGTCGAGACCCAGTTGCGGCGCAGCGTCAGCCACCTCCGCACGCTTCAGGCCTATAGAATCGAGTCACATCTCCTCATCGACTCGGCGAGCCAGGCGAATCTCGATCTTGTCTCAAGCCGCTCCGGAGGGGTGAAGACCTCGCTCCTCGGTGCGCTCGACCGGACACGAACACCGATGGGGGCGCGCAAGTTGCGGCACTGGCTCCTCCATCCTCTGCGCGATCTCGGGGTGCTCGTGGCGCGACAGGATTTTGTCGAGACGCTCATCGCCGAGCCCTTTCTCCTCAACACCCTGCGCGAGGATTTCGCCGAGGTCCGCGACATCGAGCGCACCCTCAGCCGCCTCAGCCAGGGATCGGGCAACGCCCGCGATCTCAAAGCCCTCGAGCTGTCCCTGCGCCGCGTCCCCGACGTGCGCGAGCACCTCGCCGCCCTCGGAGGTGGAGCCCTCGGCGAAGACCTCGCCCGTCGCCTCGGCGATTTCTCCGAACTCTGCGAGTTCCTCGGCCGTGCCATTGTTGCAGAGCCTCCTGCCGCGTTGAAAGAGGGCGGCCTTTTCGCCGACGGGTACAGCGCCGCGATCGACGACCTGCGCCGTGCCACGACCGACGGCAAGCAGTGGGTCGCCGATCTCCAGGCCCGCGAGCAGGCCCGCACCGGGATCTCCTCGCTGAAGATCAAATACAACGCGGTCTTCGGTTATTTCATCGAGATCACGAACTCCCATCTCGAGAAGACTCCGCCCGAGTACACGCGCAAGCAGACGATGAGCAACGCGGAGCGTTACATCACACCCGAGTTGAAGGAGGTCGAAAACAAAATCCTCGGGGCCGACGAACGGCTCCGCGTCCTCGAGTATCAGGAGTTCCTCAACCTGCGTGAGACCGTGCTCGGGCATCTCCTCGCGATTCAGGAGACCGCCTCGGCCCTTGCCGAGATCGACGTGCTCGCCGCCTTCGCGGAGACGGCGCGTCTCTTCGGTTATTGTCGACCTTTTCTCAACGAAACGAGGAATCTCGTCATCAAGAACGGACGCCACCCCGTCCTCGACCAGAACATCGGAGAGGAGAAATTTGTCCCCAACGACACCTCCCTCAACGCGGAGACGAACCGCTTCATGCTCATCACGGGGCCGAACATGGCGGGAAAATCCACCTACATCCGCCAAGTCGCCCTCATCACCCTGATGGCCCAGATCGGGAGCTACGTTCCGGCCGAGAGCGCCGAGATCGGGCTCGTCGACCGGATCTTCACCCGGGTCGGAGCCAGCGACGACATCGCCAAAGGCCATTCCACCTTCATGGTCGAAATGACCGAAACCGCCCTCATCGCAAACCATGCGACCGAGCAAAGCCTCGTCATCCTCGACGAGATCGGACGCGGCACCGCGACCTACGACGGACTCTCCATCGCCTGGAGCGTCGTCGAGCATCTCCACGACCGGATCCGCTGCCGCAGCCTCTTTGCGACCCACTATCACGAACTCACCCAGCTCGCAGCCTCGCGTCCGGCCTTGAACAATTACAACATCGCGGTGCGCGAGTGGAACGAGCAGATCATCTTTCTCCGCCAGATCGTGCCCGGAGCCGCTGACAAGAGTTACGGCATCCAGGTCGCACGACTCGCGGGATTGCCGGATTCCATCATCGCGAGGGCGAAGGAGATTCTGGCGGGATTGGAGGGACAGGCTCCACCGGGAACGCCCGTCGAGGTGGCGTTCGAGGCTGCGCCGAAGAAGCGCGCACCGAATGGTGGAGCCGACAAGGTCGGCGAAGACGGACCGGAGGAGACGCAGATGCTGTTGTTTGGGTAGGTTGAAGTCGTCAGCGCAGGAGAGCGGCAGAAGAGCCGTCGTAGGCCAAGGCGTGAGCGTCGATCCTCGCTTGAGCTTCGTCTTGAGTATTGCCCGACTCGATCAGAAGGTTGCGTGTATTTTCGATGAGAATGGTAAGAAATGGATGGGTAAATCCTTGAGAGGCTCTGGATTTAAAGAGAATGCCCAAGGCTCGAAGCATGAGCGGTTCGGCCTCATCAATACGGTTAGAAGCTTGGAGCAAACTTGCGAGATTGTTGAGGCGAACGGCGAC
>Ga0105044_10010056_pt1 | contig 12924 bp, 15 predicted proteins | sample MAT01_FD_78092 | JGI IMG/M metagenome (GOLD analysis project Ga0105044, IMG submission 78092) | Freshwater microbial communities from Lake Fryxell liftoff mats and glacier meltwater in Antarctica - MAT-01 | ecosystem: Environmental > Aquatic > Freshwater > Ice > Liftoff microbial mat | place...
AGTCGAAAGCTCGGCCTGCCGAAGATCGGTCGCAGTCGCAAAGCGAAAAAAGTGGGTGGGGCATCTTCGAATGAATTAAACCCGGTTGAAGACTGTTGGTCCCTTTCTCCTAACGAGGAACAGATCTTTCTCGAACTCATTCCATGCTCCGTCAGAACCGGCGATGCCACCGGCCAAAAGGAACATGTGTCTCGTTCTATCACGGCATTAAGGAAGGTGGCCTCCCTGAATCCATCAAACGAATACACCACTTCGCAAATGCAGGCGCTTCTTGCACTTGTCGCAAGAAAGGAGGGTGAAACTGCGAGAGTCCTGATGAATGTTCTCTATGAAAAGCTGCGGGAACTGATCATGCAGGAGATTCAAGATGGGGACACTCATCTGACAAAGCCCTTGCCAGAGACCTCTTCCTGTGAAAAATCAACCTGTGATTAGGCAATCTGGAAGCTGCCACTTGGCCACGAATCGAAGATCACGAAGTTGGCGGTCAGCCCGCGTTTGGAGATCTCTGCCCGCGTCCCATCACTACAGCTCGAATCTCTCCACCAGTTGCGGAATGACTTTACGAATCCTCCTCATCTGCTGATAGTTCGCGCTTGGACTCACTTGCATCGATTCCGAGATTTCCTCGACGCTTTTTCCGTCTTTCGCGATCTTACCGAAAACCCCTGGATTGACCGCGCTGAGTTCATCAAAACCCCGGGCCTTGCGTGGAATACTTCATCCTCCACAAACTCTGCCACATAAAGCACCCCCAACCATAGCGCCGCGTTCTTCCGGATGCTGGATGCGGTTTTGTCGGACTGCCGGGAGAGGAAGCAACGTTTGGAGCGTGCGGAAGGGTAGCAGGCATCCACGATTCCTTCATTCAGGGTAGATGAATACAAAACGAGCCGGACCGTCACCAGCCCGGCTCATACTGTTTCGGTCATTCAGGACAATGCCCGGACCCTTCGACCAGATCCGCCGCCAGATTTGGATCGGCAGCCTCTTTCGCCTGGTGTGGGTCTTGCCTCTCGAACCCATGGGTGCCCTTCACAGGACAACGGCAAGCCCTCGTCCGCGCCAGGCCGTTCCAGATTCCGAAGGTGAAACCACCCCGGTAGCCCAAGCAACCGCCTACCGGTCGACCTACGCAGGCAGTTCGTTGGCCACCCGAATTTACCCGCTGCTCTTTTCACCAACCCCATGCGAACTCGCCTGCTGGGTCGATCTTGAACCATTGCTCCGGTTCGCGAAACAAGGCATCTACACGGACTCAGCCGAAACCGGTAAATGCTGGCTCCTGCACCGCATCATTGAGACGCAGGGGTTGATGAAGGATCTGACATCGAGAGTCGGGTATACTTCCGACTTTGAACCGGACTGTCCCTTCAGGGATCCCGACATCCCAGTTTCCGAATTGAGTCTTCTGATATCTTCTTCCTCCGAGACGATTCTCAGATGCATCCTCCTTCAATCATGAGGCGGCAACCGAATTCGACCAGAGGATCGGGGGCAACGGCACGGTATTGCGCTTCAACCTCGCCTGCAGTCAAAACATTTACGGGTTCCTCACGACCACTGAAGCTCGGCAGGTCGGCCGCAGGATTCGCACTGTAGGGATTATCTGGACGATACATGCCACTTTTAAGCGCACCTTGGAAGATCTCGTGAAAGAGTTCCCGGAAGTGGCGTTTGCTTGAGCGCCGGTATCGTTTTTTGGCAAAGAAGGTGAGGATTGCGAGCGTGGTGATCTGCTTGAGGTCGTTGCCCTTAAAATAGGCTTCAATCGCTTTTTCTTTCCGAGCATGTTTCAGCTTTTCCGGTGGTCGGGGATCCAAGGCGTTAATGCGCTTGGTGCCGAAGAACTGCCGGAGACGCGAAATCTTGTCGGCGGTTCCGTGCTCGGCGTTGCTAGCCGAACTGCGCACGAGAAAGGCGTGGAGAACTTCGTCGATAGGACATTCAACTTTAGTCATGTTCGGGGAGTCGGATACACCTGAAGCTGTCGTCTTGTCCTCGACAGAGGGAATCCCATCTCTGTTAAGCGCCTTCAGGCATTCAAACTCCGTGAGAATCTTTCCCGGAACCTCCACGTCCGCCATTTTTTCGAGTTCAATCAAAAGGTCCACCTATCGCGCGACCTTCTCAGCCAATATGGGATCATCCGTCCCCAGACTCGCGCGGGCGAACTTCGCCCCAGGCCTGGGATAGCAGGAAATACAGAAATTCTGGGAATCAGGGCGACGGTAGATGCTTGCCATGGTTGGGATCGGTTGTTGCAAGCACCGAAATCCGTCGAATTTGCGCAAAACCCACACTTTGGAGGTGTGGAGTCAGAAAACCCGATGTGATCCTCCCCCGTATTTTCCAATCGAGGGCATTGTTCACGGTTTTCCACCTGTTTTGTTCACGGTGGCAGAAACATCCCCACACCCTAACAAGGCGAAAGCCGTTTAGCTCTTGCGAACTAAACGGCTTTCATTGGTTGCGGGAAGAGGATTTGAACCTCTGACCTTCAGGTTATGAGCCTGACGAGCTACCTGGCTGCTCCATCCCGCGATTTGAACCATGCGCCTTTCGGCGCGGGGCGGAATGATTAGATGGGCTGCATTGAGCTTGCAAGGTAAATTTTGCCTTTGTTTGGCATTCGTGCTTTTTTACGAGCGCCATGCTTTCCAGCGCTGAATACCAGACCCTTTCCGAAGCCGCTTGGCAGCAGTGCGCGGCAGCGCATCGCATGCAGGCGGAACGTCATACTCTACCCGCACGAGCGAGACGCGACCGTGGCCTGTCCGACCCGGTGGAGGATTTCCTGTTCCAGTATTATCCTTACCCAATCAGCTTGTTAGAATTTTGGCAGCCAGGGTGTGGCGTCGCTCTGGAGTGGCGGCAAACTGCGGATTCCCAGACTCCGTTGGCGCCGTTTTCCGAACGGCATTACTTGGTGGTCGATGGATTTCTGGTGGCTGACCCTCAGCGGCTATCAGAAAAAGAACGGCAACGCCTGAAATGGGTGTTAGAGCTGCTGGAAGCGACCCGGAATCGGATTCCCAATTTCGCCTGCCATGGGCTGCACGAATGGGCGATGGTCTATCGGGGGAGACATGTCCGCCATGAAAAAACCACTCCGCTGCGTTTACCGCAGGCTGAAATTGATGCGTTGTTGGAGTCGCGGGCGATCACTTGCTCCCATCACGATGCTTTCCGGTTCTTCGCAGCAGACGCGAAGCCGATGAACCGACTGCAGCCCACTTTGGAAAGCCGAGTGGCGCTCGAGCAACCGGGATGCGTGCATGCGAATATGGATCTCTACAAGTGGGCGGCCAAGTCGATGCCGTGGATTGGCACGTCCTTATTGTTAGAGTGTTTCGAGCTGGCCATGGAACTGCGCGATCTGGACATGCGGGCAAGCCCTTACGATTTAAGCTCGTGGGGGCGGGAGCCGATCTGCATCGAGACTGCGGAAGGCCGCCGGATTTATGAAGTGGAACAACGCCGACTCGCGCTGCTCGCTTCAGAGTTACGTGAAAGATTGATCACCGGGTTGAAAAAGGTCGAACCATGACCGCTGACCGCCGCTAGACGCCTTGCCAGTGCAGTTTTTGCCTGAGGGCGTCGTAGAAAGAACTGCCCTCAAGGCGGAGCAGATGAAGTGATCTGGTGGATTTTTTCACCTCGATCCGGTCGCCCGGGCCGATGCGGATGTTATCCTTGCCATCCACCGTAAAAAGCATGGGACAGGCTTCACGTTCCACCGATGAAAGCTCGATGACCACATCGTCTGATAGAATGAGGGAGCGCTGGCTGAGACTGTGAGGACAAATGGGAGTGATCACAAACACGGCGGCGCTCGGTGAGATGAGCGGCCCTCCGGCAGAGAGGGAATAGGCGGTGGATCCGGTAGGCGTCGCGACGATGAGGCCATCGGCACGGTAATCATTGAGCAGCTCGCCGTTCACAAGTGCTCGTAACGAGACGAGGCGCCCGGTGTCACCCCGGGCGAGGGTAATTTCGTTGAGGGCGACGAATGATTCCTCCGCAATTCCCTGGCGATGCACGGTGGCCTCCAAAAGGGTGCGAACACTGGTCGTGAAGCGCCGATCAGCGACCGCAGCGGCGAAAAGGTCGAGTTCATGATCCTTGCAGCTTGTTAGAAATCCGAGGGTTCCGATGTTGATGCCGGCCACCGGTTTTTCAAAATCTCCGAGCCGGGAAACCGCGTCAAGCATGGTGCCATCCCCGCCGAGGACAGCTGCGATGTCCACGTGTTGGGAGAATTCCTTTGCTGGGATGCCGCCGCTCTCACCGGCAAAGGCGGCAGTTTCCAACTCAAGCACAGTGGTGCAGGCACGAGCCTTGAGGGCAGCACGGAGCGCTTGGAGGATACCAAGCGAGCCGGGTTTATGAGGGTTTGCAACAATTCCGATGTTCACGCTGGAAGAACTAACGAATCATTCCGCCGACTGCAAGCCGCAGAAAATGATTCTTCGTGACTTAGGCTTCCACCAGCTTGGCTTCGACCATGACTTTTTGCACCGCAGGGATCAAATCGTTCAGATCCTCGACCACCACGAATTCGCCATCGTAACACCAGGTGCCGAGCATTTCGATCAGGGGAGTCCAGAAATTTTTGCCCTGCGCGTCTTTGCGATTGAAGATGACAACAGGCTTTCCAGTCATTGAGGGGTGTCCCTGGTGCTTGAAAATCATGAGCGCGAGCATTTCCTGCACCGTTCCCGATCCGCCGGGGAAAATCACAAAGGCGTCGGAATGGTCGATCATGATTTCCATGCGGGTGTAGATATCGGGCTTGAGCCAAAAACTCGAAAGGCCGGTTGGGAGTCCTTCCAGCTCAATGATATGGGGAACGTTTGAGCCGCCCGTCCAACCGCCAGCATCCACGGATCCCCGGACGACTTCGCCCATGATTCCTGAACTTCCAGCACCGGAAACGCAGCCCATGCGGTTTTCTGCAAGCAGCTTCCCAAATTCATAACCGTCGCTGAGATAGGCGGGATCCTCGATGGAGGCGGAACAAAACACGCACACGCTGCCTTGGTGATCCTCAGGAAGCGGCGTTTCAAACGAACCGACCGTACGGGTTTCGATTTTTTCACGGCCCACGCTTGGAAGTCCTTCCCGGCGAGTGGTTTCCAAAAGTTGCAGCACCTCCTCGGGCGACTGGGCAAGCAGCAGGTAGTCTTTGTGGTTCTGCTTCACCGTTCCGAGCCTGTTTAGATGGGAAAGCAGTGAAAACAACCGATCCCACGAGCCATCGGAATTTAAAAGCACCGTGGGTTTGCCCGACAAATTCACATCAAGCGTTTGATAACCGACGAAAACGGACACGGCCTTGAACAAATCTTCCAAGGTCGCCCCGGGTGTGAAGACAAAGGCATCGGACTCGATGATTTTCCGTTCGATGTTAGAAAGTGAGATGCGCTGGTCGCCATTTGAATTGTAAATATCCCAGCCTTTGCTGAAGAGGCTGTATAAAAGGCGGGCGCGGACCTCACGATTGGGGTCTTTTTCTCCGCGAACGGTTCCTGCTAATCGAACTTTAGGCATGATATGGATGGGTGAGGGGGGACAATAGGCAATTTCTGTGCCGATACGCAAAATTAATCCCGTATGCGGGCGCAATAGCCCAACCTGAAGCGCGCGGATCATCTCGTGCAAGTCATTGTTTTCGAAGAAATTCCAAATCTCCCTTTAGCTGGTCACGCAGACAGGGGAAGTTCGGTTTTCCCAAAACCTGTGCGAGAATATCCACCAATCCTGAAGATCCGGGATCGACATCAGACCATTGCCGATTCAAATTCGGTGCGCGCATGAATTCCTTCAAAGCCATTTCGTTGATACTCTTGGCCACGGCGCTGTCCGCAAATGCCACTCCCCGTTTTGCCCTCGTCCGGGTGAAGGAAATCTACACCGCCATGCCCGCGACCACGGCGCTCCAAGAGCAAATCAAAAAAGAGCACGAAGCGATCATGAAGGATCAGCGCGCGGAACAATTGCGCAAAATCATCGGCGAACTCCAAGCCCTCCAGGCCCAGCTTGCCGACAAGAAGAAGACCATCGACGAGGCCAGCAACCGCAAGCTCGCCCAAGCTTATGAGATCAAGCGCCAGGAAGCGCAGACGCTTCAGCAAGAGTTCGAGAGCTTTAAAACCGAACAAGAAAAAATCATTAACCAGAAAATGGTGCTCGGGATGAGGAACTCGCTCAACCGGATCGTCATGGTATCCAACAAACTCGCCAAAGAACGCGGCTTTGACTCGGTTTTCGACAGCACGGGCAGCACCAATACCGGAGTGCCATTCGTACTCTTCAGCAAAGATGCGCCGGATCTAACGGTCGATGTGGAAGCTGCCCTTAAAGACAGCGAACCCAAGGCATCCGCCCCGCCCGTGCCCCCCGTGGAAACCTCCAAGAAAACCAACTGAGACTCGAAAACCGATGGATCATTTTACTGAAATTCTCAAGCATCCATTCACTTGGGGCCTTCTGCTTGGCCTGTTGATTGCCATTTTCATTTGGAAATCCGGCTACACTGCCCGCCGCAACATGGCGCGCGACCTGAAGCGGGTTGAAGGCGAATTGACAAACCTTCAAACCCACCTGAACACCCAGCTCAAAATCACCGCCAGCGGCAACGAGAGCCTGCAAGCCGAGTTGGAAACCCTCCGCAAACAAAACGAAATTCTACGCGTCAACCAGGCCGCCCTCCAACAGAAACCCGGCCGCGCGGAGCAACGCCTGCTGCAAGTGCAGGAAATCGCCATCCGCACCATGCGCGAGCAGGCCCCTGGATTTGCCCCGGCTTGGGAAAAGGCGCTCCGCCAAGGCGAAACCGAGCTGGACTCCGCAGAATCCGGCTTCAAAAAACTCGCCCGCCGGGTGATCCCGGGTCTGGGAGGAGGCTCCGTCACCCAGCCAACGCTCTTGGTGGCGGATGACCCGCAAAACCCGGGAGCCGTTTGAAGCCAACCTGACTATTTCAGTGCTTTGAGAATTTGACGCCGTAAATCGACGATGTCCGATTCCCCGGTGTGACGCCAAAGGATTTCTCCACCCGGAGCGACCAGAATCGAGTGCGGCAAGGCACCTGACCACTCCGCGTCGAGCGCCTTTGCCATAAGATCTGGATTTCCACCCACCCAGTGAAAATGATTCGTCGCCAGCCCCGCTTCCTTGAGGCTTGCCGCAGTCGGCGCAGGCAGTGCTGCGTGACGGGATTCCAGAAACTTGGAAACCGCAGGTCGTTGCTCCGCTGCATCCAGACTGATTGAAATAAACTCAAAAGGTCGATTTTGAAAGCGCCGCCCGGTCTCGATCAGGTCCGGAAACTCCTTCACGCAGGGTCCGCAAGTCGTGGACCAAAAATGGATCAAGCGGATTTTCCCGGATGGATTCTCCCGTAATTTCTTCGCAAGCGCTTCATCCAAATCCGCCACGGTCACCGGTAGCTTTTCCCATGCCGCCCGGTCTGCCGCGACTTTGCCCTGCTTGAAAAGCCACTTCGTCGAACAGCCGAAGGACCGGGTCACGGGTTCCTTCACCTCGGTTCCCGCAAGAATCGCATCCAGCGCAGCCCGCAACTGGCTCTGATCCACAGGCCCGGGATTTCGACGGCCATCGTCTAACCGACCCGTATAACAGAGTTTGCGCCCGGCATCAAAAACAAACACATGCGGCGTGGATTGGGCGCCACAAGCCGTTGCGAACTCCTGCTTGTCTCCATCGTAAAGATACGGAAACGTCCATCCAAAATCCTTTGAAAACGGCAGCATTTCCTCAAAGGAGTCCCCGAAAGGCGAATAACCCAGTTCATCGGGAGTGAGGCTGCCTGGGTTGTTAGAACTTACGGCCACCACCGCGACACCCTTGTCTTTGTAGTCCTGATGAATCGGTTCCATCCGGGAAGCCGCAGCAACCGAGTCCGGACAATGATTGGAAGTAAAGATCACGCAAAGCACCTTGGATACTGCAAACGAAGCCAGCGAGTAGGTCTTGCCATCCGTAGCTGGCAGGGAGAACGCCGGCGCGGCCCCGCCAACAGCCATCACCTTGGGTAACTCTTGCCCAAACACCGGCCATACCAGCGCCGCACCCAACCCAACGAGAATGTTTAAAAATTTCACATCACATTCTACGGTGCGCCAAAGTCACTTTATCAAAAAAACACCAATCCCTGCCCAAAAATAATCAAAGTCTGCGATCCTCCCCATCACGAGCGCTGGCGGTGGGAAGGTGAATCGGACCTTCGCGCGAACCCGACCCCGGCGCGGTGGCTTTTACTGGCGGGTTAAGCCGTAAGGCACCGTGTGAGGGTCTGTTTATCAAAAGGTTGGCGAGTATCGGTGGCGCTCCGGTTGAAATGGTGGCGCGCGCGCTCGGGTCCGACGAAGACGAGTATGAGCAGATCCATCGGGATGGATTTTCCGGATCCGGTGACGCCAGCGAGGACGAGGTTGCCTTTGATCGGGAAGTTACGTTCCACCACCCTTGGAAACACCCAGTGGTCATCGTCCAACGGCGAGGTGATGCCAATGCGGATTTTCATCTCACCACGGGCGGGCACCGGGAAACACTGTAGCAGCAACGGATCCCGCCGCTGCACCACCGCTACGGATTTGTAGCCTGCCTTCACCTTCGAGATTGATTTAAACGCCGCCTCGCGGGGCTCCCCGTTCACCCACAGCGTCAACCGCGAATCCTTCCCGCCCTTCGGCAGGCGCATCTGGCATCGCACCTCTTTCATCTGTGCTGAGGTGTTTGAAAAAACCACCGTCCACTCGCCATTGCCCAGCCGCGATGCCGTATCGACATGGCCGTCAATGCGCAAGTCCGCCAAATCCGGATTCTTTGTCGGATCGCCACATCGTCCCCGCCCTCTGGCCTGACCAAACTACTGTTTCAGGAGCCTCCCGCAACAAGCAAATTCCTAGCAGTTTGGTGAAATTCGGTGGATTATAAAATGGTCCCGAAGTGTTTTTTGAGGAATTCGTCCGTGGTGGCGGTGGTTTCAATTTTCCATGATCCGGAACGATCAAGCGTGAGAAGACGGTCATGATATGGAATCAAGGTTGTACGATGGCCTACGCTGATATAAGCAATTTGTGATTTCTTGATCAGCAGATACAAATCCTTCTGGTTCTTTTCATCCAGCGCACTGGTGGCTTCATCCAGAAAGGCGAACCGGGGCTTGCGCAGGAACAACCGCGCGAATGCAATCCGCTGCTGCTCGCCGAGGGAAAGCACGTTGCTCCAGTCCACCACGCGGTCCAGATCATCGTCCACACGGGCGAACACATCAGATAGATTCACATCCGTGACCACCGCGCGGATCTCGTCATCGCTCGCCGCCCGGTCCGGATAGGGATAGAGCAATTGTTCGCGCAGGCTGCCTTCCACCATGTAGGGGCGCTGCGGGAGAAACATCAGGTGAATGAACGCCGGGCGTTCGAGCGTGCCGCTGGCACCGGGCCAAAGGCCGGCGATGGTGCGCAGCACCGAACTCTTGCCCGTGCCACTCTCCCCCATGATGATGAGGCTTTGATTGCCGCGCAGTTCGAAGGACAACTCCTCCACCAGTAGTTTCGCCTTTCCCGGCGTGCAGATGGTGAGCTTGTCGAGTTTCACGATCCGGCTGTTTTCATCCGGCACCTGGGTTGCCTCTTCCGCGATCCGGGCTTCCTCCGCATCGTGTTCGTCCAATTGATCCCACAGGCTTCGGATACGTTGGACGCCCGCCAGAGAAGCGCTCAGTCCGCCGAATTGCGTGATGATCAGCGACACCGCCGCCAGCACAGCAGCGAATGCGCCGGCGGCCTGGGTGACCACGCCGAATTCCACCTGCCCGCGCATATACATCGGCGCGACCACGAGCACCGGCAGAACCAGGGACAGGTAGTTATAGCTGTTGGTGAAAAACCCGAGGTTCCGGTTCCGGATGATGATGAGGCGCATGTTTCCAACCGCCGCCGTCAGCCGGTTGAACAAATCCAGGTGCTCGCGTTTTTCGCCACGGTAAAACGCGATGGATTCCGCGTTGTCTCGCACCCTAACGAGGCCGTAACGGAAATCAGCCTCCTTTTCGTATTGATGATAATGCAATCTTACCAACTTGTGACCGATCAAAATGCTGATGAAAGTTCCCGCAAAGGCGTATGCCGCAAGGATGACGACGAGCGTGCCGGACACCATCCATAACACTCCGATGAACGCCACCAGCGTCACCAGTGAATTCAGTAAGATCAACATGAACGCCAGCGAACTCACCGTGAAATTTCTAACATCCTCGCTGATCCGCTGGTCCGGGTTGTCCACGGTTTGTGACCCCCTCAGCCGGTAATAGGCGCGGTTGTTGAAATACCGTTTGACCAGATGCTGCGCCACCCATTCGCGCCAGAGCAAGGCAAGGCGCTCCTCAACCCAGCGGTAATAGACGCCGACGGGGATCGCGATGGCAAAACTGCCCAAATACCATCCGAGGGCCGCCCAGTAATCGACGGGATTCTTCCGGGTGATGGCGGTCATGAAATCACGTCCGGCGTAACTCATCAGAACCTGGATTCCCCCCACCGCCAGAGCCAGCACCAGCAAGGCAATGAGAAATCCCCGGGCCTTGTGTCTGCGTTCGGAGGCGAAAAACGCCTTGGAGATCAACCAGAATTGACGACCGGTAGTCTTAAATGTCTGGCGATCCTCGGCGGTTGGCGCGGATGTGGGGTTGGTTTGGGCGAATGGTTCTTCCACGACTCGAATCTAGCATTTCGCGGGTTGATGGCGAATCAATTCTCGACCATACGACTCCATCGGATTGCGCCACGCAGGCGGATAAAGTAGGGTTACACCCCATGGTCCGAATTCCAGTTCATCGCTAACTTGAAGCCTATGGAAAAATTACAAATCAAAGGAGAATGGAACATTATTAAAGGCAACCTCAAACAGAAATGGGCGAAGCTAACCGACGATGATCTCAAGTTTATCGAAGGCAAACAGGACGAACTCCTCGGCCGAATCCAGAAACGCACCGGCGAAAGCAAAGAAGCCGTGGAGTCCGCAATCAGGGAATCTCGCGCCGCCATGGCATTCGCCAGAAAGTAAACGATCCCGGAATCCCATCAACCTATACCAAATTAACAGAAAACCAATTAACGATCATGAAAACATCCACAAAACGCATTGTGATTCTCATTCTCGCTTCCGCATTGACAGCCCTCTTCGGCTCAAGCTGCGGAACAGTCCGCGGCTTCGGCAGGGACGTCGAAAAAACGGGCGATCACATTGAACATGCAGCATCCCGGTAAACAACCGCCAGGATGAACCAAATCCACGTCGGCCGTTCGCTCTAAACCGTCGGCCGACGGAAACCTCATACTTAAAGAGAGAACTATCATATGTTAATGACCATTGCCATTATTCTCATCGTCCTTTGGCTGCTGGGACTTGTCACGAGCACCACGATGGGCGGCCTCATCCACATCCTCCTTGTAGTGTCGATCATCGTCATTCTCGTGAGGATCATCCAAGGTCGCAGGATTCTGTGAAAATCCGCCACGCCCACTTGGGCAGAACCAGGTGACCGGCATTCGTCCAGGCACATGGGAAATCATCAACTCAACCATATTATGAACCGTAAAACATTCACCATTGTTGGTATCGCCATGCTCCTGCTGGGAGCAGGAGTACTTGTATATCGCGGCTACACCGTCACCAGAGAGGAAACCGTTCTGAATATCGGGCCTCTAGATGTCAAGGCCACTACCCGGGAGCACGTGCCGATCCCGGCACCGCTCGGTTGGGCCTTGGTGGTCGGCGGAATCCTGGTGCTCGGCGGAGGGTTCATTTGGAAACCCTCATAAGTACCAACCATGCATTCGATCCTATCACGAAGATGTGGAGTGCCGGAACTTTCCCCACCGGTGATGGAATAGCTCGCTGGAAACGAAACGATTGAAATCAACGGCGGACAAAATTCCCGCACTACAAATCCAATGCACCATCAACCCCTATTTCTGACAGTGGCCGGAATGTTCGCGTTGTTTTCGATGACGATAACTGGCAAGGAACCTATCGCTGACACGCAGCCGACCATGATCGACACGGCAGAACTTGTCGAATATGCAACGCTTGCAGCACCGAGGCGGCGCTTGATTGAGACCGCATTGGCGGTGGGCCGGGATTCTCCATGGCTGAAGTATCTACCGGGCAGTGCCGACCCCGGTGCGGGTGGCTTCGATTGCTCGGGCGCGATGGTTTTCGTGATGCACAAGGTGGGATTGGAACCGCCACGCAGCTCCGCCGCGCAATTCGAATGGATCAGAAAAAACGGCAACCTGCATGAAGTGTCTGCCGACGCTAGCGGATGGCCGCACCCATCGCTTGCGCAACTACTGCCAGGAGACCTGCTTTTCTGGTCGATCACCACCACACCGCCGGATGGTCCGGCCGTCACGGTGATTCATCATGTGGCGATGTATCTCGGAACCAGGAAAAGCGATGGCGGCAGAGTAATGATCAATTCCAGCGAAGGTCGCAGCTATCTTGGGCGCAAGTTGAACGGATACGGAGTCTGTGATTTCCGCATCCCAAAACCCGGGTCGATCTCGCGACTCGCCGGATACGGACCACCGCCCGGTATGGGAAGCCAATGATGAATGCACGGACCCATCGCCGCGTCCCACAAATTAACTAACAAAACCAACCTTATGAATTTAAAATACAAAACCATCCTCGGCGCGTTTTCCGCATTGGCAGTGGGATTCCTGTTATCGGCTCCAACCCGCGCCTCCGCCCAGGAACAAGGTCCCGAGGAACTCACCCGGGGCCCGGTTCACGAGGCTTTTGCCACATCCGTCGGGTTCAATCCGGAGCCGGGGATGCTTGTGAAAACGCCACCCCCGGGGTTGATCGAGGAGATCCCGCCTGACC
>Ga0105044_10010057_pt1 | contig 12923 bp, 8 predicted proteins | sample MAT01_FD_78092 | JGI IMG/M metagenome (GOLD analysis project Ga0105044, IMG submission 78092) | Freshwater microbial communities from Lake Fryxell liftoff mats and glacier meltwater in Antarctica - MAT-01 | ecosystem: Environmental > Aquatic > Freshwater > Ice > Liftoff microbial mat | place...
GTTCCACCATTAGCAACAGGCAGTGTTCCTGCAACATCAGCAGTAGCAAGTGAGATGGCATCCCAAAATGTATCATTGCCATTTGTTTGAAGATACTTACCACTGTGAGTAGTCTGAGTAGGAAGTAGCGCATTAAGCCCTGCATTAGCAGTAGCCTGACCTGTACCTCCTTGAGAAACAGGAACAATTCCAGAAATTTGGGTAAAAGCAATATTCGTTAAATTAGAGCCATTGCCAGTAGATATTAAAAAGTTAGTATCTACATAACCTTTATCTACTAAAGTACGAGTAGTATATCCTCCACTATAATCAGCGGCATATTGAATCCCTCTACCTAAACCTAAATCAGTAAAAACTGCGGTGAGAGCATCTATGTTAAAACCAATAGCATCTCCTCCAAGAGCAACAGCCAAACTAAAACCATTTTGACTTATAATAACCTTTGTATAATCAGTAGTTGAACCAGATAGTATTGATACTGATGTTTCTTCTGGACTAAGTGTTATTCTAGCATTTTTACTATCACCAGTCATGTACGCATACCATGTGGAATATCCTGGCACATTAAAAAAAGTATTACCTGCATTCATAGTAGTATCAAAAGCAATACCAGAATTCCAAGTATCTAAATTAACGTTAGTACGTAAATTTGCATTTGACATAAATGATGTTACATCAGTACCATAATTTATAATAGTACTGTTAGGAATACTACCCGTTCCACCTCCAGCCGTAAAGCCAGTACCAAGTGAACTACTCCCAGAAACAGGTTCCCAAGATAATATAGTTCCATCTGTGGTGAGAAATTCACCTGCTTGACCAGCCTGATTAGGTAAAGTAAGTCCTGATCCACCTTCGTTTACAGTGTTGCAAAGACATCTTATTTGTCTTTCCAGTTCTCCTATTTTCCAATATACTTTTGAATCTTCCATTGTTATGGTATTGTTTTATTTAAGTTTTTGATCGTGTCAGTTGTTATTACATTTCTGATTTTATTCCATATAAATGCAGGCCCTACATCCCACTTCCCCCTTAATCTAAAATTTGTGTGAGTAGTAATTCCTTTAAATTTAATTACATCACTTGTATAGTCTAATCCTTTAGTGTCATAAAGAAATTTTAAAGGAATATCATAAGTTAATGTAAGCACTTGGATTAAATTTTTTACTGACGTATATTGTTCCTCTGTAAAGTTACACCAATACTCATAGCCTTTGAAAGGTTTAGTTTTAGTGTATAAAGCAGTATCTTCTAATTTACAATAAGGCTGTTCCAAGTAAGTGTAAAGTGTGTCTTTTTTAAGACTTAACCATCCGTAATTACTTATTTCAATTCCAATGCTTTCTTTACTCATTTCAGTATTTCCGCCTAATGCACCTGAGCCTAAGTGGTAAGACCAATAATCAGGATTGAACAACATGAAAATTGTCCCTTTGGGAGAAACCACAAAGTTTACACTAATTTTAGTTCTCGTTAAAGTAGGTAAATCTCCTACAATAGAACCAGCCGTGTAGTGTAAAACTATTTTTCTTTTCTTAGACAAAGATTTGTAAAAATGTATTCCTCCAACTTTAAAATAAACTTCTAACCCTTTGTATTTTGTTTTTACAAAGTCATAGTGTTTAATTAAAGTTTCTTCTTTTACATTTTTAATATTATCCTTTATCACTTTTGGTATCTTTATCTTTTTTCCCCCATTTAATTGATATAATTCTTTCTAACAATTCTTCGTAATTAAATTCTATTGTAAGTTCAACACCTTTCATTCCCAACAACCCACACAAAAAGGCTGCTAAACTTTCATTAAAAGTAGGAAAAAAATAAACAACCTGTGGTGTTAAATAAATAGAAAATACTGTGCCTGTAAAAAAGGCCATAACATTCTTCCAAAGAGTTTTCTTTAAATGAAAATGTGAGTATAAACTATATATTAAACTTCCCATAAGTGCATCTTTAATTCCATGTAATCCATCAAAAATCCATTGTAAAAATTCCCATAATTTCACCATGCTTTGTTTCTCGGCTTGTTTAATTGTTAAGATTAAAGATAATTAAAAATCTAATCACCACCAAGCCAAATAGAATTTTGTGCAGATGGTGTATAATCTACTTCAAGCCATACTTGTGTTATTCTAAGTGTTCCATTTCCTGCTTCTGCTTGTGTTCCTATCAGTGTTGAATTAAGCGCAGATCTACTCCAAGGAGTAGAAGTACCAGGAACTACAGTAAATATGCTAGACCCATAATTTACATAACTACCTGAAATACTTAAATCAGTATCTATTATTTCTCCCGCACCTACTTTAATACAAGGTCTTACTCCAGCAAAAGTTCCAGTTGAAAATCTCCCTCTAAAAAACACTCTAACTGAATTAATAGTATCTGTATTTGTTAATGCGTCGTTACTGTTAGTTGCGGTATAATATTCAGGAAAAGGTAATGGAAATGTTGTTGTTGAAATATATGTAGCATCTGCATCTGATACTACTTCATTTACACAGTCCCATTGTGATGCTGCACCATTGGCTGTATATTGTGTAGTCCCAGAGTTAGCAATAGGTCTTAATGAAATTGTTGCCATATTAGAAGTTTAACGCAGCAGTTGCAAAATATGTAGTTCCATCAAAAAATAAACTAATGATGTCAGTTTTATTAGAAGTAAGAGTTAACGTTGGTGCAGTACCTCCTGACCAAAGAACTCCTCCAGCCCAAGAAGAAACTACTCTACTACCAGTACCGTCTTGCTTTACTTTCAAAAGATACCTACCTCCTGTTCTACCATTAGAAAAAGTTATAACAGTAGTAGGTCCAGATAAAGTTATTTCTTGAGTATTACTATTATTAAAATTTACTGCAATCCCTACTGAGTACGTATTAGTAAAAAGAAGTGAATGATATTGCCCAGTAACTTGTGCGTGACCTGTAATATTTAACTTAGTTCCAGAAACTACAGTATTGGTTCCTATAGATACTTGACCGTTAAAGTAATTAGGTGTATTTACCCCTTGTTGATAAACTCCCCAAGCAGCAGCATTAGAATAAACAATATCTATGCCACGATAACCACCCGCAACAGTTAATGTGGGGTTAATAACCAGCCCTTTAGGAGGAGCACTGGCAGAACTATTGATTATATTTTCAATTGCAATAGCAGAGTAATCAGCACTACCACTTAAAGTTAAGGTATCTCCAAACCTAATTGATTTTTTAAGCAAGGAACCGCTTGTATAAGTAGTAACACCAAACGTAGTAGAACTATCTTGTCCAGTAGTATCTATTACTATAGCCGTATTTGTAGCATCACTTGAAGTAAGAGTTACTTTACCAGTAGAGTTTCCTAAATTAAGCGTGCTTAAAGAATTACCTATTGTAAATGCAACAGTTGTTGTAATTCCAGCGTTAGCATAATCAGTTGTACCACCACCTATTCTTACAGTTGGTGTTGCACCACCTCTAATCTTCATGGTTTCTGTTACAGATGGTCCAGCAGCAGCAGATTGAAAAAGCATGTCTCCAGTTCTTGATCCATCTGTAGCATCTGCCCAAACAGCAGCCATGCTTGCCATTGTCCTATCAGGCGCAGCACTCGATTCTCCAGTAAATAAGATTCTTCCACCAGATCCAGTAGTGCCAGATCCAGTAAAATTACTTTGAATTACAAGTCTATCTGAAATTAGACCAGCAGATAAAGCATCAGCAAGTAAAGATATTTGCCCATCAGTTGTAATCCTAAGTCTTGGAATGTTAAATGACTCTAACGTTAAAGAGTTAGAATCATTTGTGCCAATAATCATTGGTGCAGCAAAACTATTTCCTCCTTGTAAAACATCTCCCAAACCTCCAGGAGGTATTGATCCTGTTAGAACTCCCACCCATGTTCCATTTTCTCTAAGCGCAAATTTATTCAACGTAGCATCATAAAGAAGCATCCCGTTAACTGCGGTTAAAGCATTTTTTTGAGCCGTGGTCATTCTACTAATAAGTAATGCTTTTATTGTTGAGTCTATTTCAAGACCAGCACTTGTTTCTAAACCAGCAGCACCAATAGTAACACCCGTGCCATTAAATAAACTACCAGTTGTATTAATTACTAAACTGTTAGTATTATATCCTATGCTTGCGTCAGTGTTAGTGAGATTGAGAATAGCAACACCCCCATTATCTTGAAGGTTTATAAAACCATTAAAAGCATCTATTGTTAAAGCCTCACCGTCACCAGCATACAAAAATCTAAACACCCCAAGTACTGTAGAATCAGTAGCGTTTGGTACATTGCCCGAACCTGTGTATATACCATTTCCATCCGCACCGCCGGTTGATATATCTACCCACACACCATTTTGCCTTACTGAAAAACTGTTAGTGGTGCTATTATACACAACCATACCATTAACAGCAGTCATAGCGTTTCTTTGTGCTGTAGTCATTCTACTAACAAGTAATGCTTTAGTGATAGAATCTAATTCTAAAAGAGCAGAAGTTTCTATACCAGCAATACCTATTGTTAAATTGTGATTGAGCCGAGAACCAGTAGAATCTATCACAAAACTATTAGCACTAAACACCATTCCCGCCTGTATGTTATCTACTGAAACAAGAGATGATGAGTTTTTAGACCACATTGTTACTGAATTGGCACTGTTAGACACATTAAGAGCATTTTGTGCTCCACTGTAAGCAAATCTAAAATCACCTAAAACAGTAGCATCTGTATTATTAGGAACGGTACCATCACCAGTATAAATTCCATTACCATCTGCACCTCCAGATAATACTACTGCATCTACATAACCTTTAGTAACCAAAGATAAAGAACTGAAAGTTGAATTGTATATACCACCATATTCAATTCCTCTTGGGGAAACACGGCTGTCTTGAAAAGTAGTTCCTGAGGAAGCAAAAACAAAAGCCATGTTTCCAGCACCACCAACATATTCCAATGTCATATCACTATTAGAAACAGTACTTAAAAAGTCTCCATTTTGAGAAGTTGTGTATACAGTTTGGTCTGCACCAGATATTAATATTCCACCAGATCCAGAATTATATCTAAATTCAAGGCTTCCTCCCAAATTAATAGTTGCAAGTATATTATTTCCAGCAGTCACACCTACTTGCCCAGAACCAGAATACACCCCTCCTGCACCAGAAGATGTAGTAGAAGGTTCCCATGTAGATGTACTATTATTCCACTTGACAACTTGCTTCTCAGTAGCAGTATCTTGTTGTAGTTGATTTAGTTTTAGTTTTGTACTTGCCATTTTATCCTAATTTAATTATTTTAATAATGTCAGTTGTTTCTAAAGTACGAACAAATGTTACTACATTAGTTCCTGTATTTAAAGAATAATCTCTACTTGTAAGAGATCCTGTTTCATTTTGCAATGATCCATTTCTATAAATAAATAATTTATCTGTATTAACAGGAATCGTCATAATAGCATTAGTGCCATTTTTATCTTTCACCACCCCAATGTTTGCATCAAGATCTATTGTAACCCCAGTAGCCCCTTCTATATAAACAGTACTTGGAGTAGTTGACAACGGAGTGTTTATCCAGTTAGTACCGTTATATTGAAGTATATCATTAGTTGTAGGAACAGTGATAATTACATCACCCATATCATCTAACACAATAGTTCTGGTAGTAGCAGTTAACACATGACCGTATGTATCAAAAGTCAAAGTTGCTAAAACATTAGACCCAGTTAAAGTTGGATTAGCAACAGAAGATGTATCAGCATGATCTAATACAGAAGATGTATTAAAAAACAGACCTGTCCCAATAGTAACTGGACCACTTACACCAGATCCAACAGCACCTCGACCTATTAAAGTACCAGAACCAATGTTTTGTATTTTAGCATACGTAATGGAAGCGTCTATTACAATAGCAGAAACAGTATTGGAAGGATCATTGTAAGTGAAATCAATTGTAGATGTATCAGTAAAAATGTTTCCAACAGCGTCTTGAGCGGCTTCATCAAAATTTGTTATGTTTGACGATGTAAGTGCAATTGCAGTATTAGACGCAGCAGTTAATCTACCATAAGCGTCTACTGTAAATACTCCTACTTGGGTGGCAGAACCATAACTTCCTGCTGTTACAGCAGTTGTTGCTAAATCAATATCATTAGCGTTTACTATAATACGTGCAGAGGAAACTGTTTGCACGTCAATAGTAGAACCAGTCTTTAAAAGACCTGCTCCCGCAAGAATAGATGCTGCATCTACATAACCTTTGTCTACAAGACTTCGCGCTGTGAAAGTAGCATTATAGTTACCAGAATACTGAATACCTAATGGAACAACTTTGTTGTCAGTAATAAACATATTGCTACTACTAAAAGATATTGTCTGATCTAATACGCCATTTTTACCATTTAATATAAGACCTGTATCACTAAATCTTATTTGAAAATTACCATTATCAGATGATAAAGTCATTAACTTTCCTATATCATTTATATCAATACCTCCTACCAAAGAGCCATTAAATGTTAATGCAAACTCTCCATTTAAAGGCAACTGAGCATTAGTGAAAGGTGCTCCTATAATTCCCGAACCTGTATATATTCCATTTAAATCAGTATTATTTCCTGGTTCCCATACAGATGTACCGTTATTCCAAGTTACAACTTGCCCGTTAGTAGCCCCATCTCTTTGTAACTGATTTAGTTTTAATTGTGTGGGCATATTATCCTTGTTTAGTTAAGTAAATTCTTTCTGTAGTAGTAAGCGCAGGCATAAAAGTTATAACATTAGTTCCAGCGTTTACTGAGTAATCTCTTGTTGTTAAAGTGCCAGATCTATTTTGAAACACTCCATTACGCCTTACTTGAAATTTAGTTAAATCAGCAGGAAGAGTAAATGCAATATTACCTCCGTCAACATTTTTAACATCTCCTACATTGGCATCTAAATCTACAGATACACCTATAAAGTTTTCAATATATGCTTCTGTAATAGCAGTATTTAAAGTGGTATTTATCCAATTACCTGTACCAATATCATAAGTTAATATCTGGCCATTAGTAGGAGCGGTAATTGTAACATCACTTAATTGGTCTAATGTATTATTTACAATACTTACTGACACATTTGCAGCAGCAGTTAATCTTCCGTATGTGTCTACAGTAAATGTGGGAATTTGAGTAGAAGAACCATAAGCACCAAGTGTTACACCAGATGCAACTAAATCTATACTGTTTGCTAAAGCAGTAATTCTACCAGCAGTTCCCACCACATCTAAGGTCATACCAGATAAAGTAAGACCGTTACCAGCAACTATAGTTATAGGGGAATTAACCTGAACCCAGATTTGATTATCTACTCCTATAGTTACTATATCAGCAGCAGTAGTCCAAAAGGTATTAGCATTTGCAGTACCTCCTAAAATAATTACTAAAGCGTCATTAGTTTCAGCAACATCATTTAAGTCTACAACTCTTGTCCATGCACCAGCCCCAGTTAAATATAATCCATTAGTAGGTTGAGAAGTTTGAGCACGCGCTAAAACTCTACTTGCACTTGTTAAAGTACCATCAATAGTTTGCTCACCACTTAAAGTTATATTTCCAGTAGTTGCTAAATCAGCGTAATGCTTTTCTAAGCCAAACACCAACCCATTTATATAGTCCAGGGAAACAGCATCTCCTGGGTTTATTGGTATTAAAGGTACTGTTACATTTTGCGTAAATGTCCACGCACCAGTTATAGTTTCATTAAGTGCTTTTTGAGTAAATAAAGAAGCAGGATTAGAAACCAACTTCCCGTTAACATCAGTTGATAAAAGATTAATAGGAGCACCTGCGTCATCTCTACCAAAAGGATATGCAGGAAAAGTCAATTCTCCATTTTCATTTCCTATAAGAAAAGCATTGCCTCCACCAGCAGTATTAATAGGATCAGTATTTCTTCTTGTGTAAAGTTTAGTACTTGTGCCTACTTCGTTAGTTCCTCCATTAACAGAACTTACTTCCGAAGTAATTAAGTAAGAAGTAGATCCGTCAAAATAAGGATCATACGGAGCAACACTGCGCTTTGTTATACGGGTTACAAATCTTGTAAGAAAATCTCCAATTAAAGGTGCTCTTACTGTAGTTCCACCAGACGTATAAGTTTGTTGCGTAATAAAACTGTTGGAAAGACTGGATGCAGATGGTGCAATTCTTTCGTGAAATACATCTATTCCTGTGTAAGCAAATCGTACATCTAAATTGCCAGAACCAGCATGTCTAAGAACTAACGGAAAATCTGAATTGTAAGGACTTCTTGAAGAAGTTCTAACACTATCAGATACTCTTAAATAAAGAGAATTTCCATCCGCGTATGATTGGCTATATGAATCTAACATTCCTGCTCCGTCAAAAAAAGATAACTTGTTGGGAGTGCCTATAGTAGTTCCTAACGAATCAAGTTTAACTTTGTCAGCAGCAGTCATTACACCTGCTTGAGTAGAAGTTGCAAAAGGTAAAATTGCATCAGCACCAGTGTCACTTATCACAGTAACAGTTTCACTTGTTCTTGAATAAGAAAGATTAGTAAATCCCCCACCTCCGCCAGATCCACCGCAACAAACTAAAGTGCAGCAATCACCACTTGGATTAGTAGCCAAACCTTTATTTAACATAAAGTTAATAAGGGCTGTCTCTAAATTAAGTCCTGGACCAACAGCAGAATAAGATCCTTTCTTTATAAATACTTTATATGATGTATTGCTCATAATTTTAATTAAGGATAAACTCTAATTTCAATCGGATGTTTAAGAAAGTCACCAGCAACTCCAAAAAGAAGATACTGCTTTTTCAAAATCAAAACCCCCAAATTGATCTGGATTAGATGACTTTAAACTAAAACGTTTTGGTTTAAACATTACTTTATAATCCGTAATTACCGTAATTTTAGTTTTAGGCTCTATCTCCAGATAAAGACCATTCATCAGTTCCTAATTTTATTAATTCAACTACAGCGTATTGACCATTTGTATTTATTAACCCACCTCTACTTCTAAGAGTTACTGCACCAGAAACTATAGTTGTAGTCCCAGCCCCGTATTGTTTTATATAAATGTGAGTACCAATAGGAAAAGCCACAGAAGCATTAAGTGGAATTGTCAAGTTGTTAGCACCGGCAACATTCATTTGAATGATTTTGTCTGCGTCACTCAAAACAAGAGTGTAATTTGCAACTTGAATATTGGGAACAAAAGTCATAAATTCATACTCACTGCGAGCACTGGCACTATCGTACCGCAAGAATTGGCGAGTCAGACTCACACCATCACGTACATTCTTAGTCTGCACTAAAACTCCTGAGTTATTACCAACAGCATCATTAGTTGTTAAAAATCCAACTTCGCCATTAACTCCATCGTCAAACACCAACCTGTTTCCAAAATCAACATCTAAATAAACACCAGCAACTTTAGCCGCATTACTTCCTAATACGTGTGTAAGTCTGCTAGGTTGTGCTACTGTACCTGACACCCAGAGTTGTGAGTTAGCCGAAGCACCAGTGACATCCACCAAAAAGTTTGCCAAGTTGTCAAAGGTCATAGAGAAATCTCCAGTGCCACCTTCGATAGTTGTGTTTTCTACAAGTTCACCTCCCAATTGAACAAGTCCCTCGGTTAAAAGCAACCCATTGTTAAATATTCCAGCAGCGCCAGAAACTAAAGTGCAACAATCCCCAGAAGGATTTGTAGCAAGACCTTTAACTAACATGAAGTCAACAAGACTTCTTTCAAGATCAAGGCCGGGAAGATTAGAGCCTGGGAATTTCCAGCCAAAAGTGCCGGATTTAAAGACTACTTGGTAGCCCGCATTTTTACCATTATTGTTGTTGAACATAATCTGAATTTTTTAATTTTAAGTTAAAACTGAACACAGACAACCATGTTTGTGTTAATCTGATGTCAGTGACTAAGATACTTATATAGTAAGTAAGAACCAATTATCCTACTTAATTAAAAATCTTATTACCTATTCTGGGCTTGTTGGCTTACAAAAACTTTTCTTTCAGGATTAGCCAAATAAAGCAAATCGTCCCAAGGACCAAGTTTAGTTAAGTAATGTTCTACTTTGTAGTCTCCTTTTTCAATAAAGTAATTGGGTTGGTTAGTGTCGTAGATTGCACTCTCACTTCCTATCAACGCAGCAAATCCACTATCTAAAATCTTACGCCCAGTATCATACAAACCAAAACCTATGAAGGGTTGCTTGATAAAATTATAAGTCTCATTGAAAAGAGGAGGGGTAAAATTCTCTTCAATATTAAAAAAGGGAATGATGCTTACTGAATCTGTTTCTCTTTTAGCATTTAAAAGAATAAGAAGAGAAAAGTTTTCAACCCAACTTTTATCTTTAAGTTTTTTAAACTTGTCATCATCATCATCATCGTATCCAAACAAAAAAGATATTAAGAAGTAAGTAATTATCATAGTAACTAATTCTTTAGCCATTAGTCTTGCTGCTCTTGCTTCTGCTGGATTAGTGGAGAACTGAGTAAACCTGTGCTCATTTAAAAGAAAGTAAACTTCCCTCATAAACATTCTAAAAAAGGTCACATAGAAACCTTCTACATCTTCTCCTAAAGAAAAGTTCTTTCTTTTGCCTACAAACCTTTCTCTAATTTTAGGAATAAAATACTTTTTAAAAAATTCTATATTTCTCCACAAAGTATATCTCTGAGCAACAGTAGGATTCCACTGTTTGCCTTGAACTTGTTCCATAATGACTTTAGTTTTTAAAATCAAGTCATTAAGATAGTCTTGATCTATAAGTCTTTCGCCATCATAAGCATTTTCTTTTAGTCCAATTTTACCTTCTTTAAGTTCAAAAACATCATAGAGTTTTTTAGATACTCCGTTAAGTGTTATGTTTTTATGGTATAAATGAGAATAAAGTAAAGTGGTGAGTACTCCAAATTCACCTGCTTCGGATGAGAGATAAAGCATTTTGTTTATGTCGGTGGCATTTCTTTTAAAGGCTGATCCTGTAAACAACTCGTTAATTTGCCTGGACAACATAGGATTAAATATAGTTATAAGTTGAAAGTCTAAACTTCTATTTTGTTTAGTTAACTCATTTAAGAACATAGCATAAGAAGTCTTACTGTCTTTCATTGCTTTTGCTATAGTTTTAGGAGTAGCCCAATCAACTACATTACCACTTATTATATTAGTAAGTTGTCCTTGAATATAGTTTTTAAAAGCATTGGCAGGATTAAGAATTGATTGAGAAAAGAAAGTAGTGTAGTGTCTTAGAGCCAGGGTAATTCTATCTACATTTTTTCCCAATTCAAAATCCTTAACATCTCCATAGAGTTTAACTCTTTTCATATTCCTTACAATATCTAATCTTCTATTAGATTTAGTAGGAACTCTATCTCCTCTTTGGTTAAGAACTCCCTTTTCAAAAGGTTGGAACCGTTCAAGCAATTGTTCAAGCAAGTTAAGTTCTGGTATATTCTCTACGAGAGACTTCACTCTTTCAAGACCTTCCCCATAATTAACCACTGCAACTAAAGTATCTCTTGTGGTATTTTCAGGCTCTAAGTATCCAGTGTAGGGTACAAATAATTTCTGAATAGGGTTTCCTAATAAGTCAGTTTTAATTTTCTTGGCCTCTTGCTCAGGGGTTTCAAGCCCTATAAAGGCTCGGACTCTATCAGTTAAACTTTTTTTCGTTGGGTCAGTTAGGTTGGACTCACCTTCTTCTATAGGATTTACTTTCTCTACAAATTGTTTCCATAAAGTATTAAGTGCCCCGCCTTCTGTATATCTTTTGTGAAGAGTGGGAACTTTAAATCCTAATTTACCATCTCGGTTAGCATCTTCCTGAATCTTTAAATGATGAGTGGTTAATAAAGAAAGGTAAGTAAACAACTGCTGTTCCTGTGTATTGGCTGTATTTTTGAGTCTGAAATATTCTTCATTTCTATATGCAGAAGATTTTGGGAGCCACTCTTTTAAAACTTGATCCCAAGTATTTTCTGTTTTAACTGTTATCAACTGATAATCCTTTTCTACTCCGTTGTATTCAATAGTGGCAAAGTCTTTATATTCTCTATCACTATATTTATATCCAGGAATTACTTGGACGTGTTCGTCAGCAGTAGGCTCAATCTTCATCCACACATAGGTGGGGGCCCAATAAGGAGACTTCGTTCTTGATTCAGAATCGTATCTCATCTTAACTAAGTGATTAGCAGTAAACCAATTCTGAAATTCTTGGGGGGAAGTTAATCTCCATTGAGTAAATTCATCCGTGTTGATTAGTCTTTCAAATTGATCACCCTCATAAACACCACCTAAGTCTTTAGGGAAAATGTCTGTGAGTTTTTCATACATAGTTTGCTGATAATAATTAGTGGGGTTTTTAGATTGAAGATTTATCAACTGTTCAATCAAGGTTCCTATTTCTCTTTTAATTTCGTCCAAACCTTTGGTGTCTCTAAGATCACTTAAGAATTGTTTTAATTGTTCAATTTCAACCTCAGCATTTCTAACCATTTTTTGTTGGTCAAGACTTGCATCAGAAGCATCAAAGATTCCATTTTCATCTCTAAGAGAAGAAGAAAGATTCATAAGAAGTTCCCATCTGTTTTGAATCTCACTGTTAATATCTACTATTTCTGCTTGTTGTGCTTGATCAAGATATTGAGTCATTTCTAAACTCAATGCTGTAATTTTTTTAATTATATCTGAACGAGTATCATAGAAATCTTGAGTGTAAATCACACGCATGTTTCTTTCTATCCAATCTATAAAGGACTGCGGAGCAATACCTTTGGCTGTGTTATAAAGGTCTTTGAGATTATTAGTCTTAGATAAAAGAAGTCTTTTAGTTCCTTCGTTTGAAATAAACCCTATCTGATCTACTAAATCTTTTTTAAACTTAGCCTCATTGACTTTATATTCA
>Ga0105044_10010058_pt1 | contig 12923 bp, 8 predicted proteins | sample MAT01_FD_78092 | JGI IMG/M metagenome (GOLD analysis project Ga0105044, IMG submission 78092) | Freshwater microbial communities from Lake Fryxell liftoff mats and glacier meltwater in Antarctica - MAT-01 | ecosystem: Environmental > Aquatic > Freshwater > Ice > Liftoff microbial mat | place...
TCGCCGAGGCCCTTGAAGCGCTTGATCTCCAGCCCGCGGCGTCCGACCTCGTGCAGCTGGTCCAGGATCGCCGGCACGCCGGGCACGTCGACCACCTTGCCCAGGGGCGCCACGGGCTTGGCCGTCTCCCCGCCCTCCTCGGGCTCGACAGCGAGTGCCTCGGGCTTGCCCGCCTCCTCGGACTTGGCCTCCGCCGCGGCCGCGCGGAGCTCCCAGGCGTACTTCGTCGGGAGCTTGTCGCCCGTGACGGACTCCTCCTGGGTCAGGGCGTAGTCGGCGATGTCGACCCCGAGCTTGCTCAGCTGGTGGAACACCCGCTCGAGCTCGCGGTTCTCGTGCAGCTCGCGCAGCTGCGCGGGGGCACCCACCCGGGCCACGGGCGCCGCCGCGCTCTCGGCCCCGGGGTCGGCGGCCGACGGGGTCGGAGCGGGTGCGATCTCGGTCTCGGCGATCTCTTCGAGATGCAGCTTCCGCTCCTGAACGATCTCCCGGGCCTGGGTTTCGCTCCACGCGAACGCCTCGCCGCCGGTATAGACCAGCCGGTGTGTGGGCAGCCGTCCGGCCCCGGTCGGGTCGCCCGAGCGGGCGGCGAGCAGGTCGGGGAAGCGCACGCCGCGGCGTTCGGCGACCTCGACCAGCTCGCGCAGGCGGCGGAGCACGCGGACCAGCCGCTGCAGCTCCTCGCCCTCGATCCGGCGCAGGACCCTGGGCAGCCGCGTCTCGGGGTCGATCTGCACCAGCGTGCTGGCGTCGGCGTCGGTGACGCGGACGACCAGGCCGGCCCGCTGCAGCCCGACCTCGGTGAGCATGTCAAAGAGCCGCGCGTTGTTGGTGACGTACTCGACACGCTTGGACCGCCCCGTGCCCCAGGCGAGCTGGTACAGCGGGGCCTGGGCGATGAACACCCGCCCGCGCCGGATCAGCTCGGGCATCTGGCGGAAGAAGAACGTCAGCAGCAGCGTGCGGATGTGCGAGCCGTCGACGTCGGCGTCGGTCATGATGATCACGCGCCCGTAGCGCAGCTTGGCGGCGTCGAACTCCTCGCCGATGCCGCACTTGAGCGCGCTGATGAGGGTCCGGATTTCCTCGAAGCCAAGGACCTTGTCCAGCCGCGCCTTCTCGACATTGAGCAGCTTGCCCCGCAGCGGCAGGATCGCCTGCGTCTCGACGTTCCGCCCCTGGCCGGCCGACCCGCCGGCCGAATCACCCTCGACGATGAACATCTCGCTGGACTCGACGTCCTTGGTCCGGCAGTCCTTGAGCTTGTGGGGCATGCTCCCCGACTCGAGGGCGCTCTTGCGCCGCGTCAGCTCGCGGGCCTTGCGGGCCGCTTCCCGCGCCTGGGCCGCCACGATGCCCTTGAGGCAGATCCGCTTGGCCTCCGACGGGTTCTCCTGGAGCCAGTTCTCGAGCGCCTCGCCCACGGCCCCAGAAACAAACGTCTCGATCTCGGGGTTGAGCAGCTTCTCCTTGGGCTGGTTGTTGAACGTCGGGCTCGGCAGCTTCACGCTCACGATCGCGATCAGCCCCTCGCGCAGGTCCTCGCCCGAGGGCGACGGGTCCCGCTCCTTGAGGATGCCCGCCTTCTTGGCGTAGGCGTTGAGCGTCCGCGTGAGCGCGACCTTGAAGCCCTGGGCGTGCGTGCCGCCGTCCTTGTTGTTGATGTTGTTGGCGAAGCTCAGCACGCTCTCGTTGTACCCGTCGTGGTACTGCATCGCCACCTCGCAGAAGAGGTTGGCCGCCGCGTCGGTCTTCCGCACGTGCACGACCGCCGACACCGCCGCCTTGCCGTGCATCATGAAGTCGACATACTCCGTGAGCCCGATCTCGGCCTTGAAGGTCTCCTGCCGGATCCGCCCGTCGGGCCCGACCCGCTCGTCGCGCAGGCGGATGATCACGCCGGGGTTGAGGTACGCCAGCTCACGCAGCCGCGCCTGCAGAATGCCGAAATCAAAGGTGGTGTCGGGGAAGAGCTCGCTATCGGGCAGGAACGTGACCTTGGTGCCCGTCTTCAGGCCCGAGTCGGGCGTGATGACGCCCACCACATGCAGCGGCTCCTTTGTCTTGCCTCTCTCGAACGCGATCGAGTGGATCTTGCCCTCGCGGTAGACCTCGCACTCGAGCCATTCCGACAGGGCGTTTACGCAGGACACCCCCACGCCGTGCAGCCCGCCCGAGACCTTGTACGCCGAGCCCTCCTCGCCGAACTTGCCCCCCGCGTGCAGCACCGTGAGCACGATCTCGACGGCGGGCTTGCCGTCGTAGGCCGGGTTCTCGTGCCGCTTGGGGTTGAGCGGAATCCCGCGGCCGTTGTCCACCACGCAGCACGACCCGTCGGCGTTGATGGTCACGCTCACCGTGTCGGCGAAGCCCGCCATCGCCTCGTCGATCGAGTTGTCGACGACCTCGTAGACCAGGTGGTGCAGCGCGCGGATGTCCGTGCCGCCGATGTACATGCCCGGCCGAAGCCGCACGGCCTCGAGGCCCTCGAGGATCTTGATCTGGTCGCCGGAGTAAGACATGTTGACGGCATGATCGGGATTGATTTCGTCGGGCATGATTGGTGACCTTGCGTGGGGGCTGTCGAGCTCGATGGTCTGGTGGCCTGATTGGCTGCGGTGGCACAGGCGTGCCGCCTGTGAGCTATTTCACACGGGAAACCAGAGCGAAGCACAGGCCCGACGCCGGTGCTACCAAGAACAACGGATGGATAAACACGAGGGCCTGGGCCGGGGCCGGGGGCGGGGCTCAAGGAGCGCCGCAAACGGGGCCGGGCAGAACCGTCGAATGGTAGCGCCGGCCCGGGCCGAAGTGTTTCTCACTCTGGACCGCGCAGACTTCGTCGCGATGATCGGCGGCACGTTCTATGGGCTGTCGATCGTCCCGCCCGCGACGGCTTTGCACGCCCAGCGCGAAGCAGGTCGACTCCGCGGACCGCCGCGCTGAGTGCCGCGCCGACCCCTCAGGGCACAATCTTCACCACGCTCACCCGCGGCATCAGCAGCTCGTACACAACCTCCACGTCCTCCGCACGCATCCGCACGCACCCCATGCTCCGCTCGCTCCCGATGCTCTCGGGCTCGATCGTCCCGTGCACGCCGTAGCCCTGGAACGCCTTGCTCCCCTCGTCGTGCCCCTGCAGCCCGATCCACCGCTCGCCGATCGGGTTCTCCGGGTCGTCGGCGGCGTACCTCTTCCCCGTCCGCGGATTCACCCACGTCGGGTTGATCAGCTTGCTGGCCTTCACCATGAAGCTCGCGATCGGCGTGCCGCTCTTCTCCCCGAGGCCCACCGGGAAGCTCGTGATGTAGGTCCACCCCGGCTCCATCCCGTCGGGCAGGCCGCTGGTGTTCAGGCCCGTGTCGCTGGGCGTCGGGCCGGCGTACACGTCCATGCGGAAGGCCGCCTTGCTCACCACGGCGTGGAACGGCCCCCTGACCACTTTCAGCGTCTGACCCACGCTCAGCGCGTTGGGGTTGCTCATCCGGTTCACCCGCGCGATCAGCGACGGCTCGGCGACCGTGCCCTCCTTCCGCGTGATCACCACCAGGCTGTCGCCTCGCACCACCGTGTACTTGCCGCCGATCGTGTCGCCGGCGAAGAGCTTGGGCGAGAAGACCAGGTCCTGGTTCAGCCGGGCGATCCATGCACGCAGGGCCGCCCGGTCCTGCGCGGGCGTCGCCGCGCTGGAGAGGGCCTTGTTGAGCATTGCGCGGGCCTCGACCAGGCGTCCCTCCGCCGACGCCCTTTCCGCGGCCGTGGTCAGCGCGAGCGTGTCGGGCGACAGGCCGCCGTCGCCGGCCGGCACGGGCGCGACGCCCGGCAAGGGATCACGCGCGGGCTGCCCCGCCGGGGCCGCCTCGGACTGCTTGGGCAGACTCTGGGCCGGCGACGCCTGACTCGGCGCGGTTTGGCTTGACGCGGGCATCGCCGGCGTCCGCAGGCCCGCGGTTGTCGCGACCATCGGGTCCGAGCTGGGCCCGGGACCGGGTCGCGTCGTCTGGGCCGCCGGGTTCGCGCTCGCCACCTGCGGCGAGCCGCCCCCCGACATCGCCGCCCCGTCCCGCTGACGCGTCAGCAGGATCAGCCCCCCGCCCACCACGCCCACCAGCAGCATGATGCCGATGAGCCGCTTGGCCGGGCCCGAGCGGCCTTTGAGGGCCGAGCTGGACCGGGGACCCGATGAAGAACGAAGTGTCTGGGATTGCAGGGCCATGAGATTGAGCAAAGGCGAGCGGACACGTTCAATCAACCCCGGCCGCGACGCACGGCCCGAGGATCCGCGTGGGATATCGGATCTTCGCCCACTTCAGGGTGAGAATCCGCGGCCCGCCCCTCAACCAACCCCCGTCCGCCCCGTCCCCCCCGTCCCCCCTGACCCGTCCGACCCGTCCGGCTCCGAAACCCGGCGGGTTTCCGCGACCGCCCGCTCGTCCCGCGTGCCCGTCTCCCGATAGTCCGAGCGGGCCAGCACGTACTGCTCGGGGCTGATCTTCAGGTCCGGCAGCTCGCCCCGGGCGTGCATGGCATGGAGATGCTTCAGGAACGGCACGCACCACATGCAGCCGGTCCCCGCCCCCAGGCATTCGCTGATCAGCGACGCCACCGGCGGCTGCTCGCGCGCCAGAAACCCCCGGATCTTCCGGAGGTTGACGTGAAAGCACAGGCACACATCGTCGTCAGGCGACACGGGCACCCTCCCAGACGAACTTAACGCTCATAGGTGCGGCACCAGCATGTGCTGCCGAACTTTCAGCGCGCTCTGGGCCCCGGCCAGCAGCTCGGCCAGCTTGAGGCTGAACTCCATCGCCGTCCCCGGCCCCCGGCTCGTCACCAGCTTGCCGTCGACGACCACCGTCGTGTCGCACACCTTCACGTCATGCCCGAACCGCCGCTCGAGCCCCGGAAAGCACGTCGCGTGCTTTCCGCTCAGGATCCCCAGCGGCCCGAGCACCACGGCGGGCGCCGCACAGATCGCCGCGATCAGCCGCCCGGCCTCGAAATGCCGCAGGATGAGCGCCCCGACCGCCGGCGCATGGGCCATGTTCTCCGCCCCCTTGCCGCCGCCGGGGATGATGACCGCGTCAAAGAGGATGTCCGCGACCTCCTCGATCGGGCACTCGGCCCGCAAGGGCACGTGGTGCCCGCCCATGAACTCCACCCCGCCAACCCCGGCATACGTCACGTCCACGCCCACCCGGTTCAGCACGTCCCCGGGGGTGATGGCCTCGATCTCTTCGGTGCCCTCGGCGATGAGTATGAGAGCGCTCTTGGACATGCCGGCCTACGCGTCTGGATGTTGCCCCGTGCCCAGTATGACGCGCAAAGCCCCGCTCCGCACGCCCGGCACCAACATCCGCCCCGAATCTCACGCCCGCGTCGGCGGCAGGGTCGGCGTCGAGCCGCCCTCGCGGGGCCGGATCGGCGTCACGAGCGAAGCGACACCCCCGCCGCCACCACCCCCCCCACCTCCGAGCCCCGCCATCGCGCGGCCGGGGGCGATGACCTGCGACCCCATCCCCGGCCCGGCGTCGCCGCCGCCAAGCTGCCCGCCCCCGCGGCGTTCGGGCTCCCGGCTCGGCCCGCCCGGATAGGCGATCCGGCCGTGGTAGATGCTCGCCAGCGACTTGCTCACCGCGTCGGCGATGGTGTTCAGCTCCCGGAGCGTCAGGTCGCACTCGTCAAACTGCCCGTCCATCAGCCGCTTGGTCGTGATCGCCCGAACCAGGGCTTCGATCCGCCCCGGCGTCGGGTCCGCCAGCGTCCGGCTCGCGCTCTCGACGGCGTCGCAGATCATGATGATCGCCGTCTCCTTGGTCCGCGGGCGGGGCCCGGGATAGCGGTACTCGATCTCGCTGGGCGGTGCCGGTGCGTCGTTCCCCGCGCCGCCGTTGCCCGTCATGCCTGCCGCCTCGGCCTGCCGCCGGGCCCGCTGGAAGAAGTACTCGACCAGCGTGGTGCCGTGGTGGCTCTCGATAAAGTGCCACAGGGGCCTGGGCAGCGAGAACTCCCGCGCCAGCTCCAGCCCGTCCTTCACGTGCCCGACGATGACCAGAAGGCTCATCGCCGGCGTGAGCTTGTCGTGCCGGTTGAACCCCGGCGTCTGGTTCTCGACAAAGTAGTCGGGCTTGTTCATCTTCCCGATGTCGTGATAGAGCGCCCCGACATACGTCAGCAGCCCGTCGGCCCCCACGGCCTCCGCCGCCGCCTCGCCAAGCGCCGCCAGGTTCAGCGAATGGTTGTACGTGCCCGGGGCCCGGAGCTGAAGCTGGCGCAGCAGCGGCTGCTTGGGGTCGCGCAGCTCGATGAGCGTCATACCCGTCATGATCCCGAAGGTCTTCTCGAGCGTGGGCAGGATGAACAGCGTCAGCCCCGCCGCCACCAGCCCGCCGAAGCCCGCCAACGCCCCGTCCCAGAGCGCCTGCCGCACCGACGCGGCCGACCGCGGCAGGTCGACGATGTTGAAGATCACCGTCCCCGCGAACAGCGCAAGGGCCACCCACACGCCCATGCGGATCAGCGAGTCGCGATCGCGGACCTCCTTGAGCAGGACCACCGCCGTCCCCACGCCCGCGATCATGACCGCGAAGAGGCCCACCGGCTGGTAGAGGGCCGTGCAGATGAGCAGGCCCAGGAGCGCCCCGAACGCCAGCCCAACTCGCTGGCTGTACGCGATGCAGACGATCACCGCGAACAGCACCGTCGGCGCCACCGCCGTGATCGCGATCAGCTCCGGCTGCACCGCCGTTGCGTAGCACGCAACCAGCGTCAGCACGCCCGCCAGCCCCGCCACCCCCGCCGAGCGGGCCGGGTTCCTCCGGATCCGCGGAACGAACAGCACCGTGTACCCCGCCATCGCCAGCGCGATCGCCCCGACGACCCCCACCAGGGCCAGCCGCTTGATCCAGACCCCAGCGTCCGACCGCATCACCCGCGTCAGCGCGTCCGCCTTAGCCTCCGCCGACGCTCCAACGCCGCTGGCCACGCCGCGGCGTGCCAGCCGCTCCTGCTTGAGGGCCTCGGCATAGAGCGCAAGCTGGGCCGCCCCCAGCACGTCGCCCCGCCGGAACAGCACCTCGCCGGCCGGGTATCGCACCGTCTTGGGGCTCACGCGGGCCGAGGCCGCCTCCTGCCGCTCGGCCGTCAGCGCAGCGTCGAACGCGTACGTCGGCTTGGCCTGCCCCACAAGCCTGGCGACGGCGACATCTGCAAGCACGCCCGTGAACCCCGCGCTGATCGCCACCGCCCGCAGGTCCTCGATCAGCTTCGGGCTGTCGATGTTCAGCACGCTCGCGCTCGGCACCAGCACCGAGCCCTCCTCGGGCTGGCGCAGCTCGACCTCGCGGTTGAGCCCGCTGGCCTCGAGCTGGAACGTCTCGCGGGCCACGATCGGGGCCCGCGAGAGCAGGAAGTTCAGCCGCGTGACGCGCCCCTGCCAGCGTGCCGAGGCCCCGCCGTCGAACACGTCGGCCTTGATCGCCACCAGCGATTCGGGCGTCAGGCCAAACTGCGACCGCACGCTGGGCTCGATCCGCTCGATGGTCTCGACACCCGCGACGACCTTGGGCAGGTTCTCCAGGCCGCTGCGCAGCTCGTCGAGCACGCCCGGGATCGCCGCATACGCCCGCGGCGTGCGTGCCCGCGCGGCGCTCCGCTCCTGCTCCGTCGACGCCGCATCGACGACCTCGAAGGGGGCCAGCGCGATCCGCGTTTCCCGTGCCACTCGTCCCTCGGCCGCCATCGGCTGGGTGTGCGTCCAGACCACGGCCGTCCCGACGATGAGCACGAACGCCGCCCAGATCCCCGCCAGCGACAAGAACGCCCGGCTGGTCAGCTTCGCCTGCCACGCCGATGCCGATGCCTCGATCTCCTTGCGGAGCTCGTCGGTCCGGCCTCTCTGGGCTTTGCTGGTGTCCTTGGCCATTCCTGGGTGGGCCCGCCGATGCCGGCAAGGCCCGAAGCAAGCTCCTTACCCCGCCCCACCTTCATCGACGCCCCCACGCCCGCGACCCCGTCCCGTCGCCCTTCCCCGCCCCGCCCGTTCCGGCGGCCCGCCCTCACCATCGGCAAGCTCCGCCGGCGCGGGCTGCTCGTGCTCGCCGGGCCCGTATGCCTCGACGATCCGCTGCACCAGCCTGTGCCGCACGATGTCCTGCTTGTCGAGCGTGACAAAGCCGATGCCCGGGATCCGCCGCAGCCGCCGGGCCGCGTCGACCAGCCCGCTCTGGGCTGGCTCGGGCAGGTCGATCTGCGTGGTGTCGCCGGTGACGATCATCTTCGAGCCGTGGCCCATGCGGGTGAGGAACATCTGCATCTGCCCGCGTGTGGTGTTCTGGGCCTCGTCGAGGATGATCACCGAACGATTGAGCGTCCGCCCTCGCATATATGCCAGCGGGATCACCTCGATCACGTCGCTGAGCATGAACCGCTTGAGCGTTGTGTAGTCCATCATGTCGCCCAGCGCATCCAGCAGCGGACGCAGGTACGGGTTGACCTTCTGCTGCAGGTCCCCGGGCAGGAACCCCAGCTTTTCCCCCGCCTCGACCGCCGGGCGGCACAGGATCACCCGCTTGACCCGCTCCCGCTTGAGCAGGTGCACCGCCGCCGCCACCGCCAGGTATGTCTTGCCCGTGCCCGCCGGGCCGATCCCGAACACCAGGTCGTTGTCCCGGATCGTGTCGAGATACGCCTGCTGGTTCACCGTCTTGGCCCGCACCGGCCTCCCGGCGGCGTACACGTCCAGATGATCGTCCCACGCCGGCCCGTCGAACGCCGGGCCCGCCTCGTCTTCATCATCAGCGCCCGCGCCCGCCTGCCCGCGTCCCGGCGATGCCCGAGTCAGCTCCCCCGCCGCCGCCCGGCCCACCAGATCGACCACCTGCTGCCGGCTCAGGCTCTCCTGCCGCTGCCCCGCGGCGTGCAGCCGCTCGAGCACCCCGCGGGCCGCCTGCACCGCGTCGTTGTCGCCCGTGACACGCACCACGCCCTCGCGCGCCAGCACCGTCACCCCCAGCGCCTCGCGGATAATCTTGAGGTTGCGGTCACTCAGCCCGAGCATGGTCACACGCTCGGCCCCCTGCGGTACATTGATGCTGAACTCCACGCCGTTGCGCTCCCGAGCGACAAGGACCCCGTGCCCACCACCCTCCAAGCCCATCAGGCCTGCCCAAACCCCGCCCCGGTCGCCGCGTCGCTCGACGGCCCGGCCGCGATCGTCAAGCACCATGGTACGCGACCCACGCCCGACCTGAAACCCCCAATCCGCCGCCTGTTCGCATTTTGTTTGATCGCCCTTGGTGATCAGTTTCTCCAGAGCCGGATGCTCTGGCCTCTTCAACTTCTCCTGCTTTCCACCACCACCCTCCTGCTCCCCGCCTGCACCAGTAGCGCCCTGACCCCGGCCCAGATCGCAACCACCGACAACCCCCTGACCCTGACGGCCGACTGGGACGATCTGGACGCGGGCGTCGAGGTCGGCCTGTCGCAGGCCGAGGCCGTACAGGTCGGCAAGCCCGCCGTCAGCGCCGACCGCCGGGAACGTGTCTACCACTTCCAGCACATCACCGGCCTCAAGGGCGCCCTGACCGCCACGCGGCTCGGCGAGCCGAGCGCCGCCGCCACCGTCCGTCTGGCCTGCCGGGCCGGGACCATCTCGCAGCCCGACCTCGAGCGCCGCGTTCTGGCCCGCGTCGGACTTCGGCTGACCGATCTGCTCGGCCGCGAGTTCGCGCCCATCCGCGACTGATCGCCAGGCCGCGCGTGGCACCCCGTCTAACGACCTTGGTTGCTTTGAACCAAGGTCGTGCCGATATGCCACCTCCGGCAACACGCCCCTGGTTCACGACCTTGTCAAAAACGACGACCGGCACGCCCAAGCGTGCCGGTCGGACAATCGTCGAAGATTCTTGCGGGCTCAGCGCCGGGCGAGCAGGTCGCGGATCTCGGTGAGCAGCTTCTGCTCGGCCGTCGGCCCGGCCGGTGCCGGCGCGGGCTTCTGGGCCTCGAACCGCTTGCGGGCCGTGTTGAAGGCCTTGACGACCAGGAAGATGCAGAAAGCCAGGATGAGGAAGTTGATCACGATGGTCACGAAGTTGCCGTAGGCCAGCACGCTGCCGGCCTTCTGGGCGTCGGCCAGGGCCAGGACCTTGCCCGGGTTGGCCGCGGCGAACGCGCTGGCGGCGTCGGTGGCCGACTTGCTGAGCGGGAGGTACGAGTCCGTGAAGTTCACGTTCCCCGCCATGCCGACCACGGGCATGATGATGTCGCCGGTCAGCGAGCCGACGACCCCGGCAAACGCGACGCCGATGATTACGCCGACGGCCAGATCCAGCACGTTGCCCTTGAGCGCGAAATCCTTGAACTCGGAAAGAAGACCCATCGAAAACTCCTTGTGAGGGCACTTGGTAGAGCGCCCATGGGGACCGCATGTCCCCGGTTGGCCCCCCTCCGCCGCGACAGCATACCAAAGCGTCGGGAACTCACACTGCCCGCAATGGTTGCTCACGAAAAGTCATATATCCGCACCGCGACCGCACACCTGCGGCCGGGTTGGCGAAGCTTGTGGCGAAGCCAAAAACACACCCCGCCCGGAGAAGCCGGGCGGGGCGGGGAAAATCAGTGTGCTCAGCCCGGGACGGGGGTCCCGAACTTCACGCGATCACTTGTAGAAGTTCGTGGTCTCGACCTTGACCAGCGGACGGGTGATCTCGTTGCTGGAGGTCTCGGCCCTGAACTGGACCTGGCCTTCCTTGACAGCCCTCAAGACGATCGTGAACTGGCGACGCTCCTTGGGGGCGAGGGTCGCGATGGGGGCGAAGGTGATCGTCAGCCCGTTGACGGTGCCCTGGGTGGGGCCGGTCTGGGAGACGTACTGGTGCGCGTCTTCCATGGTGCAGGTCAGGCGGACGTTGGTGAGCGGGGCCGAGCCCTGGTTGGTGACAAACAGGGTGTAGGTCACGTTCTGGCCGAGCTGGACCGGATCGGGATCATCGACGCCGTCCAGAAGCAGGGCCGGGATGCCCTCAACAACGGTGCTGCAGTTGGCCGTGACGGCCTCGGCGCAGGTCGCCGTGGCGCGGACGGAGTTGGACACGGGGCCCATGTTCGTGCCCAGGTTCATCGTGACGCTGTAGCTCTTGCTGGCCTTGGGGGCCAGGTCGCCGGCGTTCCAGCGGACGACGTTGCCCGCGGGGGCGCCGCCCTCGGTGGCGGAGATGAACGAGGCGCCGGCGGGGATCATGTCCTCGACGACGGTGTTCCGGGCGACCGCGTCGCCGTTGTTGGTCACGGTGATGTTGAAGACCGCCGGGCTGCCACCGACAAACACCTTGCTCGGGCAGGCCTTGGTGATCGCCAGCACGGCCTGACGGACGGTCGTCGTCACGTCGTTGGACTTGGCGGACAGGTTGTTGTCGGCCATCGCCTGGGCGTTGTTCGTGTAGGTGCCCGTCTTCCCGGCCTTGGCCTGGAAGGTGATCTGGCGGCTCTGGTTCGGGCCCAGGTTGCCGACCATCTGCTCGACGCTGGTCTTGCCGTCGGCCGTGGTCACGCCAGCGGGGAGCTGGTCGGTAACGCGGACGTTGGTGGCGTTGCCCGTGCCGGTGTTGGTCACGGTGATGGTGTAGGTGACGTTGTCGCAGACGCTGATCTCGCCGGTGGGCGAGACGGCCTTGGTGATCGCCAGCTGCGGATTCACGACGTTGGTGCCGCAGCACATGCTATTGGACCAGGTCGCGGTCGAGCAGCCCTTGACCACGCCCGTGCCGGTCGCGATCGCGGTGATCTTGATCAGGCGGCAGCCCTTGGCCGGCAGAGCGCCGACCGCGAAGCCGTTGCCCGACATGGCCGGGTCGGAAGACACGATCCGGGCGCCCTCGAGGGTGTACGCCACGACCACGTTCTCCAGCGGCATGCTCGTGAGGTTGCAAACCTCAAGGTCATACGTGAAGTTCGTATTCGCCAGCACCTCGACCGGCATGCGGCAGCACACCGAAAGAGCGCTGCTCGCACGGTCGCCCGTGGGCAGGAACAGGCAGTTGCCCGCGATCTGCGGCGCAGGGGCCGGGGTTGGAGCAGGGGCCGGAGCCGGACGCGGGGCCGGGGCCGGAGCAGGGGCCGCCCTCGGGGCCGGGGCCTGAGCCACGGCACGCGGGGCGCGAGCCCAGCCATCGACATAGTCGATGTTGCCATAGGTGCTCTTCACACCGCCGCGATCAGACACGCCGCTGCCCTCGCAGCCAGCCAACCCCACCATGCCCGCCAGCAGCACGCAGGCTGTGGCCAACTTCGTACGAGCCATCGGAGTCTCCTTACGGCACTTGTTCGAGCCCGCGCCACGAGGCACGCAGCCCAACCGCCTCTTTTTCCAGATCTGTCACCCGGCACTCCCGGGTGGTGTAGTCCATCCAAACTCGGCCGCCCCAACCGCCGTGCATCAACGAACCATTGACCAACTTCCCGCACGCCGTCCGGCCTGACCGCCAGATCGACGTCGCAAGCGTCGATTCGATCACTCTTCCTCGGCTGCAGGCTGTTCGCGACGCGGACCGGAAAGTCCGCAACAGATTCGCGACGGCCCGATCTTCGCCCGCCTCCGACACGTCCGGCCTTGCCCCAACAAATAAGGGAGACACGCACGTCCGGAGACCGGACAAGATGGGTATGGAACATAAGCCCACCGTCCGCCCGCGTCAACCCCCATAAACCCGGGGTGACCGGCGCGACCAACAAACGCTGGGCGCCGCCGTACCCGTGCCGCTCCCGAACACATCGGCGGCCACCCAGAGCATGAACTGTCCTATCGGAAAGTCGACCCCAGCCGACCCGAGATTTCAGGTTTTCCCACCGCGGCGAACCCGCGAACACCCTAATCAGGCCGCCGACAGCCGCTCCCAATCCCGAATCGGCGCAAGACCTGCGCGAGA
>Ga0105044_10010060_pt1 | contig 12921 bp, 16 predicted proteins | sample MAT01_FD_78092 | JGI IMG/M metagenome (GOLD analysis project Ga0105044, IMG submission 78092) | Freshwater microbial communities from Lake Fryxell liftoff mats and glacier meltwater in Antarctica - MAT-01 | ecosystem: Environmental > Aquatic > Freshwater > Ice > Liftoff microbial mat | place...
CATATATGGCGTAACATATGTGGTACTAGCTCCCGAACATCCACTCGTCGCGACATTGATGCCCTTGATTGAAAACCTTCAAGAGGTCAAGTCCTATATTCAAACTACCACCTCAAAGACTGAACGTGAGCGTTCGGAAAATAAAGAAAAGACAGGTGTGCGACTAGTGGGAGTGCATGCGATTAATCCTGCAAACAAAAACGTCCTACCTGTATTCATCGCGGACTACGTACTAGCTTCTTATGGAACCGGGGCAGTTATGGCAGTCCCAGCCCACGATCAGCGCGACTTCGTCTTTGCTAAGAAATACAATCTACCGATTATACAAGTCATTGCACCTCGTTATATTGATTCAGAAAATCCACATCAGCCAGGATACGAGATTGAGGGGCGTAGGGGAATATTGGCGATAGTCTTCGACCCAAGAACGGAGAAGTACCTATGTCTTGTTTGGAAGGAACAGCCATGGACTACGTTTATTTGTGGTGGAAGGGAGAGTAATGAGAGTCCGGAACACACGGCACTTCGTGAGATTAGAGAAGAAACAGGCTACACAAACGTAAAGTTTGTTGAGTCATTCGGCGAAACGCAAAGCGAATTTTTCGCAGCACACAAAAAATTGAACAGAGTCGGCTATTCGCACATCCTGTATTTTGAGCTTGAAAATGATACTCGCGTAAGCGTGGCTGACGACGAGCTTGCTAAGCACGAAATTGTTTGGCTCACTTTTGCCGAGATTAAGTCGACAGGTCTTCGACACGCGGAAACCGCAGTGATTCTTAGGAGACTTGAGTTTGGTGCTGAGGCATATACTGGTACTGGAGTACTTATCAATTCAAGTAAGTACGACGGCCGTGCGAATTTGGAGAGTATTGCGGATATGGTCACTTCTGTTGGCGGAGAGGTGACAACACAGTTTAGACTTAGAGACTGGCTAGTTTCCCGTCAGAGATATTGGGGATGCCCTATTCCTGTTGTATATGATCCCGAAGGAAACCCACACCTAGTGCCTGCTGAGAATCTTCCGTGGCTTCTTCCAACTGATGTCGACTTTACCTCTTCTGGTGGCGTTTCTCCGCTGTCGACATCACACGAACTTAAGGAACGCGTAACGAGGCTTTTTGGTGAAGGCTTTACGCCCGAGTATGACACGCTCGACACATTTGTAGACTCTTCTTGGTATTTCACGAGATACTTGGCCAACAATAACGACAATGAGTTTTCAGACATGAGTCTCATGAAAAGCTGGCTTCCAGTTAATCGTTATTCTGGGGGAAGTGAGCACACTACCATGCATCTTCTGTACGCTCGCTTTTTCTATAAGGCGCTCTATGATTTGGCACTAGTTCCTAACAGTGAACCCTTTTATGAGAGATTTAATCGTGGGCTCATTATGGGGCCCGACGGCCAGAAAATGTCAAAATCGAAAGGAAATATCGTTAATCCAGATGAATGTGTTGCCCGATATGGAGCGGATGCTGTCAGAACGTATCTCGCCTTTATTGGTCCTTATAACGAAACAGGTAACTACCCATGGAAGCCAGAAGGTATTGCTTCAATAAGAAAGTTTTTAGATAGAGTGGTGGGACTTTCAAGCAGAATTACTAATGAACCTCCAACAGTAGATATTCTTCGCGCCGTCGCTAGGGCAACTTCCAAGGTCGGTGAAGATATAGAACGTTTTAAATTGAACACCGCGCTATCAGCAATCATGATATTGGTCAACGAACTAGAAAGAGGTTCGTATGTATCCAAAGAAGCATACGTCACACTCCTTAAACTCCTGGCTCCCTACGCCCCGCACCTCACAGACATGATTTTTGAAACTATAACTAGCTCGGAGGGAAGTATCCACCAAGAGCCATGGCCGACAATATCCGAAAATCTCTTAATACAGGAGACAATCATCATTCCCGTGCAGGTTGGCGGCAGGAGGCGCGCTGAGCTCAAAATTTTAGGAGATACCAGTGAGGAGAATGTGGTTAAAATGGCCCTGGCGCTTCCAGAGGTTCAAAAGTTTTTGAAAGACTCACAACCTAGCCGAGTAGTATATGTTCCTGGAAAGATTTTGAACATTGTTCCCTAGACAAACTCTAATTATGTAGTTTAGTATTCTATATAATATGGCTTATATAAAGGGTTTTATGTGTCTGCAGGTCGTTCAGATGCCCCCAAGGGGCTTGACAGCAGGAATTGCATCTGATAGGATATGTAAGTAAAAGCGGCGTAAGCCGTTTTTGCATTTATGCCTTTTCTAATAACAGCCCTGGTGGGCTTCCTCGTTCTACCGTTCAGCGCTACCGCCCCGTTGCCTGCAGAAGCTTCTTTTGCAACAACAAAGGTGGGAGTAAGTGCAAAACTTGCACTGGCTGATAGTAAGAGTGCAGTTGCACCCTTCACGGTTCAGCTCACCGCATATAACGCCCTGCCAGAACAAACGGATGCAACCCCCTTTGTAACGGCGAGTGGCTCGTTCTCAAACCCTGAAGTGATTGCTGCAAGATCAAACGATCTTAAAGGCACACTTCCCTTCGGAACCGTAATTGCCTTAACGCAAGTTGGTACTGATTCTAATTCCTGTAAGTACAGTAAGGTGGAGTCACAAATTGGGTACCGTGTTATAGCGGACTCAATGAACCCTCGTATTAGCAATACCGTCGACGTTCTCCTTGACCAAAACAAAACTGTTTGGGTTGATGGGAGGGAAGTAAATCCAGGGATAGCGCTCGGAAGATGCGGTCAGGTGTCCATACAAATTGTAGGACAGATGAACGTAAAAGATATTCCTGAAACCCAAGCAGAGCTTGCGGCAATGGTAAGTCCTTCGCATCTAGCCACGCGTTAATTTCACAATGTAAAAGAAGCCGCAAGCAGAGCTTGCGGCTTCTTTTACTGTATAATGCTTCAATGAAGGGCAATCTTACACTATTTTCATCTGTTCTCATTATTTTCCTACTTCTATCCACTCCCATTGAAGCGTCCGCTGTTACTAAAAAAACGAGTACTGCACCGCTTGAAGTTTCTGGCTGGATTCCATAAGTGAGTATGAGACGTAGATATAAGGCTATTCCTCTAGTACTTTCTGTTAAGCGCTCATATGCAGGACTTGGACTTTTCGCAGGCGAAAACATCCCCAAAAATGCGTGTGTTATAGAATATATAGGAAAGGTGCTCGCTAAAGGTGAAGAGTACACAAGCCGAAGCCGTTATCTTTTTGAAATAAACTCGCGCAAAACAATTGACGGCGCAATGAGAAGCAATACAGCACGATACATTAACCACTCATGCAAGCCAAACTGCGAACCTGAAATATATAAAAGTCGTGTGTTTATTTTTTCAAAACGTACAATTAAAAAAGGTGAGGAGCTTTGCTATGACTATGGAATAGAATACGCCAAAGAATATTTTTCTGAAACGGGCTGTCGTTGTGGAAATTGTCCTAGCAAAAAATAAACAAGTCTACTCAAAAATATCTACGAGGTAGCTATTAATGAGTCGTTGATCCATATCGTAAAAAGACTGGTTGTTTCGGTTCAGTTCTCTGGCGAGCTTTTCTCCCACAAAGCGCCAGTGCCATGGCTCAAAAGTGTAGTAGTTATTATTTTTTGGATATGAAAGCACAAAACCAGATTTCCATGCATTCTCTAAAAGCCACTGGTACGCAGGATCTTTTTCAAAGTTGGTAAAGCCTGTTCCTAGTCTTTCCGAAGTTACATCAAGCGCCGTACCGAGTTGGTGTTCTGAGTATCCTTGATCTGCAGAAAAAGCATTCGCCGTACCAGATCCATAGGTAACTTTATAACCAGCCTTTAGTGCTTCTTGGCTTTTGTATGATCTGTAGCCCGATATTACCTTAATACTTATATCATCTGCCTTGGCAGATGATATAAGTTCCTGAAAAAATGGGTACACTTTTGCGTGTATTTCGATTTCTTTGCCCTCTTCAAAAACATACTTCTCATCTAGAGCCACCAAACTACTTGGAACATAGTGCTCATTCAAAAAATACACTTTGGAGTATTTGCTAAGAAGTTGAGGGTCCGTCTCTGCCAACTTCTTTAATGTTCCTACAGTGCTTCCTATCTTATTAATTTCGTTTTCAAAAAGAGTATTTTTCTCACTCTCATAGGTAAGTTCGCTTTGAAGTACGGATATGTCTTTCGTGGCTTTTGCAAATTCAACATTTTTTATATCGAGGGCTTCCCTGGTCGATTCAAGTTCTAGGTTCACCATGTCGTATCTTTCCATAGAATAGAAAGCGGCGTAGGCAACTGAAGAGGTGACAATAAGCCCTAAAAACCCTAAAGAGAGCCACTTCAGACTATTGGCGTGATTATCCATATTCATAATTATATTGTCTCACACTGCAGAAAAGAACACACGGAATTAAGATTATGTAGTTAAAGGCGTATTTTATACAATTAGAACATCGGTTGTCCGAATTGTATAAAAAACGCTTGAAAAATATGGAAGAATTACGAAGGCAGTGAGTTTATTAGATTATGTAAAGCAAAAAGGCGCGCCTTTAGGCGCGCCTTTTTGCTTTAACTCTAGAGCGCTTACGCGCGCTGTACGTTTACTGCATTAAGTCCCTTTGGAGACTCTTCAGTTTCGAAAGTAACCATGTCGCCTTCGCGAAGGTCATCAAACATTACTCCAACGAGTGAGTTGCTGTGAAAGAAAAGATCCTTTCCCATTCCGTCGCCAGTAATAAATCCAAATCCCTTATCAGTTACTTTCTTGATTGTTCCCTTCATATACGTTTTTTTACTATTGATTAAGCTTCAAAATAGAAATGTAGGCACTATCGTTTAAAACAGTACCTCTAGCTACTTTAGACTTCATAATATAATAGGGCTGTGTATAAGTCAATGGGCAATAGTGTGAATATAGAACAACCCTGCCCAGAGCGCATTCTTGGTGCGCTAGACTGAACCCAACATGAAAAAAGACAAGTACGGCTCTATTTGGGTGTCACACTCATCCATGGGTGATTTTTTGCGTTGCCCGCGCTCCTACTACTTAAAAAACGTTTATAAAGACCCAAAAACAGGCAGCAAGTTGGGTATTGCATCTCCTGCACTTTCTCTCGGAGTTGCTGTTCACGAGGTACTTGAAGCTCTAGGAAATTATCCTGCAGCGGGGCGAATGGAGCGAGATCTTTATGCTGATTTTGACGTAGCGTGGAGCAAGGTTTCTGGAAAGGCTGGGGGTTTCCTAGACGACGCTGTTGAAAAAGATCACTTTGAACGTGGAAAAGAGATGATCGCTCGTGTAATAGAAAGTCCAGGACCACTTCTAAGTAAGCGCATTAAACTCCCGGAAGACAGCATGCTTCCTAACTTTTTTTTGAGTGAAGAGGATAATCTCATCTTATGTGGTCGAGTTGATTGGATTGAATATCTGGAAGAAGATGATTCGCTTCGTATTATAGATTTTAAGACAGGAAAGCATGACGAGAAAGAGGGTTCTCTTCAGCTTCCTATCTATCTGCTTCTTGCAAACGAATTACAAAAGAGAAAAGTGTCTAAAGCAACCTATTGGTACTTGGATCGCCCAGAGGGAATTATTGATATGCCTCTTCCGGATCTTTTAGAGTCGCACGCCTCAGTGCTCTCCGTAGCGAAAGAAGTAAAATCTGCACGTGAAAGCAACATTTACGTGTGTCCGAAAGGAGAAAAAGGGTGCTTCAGCTGCACGCCGTTTGAGGCGATACTTCGCAGAGATGATTCTGTCGAATTTGTGGGCAAGGGGGAATTTAAACAGGACAAATATATATACCTCGGATAAACACCAAAAAAACTGCTATACTTGCGGATATGAATTCAAAACATCTCTATCCACTGTTACTCGTTTCCGCACTTTTGGTTATTATTGGCTCATACCTATGGAAACAAAATGACTCTTATGTGCGCGAGTCTCCTGTCGGAACTACTACCTCTCAAAGTTTGTATGCTGATCCTAAGTCACCAACTATTAATCCAACAAAGCCTTTACCGCTTCCACCTCCAAGCAACCCTCCGACACGCCTCTACTCCATGAACGAAGTTGTTATGCACAGTACGGCCACGTCTTGCTGGAGCGTCATTAATGGAAACGTCTACGACCTTACCAACTGGATTACAAACCACCCAGGGGGGACAAATGCAATACTCTCGCTTTGCGGTAAAGACGGAACCGCTTCCTTTACAGGAAAACACGCGGGAGACCTAAATCCAGAAGCGGAACTTAAAAATTATCTAATCGGCGTGTTTGAAGGGTAGTATGAACCAGATTCATTTTGTACTCGTACTTTTAAGTCTGCTCACAGTTTTGGTTGCTGATAAATATGCAATTTCATGGGTATTTGGCAAAAAAGAACTTCTTAATAAACAAGTAGTTTCCGCACTTCACCTAATTGCTAGCGTCCTGCTTTCCACCGTTGTGCTTACAGGAGGACTCTTATTTGTAGATAACCCTTCCTACTTTATTTCAGACTCAACATTTTTAATAAAGCTTGTCTTTGTCGCCGGGCTTATACTTAACGGTTTTTTTATAGAGATTTTTGCAAATACTGCAACAGAAAAAACTTATGCCAGCCTTACTTGTAGTGAGCGTAGAAAAGTGCTTTGGAGTGGTGCAGTTTCTCTTGTGGGCTGGGCGGGGGCTTTTGTTTGTGGACTTACTCTTGTTTACTTATAAAATAAGTAGAAAGAAAACGCCGGCAAGAATAATTCTATACACGCCAAAGGGAACAAACGTATGTTTCTTTATAAACTGCAAGAGGAAAGTGATAGAAAGCATCGCAACGAGAAATGAAACAATGAATCCTGTCGAGAGAATCGGCATCAAAGCTGTCGTAAAGACAGAAGGACTTTTATAGATGTCGTAAACAACGGCGGCAGTCATAGTAGGAACAGCAAGGAGAAAAGAAAATTCAACAATGGCAACACGACGAAGTCCTAAGAGGAGTCCGCCCATTATGGTAGCCGCAGAGCGCGAGACGCCCGGGATCAGTGCAATGCTTTGGAATAATCCTATCAGGAATGCTTGCTTGTGCGTGATATCGCTTACGCCAAAGGTCTCTGAGCTAGACTCCTTGTGAAGGTATTCAAATACAATAAGTATTACACCTCCAATAAAAAGTGCGGCTACAACGACATACTCATTACCAAGTAAATATCCTTTAACATACGGGTACAGGAAAAATCCAATCACTGCAGTTGGGAGAAATCCTACAAAAAGGCGTGTGAGGATTTGTGGGATGAGAAAAGAGCGTGTATAGAGAACGACGACAGCAAGAATTGCGCCGAGTTGAATAGCTATTGAAAAACTCTTCAGAAATTCTGAGTCCGGAATGCCAAGCAGGTGACTTACGAGTATCAGGTGTCCTGTTGAGGAAATTGGTAAAAACTCCGTGATGCCTTCAACGACACCAAGAATAATTGCGTCCAGATACGTCATAGACTACAGATCTCTATTTCTTTTTAGCCTCAGCACGTGCAGCTTTCACCGCCAAGCGCTTTTTTGTTTTCTTTGGACTTTTTCTAATTTTTTTTGGACTCACTCCGTGTGCATTTGCTCCCATGTAAAAGTGTTTCTTACGTGTATATAAATAGTATACACCACGAACGTGAGAGCGCCCGGGTGCTTGTTGGCAGTCCGGGCGCGTGGTGGGCTCGTCAAGGCAGTTTGAAGCCGTTGACAGCCCACGAAATAATTGCCACAAAGAGGAGTAGTCCTCCCGGCAGCAACACGAGAAACTCAATCCCCGTGGTTTCCGGCGTTGGCTCTTTATTTTTCTCTGACACTTTATTCTCCTTTTGTGACTATTAATATTCTACATGACTTTATTACACTGTCAAACTAGTGTATGATTTGGTATGTATGGTAGACTATACATAGTATGACAAACACTGAGGAAAAATTTAAGAAAAGATTAAGTGTAAAGCAGTATGAAGTACTTAGAGAAAAGGGTACAGAGGCTCCTTTTTCCGGAAAAATCATACATCCTGACAAAGATAATATGTACCGTTGTGCAGCATGTGGAAACCCACTATTTAAGAAAGAGTCGAAATTTGAGTCTGGTACGGGTTGGCCAAGTTTTGATGAGGCAATCGAAGGGGCTGTAATGAATATCGAAGATACCTCTCATGGCATGCGACGAGTTGAGACAGTGTGCTCGGTGTGTAATTCTCACTTAGGACACCTCTTTTCAGATGGACCTACGAAAACTGGCAACAGATACTGCATGAACTCTGTTTGCTTTGAAGACTTTCACGAAAAATAATATGAATAAGAAAATTGTACTTGCGGGGGGATGTTTTTGGGGCCTTCAGGAGTTGCTCCGAAGTCAGCCTGGGGTTGTAAGCACGGTGGTGGGGTATACCGGAGGAACAAACGAGAATCCAACGTATGAAAATCATCCTGGACACGCGGAAGCGGTTGAAATTGAGTATGATACATCAATAACTACGTACAAAAAGCTTTTGAATTTTTTCTTTCAGATACACAACCCAACAACACGGAACCAGCAGGGAAATGACAAGGGGATTTCCTATAGATCGGCTATTTTCTATGGAAACGAAGAGGAAAAAAAACAAGGCGAGATTTTTATCGATATTGTGAATACCTCAAAACGTTGGAAAGACCCTGTCGTAACTACACTTGAGCCACTTGGAATTTTTTATGAAGCAGAGGACTACCATCAAGACTACTTACAAAAAAATGAAGGTGGGTACACGTGTCACTCCATTTGGTTCGATAGTTATTTGTAGTTTTATATACTGTACTCTTGACTAAAAAGGGATCAAGAAAAACTTCACCGTGTTCCAAAGAAAATATCAATTTTGCTCGTCGGAAATCGGAAGGCAGAAGTCGCGTGGAATAACGTTACTCCCATAGTGCGGAAACAATGGATATGCTGGGTACAGTCTGCCAAAAAAATCTGAGACTAGAGGCCGTAGGCTTGCCGTTATAGCTGACAAACTCATGGCAGGAAAGCGGAGACCTTACTGCTATGAAGCCTGTTCACATCGAAAATAGTAAGAGGGCTTGAGGGACTACTCTTTGTGTGGCAGGTGCACTTGGCAATAGAAATAAATCTATAACGCCATCACGTGTTGATTTCGGCGGAAAAACAGTTTGCGTACTTCTTCTACCACTATTATTGTCGCCGCTATCGGTAGTATTAAGAGCCAATCAGAAAGACTTAGCGCCGTCGTCCGGAGAAATGTCTGCATGAGAGGATGATACACCGCAAACATTTGGAGTACGATGATAGTCAACGTTGCTCCAACAAGGAATTTGTTTGAGAAAGGGTTCATCTGGAAAATTGACCTACTTTCTGAACGACAATTCCATGCGTTAAACCAATGTCCAACAGCAAGGGTTGTTAGTACCATTGTCCAAGCCTTCGTGAGATCAGTCGCAAAATATTTTTCAAATACAAAGAGTGCGCCTATAGCAAGTGGTAGTGCCGTAATAACAACTCGTTGAAGTTCTAGTGTCCCAATTATGTACTTTTTTGGTTTCTCAAAATTACCCTTAAGTAATCCTTGCTCTTTTGGCTCCATCGCTAGAGAAACATCAAGAAGTCCATCTGTTACAAGGTTAAGCCAAATTATTTGAGCCGCCAAAAGTGGCAACGGGTATCCTAAAAATAGTGCTCCAATAATTGTACAAACTTGGCTGGCGCTGCCCGCAAAAAGATACAGGACGACTTTCTTAATAGTTTTGTATATGCTTCGCCCTTCTTCCACAGCCGATACGATACTTCCAAAATTATCATCAAGTAAAATTATATCGGCAGCTTCCTTAGCTACCTCAGTGCCAATACCGCCCATAGCAACACCAAGATCAGCTGCTACAAGCGATGGTGCGTCATTTACCCCATCTCCGGTCATGGCAACGATTTCTCCTCGCGCACGAAAGGCTTTGATAATCGTCAGTTTGTGGCTGGGATTTACTCGAGCAAAGACCGTGGTGGTTGAAAGTCTTTCCGAAAGCTCTTCTTCCGAAAGTAGATCAACATCTTCTCCTGTAAGAATGCTGTCACCTTCACGATATATACCGGCTTCTTTGGCGATAGCTTGTGCGGTAATTCTATGGTCTCCGGTAATCATTACTACGCGGATGCCAGCTGACGTAGCCCGCTGTAATGCATCTGCGACTTCTGGCCGGAGAGCATCTTTCATCCCATAAAATCCCCCAAAGGTTAGATTACCTATTGCTTCAGGCGTGAGGTTGTGCGGTACATCAGTTGTTTCCGCAAAAGCTATAACGCGGAGTCCCTCCTGCGACATGCGGACGAAAGTTTCTTCTAGTTGAGCTTTTTCTTTGGGCGCAAGGTGATGGTTTTTTCCCTCATGCCAAATTTTATCGGAAAGCTTTAAAATTACTTCTGGCGCGCCAACTACGGTAAGCATCTTCTTATCAGCTGTGCCATGTACTACGGCGTGGTATTTGAGTTTATAATCAAAAGGAATCTCTGTTAACAAAGGAGTTTCTTGTTCCATCTGATCTTTATGGAAGCCGATTTTCTGCGCAAAGACGAGCATGGCCGCTTCAGTCGGGTCGCCTGCAACACTCCACTGATTTGTCTCTTCCGAAAGCATTACTCTTGCACTTGCACAAAATGATGCAACTTTACCCGCAAAGAGGAGTTCTGGGTGGTTAATTGCGTCGATCAAATGTCCATCAAGATGGATATCTCCTTGAGGCTCGTATCCATTACCGTCAACATCAAATGTCTTTCCGTCAACAAATACTTTTTTTACAATCAGTTCATTTTTAGTAATGGTGCCCGTTTTATCGACTGCAATAATTCTTGCTTGACCCAATGCTTCTACAGCTTGCAGTTTTTTTACTAAAGCGTTTCTTTTGCTCATCCGCCACACACCCGTTGCAAGAATAAGGGTAACCACAATAGGTAGACCTTCCGGAATAACGGAAACCGCAAGTGAAACCACGACAGTAAACATCTCTTTTAAGGGTCTATCAAGAAATAGTCCGTATGCAAATAGAAAAGTACAAATACTTGCAACCGCTATAATAATCAGTCGAGATAAATTTCGTATGTTTTTTTTGAGAGGAATGTCAGTATCAATAGTCGCAATCTGCTTGGCAATACGACCTATGACCGTATTAGATGCAGTTCCAACAACAACGGCTTTCCCGTTTCCTGACACAATGTTTGTCCCTTTAAACACCATATTTTTCTGGTCGCCAGTAGATGTATTATCTCCAGAAATGACTTCAGCAATTTTTTGTACTGCTTCTGACTCTCCCGTCATAGATGCCTCGTCGACCTTAAGGCCACTAGAAACGATAATGCGGGCATCTGCAGGAACTTTTTCTCCTTCTGCAATAAGTAGTATGTCCCCGGGAACAATTTCCGTATCAGAAACAATAAGCTCTCGTCCATCACGGAGCACAGTGGCCTTAGTTTCCACAAATTTTTTGAGTGCAAGAAGTGTGTTCTGAGCTTTTCCTTCCTGAACCGTTCCGATAATAGCATTAAACAGAAGTACGGCGAGAATAATCGATCCGTCAACGGTTTCACCAATAAAAAAAACGATTGCGCTGGCACCTATAAGAATGTATATAAGCGGACTTTGGAATTGGCGAAGAAAAATGATTGCTAACCCATCAACCTTGCTTTCGGGTAGCTTGTTAGCACCAAATTTTTCGAAACGAGTCGCAACTTCAGCACTAGTCAGGCCCCGCTCATTGGTGTCAAGGTCTAACAGTGTTTCGAGTATTGGTTTTGTGTGCCAAATTTTATCCATAATATTCTAAGTATTAAATTTTTTTAAGCCACCACTGAAGATGGTATTTTTTTATACACAAGTAGGGGAAACCATCTTTCACCTGTGCCCGGCGCAAAATCCGAACCATGGTGCTTTCTCTTAAACCAGTAGCTGTGCGAATTGGCTTTTCGGCATTCAATGTACTTTTTAACATACTATCAATTATATCATTCTTGCTTTCTGCTACGGCTTATTGTTGCTATACTATAATGAATGCAATATCTATTGGTACTAGTAGTGATAATCGCTATCTGGTCTCTCTGGAGTCATTTTTCATCTGGTGTAGAACATGCACACTATTCAGTTAAGAAGAAGTCACGTGACTACGAAATACGAGAATACTCAGCGCGCATCGAGGCGCAAACTACCGTAAACGGATCTTATGAAACTGCCCTCGGTCAAGGATTCCGTATCATTGCAGGATATATCTTTGGCGGTAACACGAGGCAGGAGAGTATCTCAATGACTGCTCCAGTCATTGCACAGAAAATGGACACGACTAGTTCTGAAAAAATTGCAATGACCGCCCCTGTAACAATAAGGGATCAGGGAGATAAGCACACGGTATCTTTTGTTATGCCGAGTTCATATACACTTGAATCACTCCCAACGCCGAAAGATGGTCGCGTAAAAATTGTCTCCGTAAAATCTCAAAAAATAGCTGCCCTGCAGTTTTCATGGTATCGAACTCCAGCGAGAGTACGTGATTTACAAAAAAAACTTTTAGAAGTTTTGGCTCGTGACGGGGAAGTGGTTGCCGGACAACCTGCATACGCTGGATACAATGCGCCATGGACTCCACCTTGGCTCATGCGTAATGAGGTTTTGGTTCAAGTTGAGTAAATTTAGTAACTTTCGCGACAGGATTTTTTTTGTAAATTTTTTCAAGCAACCACCCAAAACGAACTAGAATTGATTTAATGACAATTTTCATATAAGGTAGCATCATTGTCGAGTTAATCGACAAGCTTAACACAAAAATAGAAGGGAATGCACATGAATCGAAGCGCAATGGACTGGACACGCGAATACGAAGCTAGAGACGCACTTTGGTTCCATGATGGAAACAAGTTGCGTCCCCATGCCTTGTTGTCCTCAGGAAGACACTCGAATGGCTTTTTCGACAGTCGCC
>Ga0105044_10010062_pt1 | contig 12921 bp, 10 predicted proteins | sample MAT01_FD_78092 | JGI IMG/M metagenome (GOLD analysis project Ga0105044, IMG submission 78092) | Freshwater microbial communities from Lake Fryxell liftoff mats and glacier meltwater in Antarctica - MAT-01 | ecosystem: Environmental > Aquatic > Freshwater > Ice > Liftoff microbial mat | place...
CTCGCAGGGCAATCGGCACAAACTGAGACGCTCGCTTTGCAGGATCTGCCGCCCGCACTTTCTTTCGTCGCGTCGATCGTGGTCGCCGAGGACCCTGCGGCTCCGTCAGTAGTTTCTTCCACCGATAAAATGAGGCGACCGAAACGCTCGCCTCTTCGCAGCACTCGGCCACCGTCAGCCCCGACCACGGCTGCCATTTAATCCGCTCACGCCATCCCTGCTCACGCTCGCTCATAAAAGTTGTCACCCTGTACCCTTGGGTCGGCGGCGATCGCGACTTCAGAAGCCACCTCATGCAGGGCACGTCGCAGCATTTGGCTCGACGTATTCACGAGAAACCGCGAGTGAGCGCTTTCTTCATTGATTCGTTCGTATACAAAATCCATTCGGTCGCCGTGTTCGCCATTGACCTGGACGGTGTGAATTCCCAGCTTCACCTGGCCCACAGGACTGTCGAGCTGATGGACCATGCGGGCGTTTTTGTTGACGCCCTTGACAGGGCCTCACACCTGCAGCCGGCTGGTTCCCACGACTGAGATTGTCGCCCGATGGTCATAATTGGGGACATGGCATCTTGATCGCTCGATGCGTGTTTGGAAAAACAGTTCACCGGCGATCAGATGCGGGCCTGCCAAAGCGCTGCTGAGGAAAGCGGCAGAGAAAAAAAGGGAAACGAGTTTCATGGAAACAACTCCTGATGAGGTACTCCATTCCCATCATCAAAAGTCTTCTGTCGCCTGAAACGATCCGGTGCAGACCACATTCTGTTCTGCTTGATTGACGTCAATATGACGAGTCTGTGTTCTGGGGTAGCTGGCAGATTCAACACACCATTTGCGGAAGTCTCTGGATGTTAAGCACCCATGCACAAGTTTTCGCACACAACTTGTTTAACCGCGTGCCCATCGGGCCGCGTTTTACTCGCGAAAGCGCGGGGCGATGCCCACGCGGTTAAACGAAGAAACTTATGAATGGCTACTTACAGCGCGAATCCGTAGTCCACGGTCACGGTGTTACTTCTTCGCTTCGAAAAACTTGCTTTGGTTCGCGGCGTCTTTCGCGGCGTTGGATTGCCGGCGTAACACATCACGAAGGAATGGAGTCGAGAGTTTTGACGAGCTGCCGGAACCGTACGAAGGTGAAGCCCTGGTAACCGGGGGCTCTGAAAATGACTTCTCGGTAACTGACGAGTCCTGGGCAACAGACGCCACCTCCTGTCTCGCGTCCTGCGTTGATTGCAGCATCACGTTCAGTTTCTCCTCATTGAGCTGGACCTGCACTTCCGGCTGCAGCGATGAAACTGGGGGATCTGGCAGAGACTCACTGGGGTCAGGCGTAGCCGGTGCGCTGACGCTGGCGAGTTGAGTGTCCTGCAGATATCGGGTTACTTCTGCAAGTTTACTCCACATATTTGTCTTTTCGTTGCTGACAGATGGAATGTCCGAGACGCTGCGAAGACCAAGCAGCAAAGTGACGATTCGTTGCAGGCTCTGCCTCTGCTCCTGGCCTGACAAAGTCTCACCGTTGCTTGCACGTTCCTCAAGGATTCGAAGCTCCGCCTGAGTCCGATCGATCAGATGAAACGCCAGATGTTCGGCAAACTCTTCCGTGAGACTCTGCGGAGACTTTGGCGCAAAGTATGACTGTACAAACGAATAGGCGTCATGCGTTCCTGACTGCCATTCTTCCCATTTCTGCACTTCCGACAGAAACATAGCCATGACCGTGGCCTTGTCATCTGGACCAAGGGCGAAAGCAGTCATCACGTCGGCGTTGGTGTCCTGAACGTGATTGCAGGAAAAACGGAAGTGAAACAGTGAGACAATGGCTTTTTCCGCATCGCTGTTCGCCGGAATGGCGACGGGCAGAGCACCTTTGAGCTGCTCCTCTGTCAACAACTTGAAATACGGATTGTCCTTACTGAGTGGAAAAGCTGACAACTGCGCGGCCGATGGCGAGATGGCAAAACGGAGTGTCAAACGCTGGATCAGATTGTCGCTGATTCGAAGTGCATTCGTGTACGATGAGTTATTGAGGGCGGTGAGCGGTCGCAGGATGTCACCAAATGCTGTCTGTTCGGAGGCATTGCCGGTGGGCTTGGCACCTGAATCGATTTCAATAAACGCGATGCCCCGTTTCCGCAGTTTCTGAAGAATCCCTGCTTCCCTTCCAAAAGGGTTATCTTCAGCCAGAATGAAGAGTGTCTCGAACAGAGCGGAGAGCGAATCGATCCCTGTGTTATCGACAACACCTCCATCGACCAACTCGATCTTTGTCCGTGTGTTCTCACCGCGGACGGATGGTGCTTTCGCCTGCATTTTCGTGGGCGGGCTGGATTTCGAATTGAACTGCTGAACGCCGAATCCCCACGGGAAGTTTGAAGAGAGTCGAACGGCTCGCGTGAGACTCACGCGCGTGATATCGACGGGACTAAAATCGGCGAGCGACACGGGGCCAAATTCTTTGCCGCGGGTTTGCGTTCCAGTGGAATCCAGGATTTCCGCCGGAAATTCGGGAGCGCTTGCCAGGAAGCCATTGGGAAGTGACGGGAACCCGAGGATGACCCGACGACCAGTTTCGACATCAGTCGTGTTGAACAGCACCAGCGGACCATTCAATGCAGACTCAGAAACGTCGGGCTGACTTTCCGGTGTCGTTCCGAGCATGGAAGCCCCTGATGGTACGCGTTCGTGGTCCGACAGCAGCACGCCGGACTGCTGCCACTCGTTGTCCCAGCCAAACTGGTGCTCCCAAAAGTGATAGAGACAATCACCCCGCGTGCTATTTGGAATTAAGACACCTCGGAGGATCGGCGCCATGAAATCCGCTGCCATGTCATCGGCGATTTTCGATGAGAAAGCGATTGCCGCTGCGGACGTCCCGTTCTGCGAACCCAGATCTTTCAGTTCTGACTCTACCAATCGCAAGCGATTCAATTCGTCGGCATCCGACGCGGCTGAACTCGCTGCGTTGGCATCAGGTTTGCCCGGTCCAAGCCAGCCCTGAACCTTCGCCAGCGTTCGCAATCGCAACTCTTCTTTTGTTGAATTCCTCAAGTCCGATAATCGATCCTGTGCGATCCCCGGATCCGCAGCAAATCGACCGGTTGCCAAACTGCCTCCGGAGACACTGCTCATCACCAAAATGTGGTCGGCCCACATGGACTTCCTGACCGACTGCTCCAGTTGTCCTGAGGTCGAAGGACCACTGCTTCCAGGAGCATCGGCAGGCAGATCCGCCTCATAGATCCAGTCCATTGGCTGTGTGGCGAGATGTTGCAGCACGAGCGAAGCAAACAGAGCCGCCCTTGATCCGCCACCGCTGGCAGCAACCACGACAACCGGACCGCGGGGTATCTCATCGATTCGCTGTTCGAAGGCATCCAGCCATGCGCCGCCCTGCGCGGTGCCTTGTTTCACGGCACCTGCAATCACAATCGGTGGCACGCGGTCCCGAACAGTGTTGCTTTCAATGTAGTACGGGAATGCGATCCGTGCGATGAGCAGAACTCCTACGATCATTCGCGCGTGTGCATGCGTGTGCTGCTGCGTAAAGTCCACAAGGGCCGCCAAAACCGCCACGACCACCGGGATATGAATTGCGGCCCAGATGCTGTAGAGGCGAAAAGATGCAATCGGAACTTCAAGCGCAGCTCCGATCCACAGAAATTCTCCAAAGAACGACACTCCTGCCATCCACGAAAGAACTCGCCCGGCAGCATGCCAGACTCTGCGCCGTCGCTCGACAGGATCATCCGAGGCCGATCTGTCAATCTCGATCCGCTGGATCATTTCGGTGGCACCAAACCACTTTCCAAACGCCAGCCAGATACCAACAAGGATCAGCCACAAGCCGATCATGCGCAAATATCCACCAAACATGAGATACGGACGATGCAGTTCAACAGGCACCCAGTGAGTCAAAGTGAAACCGCACACAATGAATGCGATGATTGCAAGCACACCCATGCCTCCGTTCGCGAGTCCCACGGAACTACTGGCAACAGTGTGCAGCGCCCTGGTCAGGATTCGGGAAGGTGCGAACACAAGTCGGAGAATGTAATCAAACCAACGCCACTTCCGGCACCATGAAATCACTGCGTTCCGCCAGTCCGGTTTCCATACCTCCAGCAGAGTTCTTTGCCAAAGCCAAAACAACGTTACCGGATACAGCCAAACCAGGAGCAGCAACAGCAATCCAAATCCGAGTGATTCAATCCTGCCGAACGGTCGTTGTTGCCACAAATTTGAGATCTGTGGAACGTACCAGATCATCCAAAACCCGGCAGTGATTGCGAGCAACACCCAGAGATGGACTGACACGAAATCCAACAGGTCACTGATACACTTCGAAAGGAAACGCTTCGGCATGGTTGTCCCTCTGCGATTGGTAAGGCTGAACGGCCGGATTTCACGGCTGTGGTTTCACGGCTGTGGTTTCTGGGCGATGACGCAGCGGAAGCCGATGGCGTCGCTGGAGACGTGGTCGGGGATCGGAAGGCGGGCGCCGGAGGTGAGGCTTGAGGCGTGGTCGCGCCAGGATCCGCTGCGGATGATGCGTGTGGTGGCACCCTGAATCGCGTTGTCAGGAGCATGGGATTCTCCGACAGTCGGAACAGCGTATTTGTCGGAGACGTATTCCCACAGGTAGCCGTGCATATCGAACAGGCCCCACGGATTGGGTTTCAGGACTCCGACAACCGGATCGTTTCCGGCGGCGTTGCCCGTGTGCCAGGCATATTCGTTCAGGATCGAAGTGACATCAGCTCGATCCGTTTCCTTGCGCGCCGAGTCTCCGAAACTGTAGCGAGTGTCTGTTCCGGCGCGGCAGCAGTATTCCCATTCTGCTTCAGTCGGCAGACGAACAAGTTCGTGCGGCGCAATCAGCTTGCCGGCGCGCAACTGCGCCGTGAGTTTGGTGCAGAACATCTCGGCATCCAGGAATGACATCGATTCGACGGAGTTGCGTGGTCCTTTCCAGCGGCTGGGGTTGGTACCGGTCATCGCAGCGTAAAGATCCTGAGTCATCTCAAATTTGCTGATTCGAAACGACTGCGACATGGCCACCATGAGTTCAGGCATCGCGAACGGACTTTCAAAATGACGTCCCATCTGAAACTGCTGAGGAAATTTTTCCGTCCCCGGTTCGATCAAAATACAGTGATCCACAAAATTCCGGAGCAGGTCGTTTCGCGTCTTGTCCGCCGCAGCATCCTGTGCCGCAGCGTGCCGGACGCCGGACAGCGAATGAGCAATCATAAAGGCGATGATCGCAACGAGACGGATTCGAGAAACGGCGTTTGGTGGTGTTTTCATGTGGAAAATCTCAACTTGCTGTCAGAAATACTGCAAAACCAATAACTCCCGAATGCGCACCCTGCAAAAATGCGAATTTCCGCGAATGCGGCGATTCGTTATCGTTCGCACTTGTTACGCCGCCGCGATCGACGCGGAAAACGGGTCCTTCAAAACCTTGGTCGCCCGCCGACTGAGCGATGTATTATGCCACGCCGCAATCTTCACGACGACTCATTTGACCTGCGTTGGTTGCGAAGTGCAATCGATCTGGCAATTGGTTTCGTGATTGCGGTGATCCTGTTGCGGACCTTCATTCTGGAAGGGTATCTCATTTCGACCGGCTCAATGGCGCCGGGTTTGTTGGGATTTCATCGTCGAATCGCGTGTCCTTCCTGTCGTTATGACTTTGCGTTCGGCGTCGCCTTTGACGATTCCGTGGATTCAAATTTGCCCTTGATCACGGAACCGGAAGGTTCGCGTCGATACGCGACCTGTCCGAACTGCGGCCAGATCGATATCGATGTTTTAAGTGTGCCGAACAGCCATGGCGATCAGCTGCTTGTGCATAAGCATGTGTACGATTTTCGTCAGCCTCGACGCTGGGAAGTCATCGTTTTTCGAAATCCCGCGTCGCCGGGCCAAGCCTACGTGAAGCGAGTTACCGGGCTGCCTGGCGACCGAATTCAGATTATCAACGGCGACGTTTTCATCGACGGCCACATCGCACGCAAGAACTTTCAACAACAGTTGGCGATGCGGATTCCCTTTTGCAACGTTCACTATCTGGCAGATGATGAAGACTGGCTGCTGCCGTGGGAACTGGACGAAGGATGGTCATCGGACGACGGTCTCTTGGTAAACGCAGCGCCTCTTCAGGATGCAACGTCGGCTCAAAACTCCGAAACACAATGGCTACGCTTTCGCAACTGGCGTTGGTTCAAGGGTCATCATCTGGCCGAAACTCCGCTGATCGATGAAGAGTCAATGTCGGACTGGGCTGCCTTGAAGGAACGCTACAACTCGATGCCGATCAACTGGAGCAGTCGGCTGGATTTTGATGATGAGCGCCGAGTGCTTCGCTGCGAAGGCGTGATGCCCGATGATCTACAGAGGGACTTACTGCGGCAGGCGACCAGTGCTTCCTTCAAGTCGGCCATTTATCGACTGGCAGCTTTATCGCACTTGTCGCCCGTCACCGATCGCTATGGCTACAACGCAATGGTCGAGTCTCCGGAATACGTCGTCAGCGATTTGATGCTGCGCAGCAGTATTGCCTGGACGTCGCAGCCGGACACGATCCAGGCTCAAGTTCCCGTGGGCAACCAGATCTTTGGTGTTGTGATCAATCCAGAGACGACGCAGGTGGAACTCATTGATGTTGACGAACGCACGGTCGTGCGATCGGGGCGATTTGTGCCGGACGAAACATTGCAGTCGAAGGATCATGCGGGCAGCGGCCAATTGCTGCTGGAAGTGTCGAATTTCGATCAGCAGGTCATTGTTGCGATTAATGGGCAAACCTGTTTTGACGGATTCGAAATTCATGATGTTGATTCTGCAACGGACGCGCTGGGAGCCACCGAGGCCGCCGGGCCGGGACAGAAAATGGATGCAGAGAAAGCGACTCAGATTGCGATCAAAGTCGAACAGCAGCGACGCTGGGCGCTGGGTGTGAAGGGCGGAAACGTGCAAATCGAGGACCTGGAAATGTTCCGGGATGTTTTCTACACCCCCGGACGCCGTCGCAATGCGGTGGATTCAGAATTCACTGTGCCACCAAACTGTTACTTTGTGCAGGGCGACAACAGTCCAGTATCGTCGGACAGCAGAAATTGGTCTGACCATCCATGTGTGCCGCATCGATTGCTCGTCGGACGTCCATTTCTGGTGCATTTGCCTTCACGACCGGCGGTCCTGGAGTTCGGCGGAGCGCGGCGAATGATCCGAGTACCCGAGTGGTCGAGAATACGCTATATTCGGTAAAAAGAAGGTAAGTCCTGGTGTTTCCCGGCGAATCAGACACTTATGAATATTAATCGAGCAAAAAAAATTCCTGAAACTGTGGTCGCGGGCAAAGCAAAGCCCAAGCGTCAGGAAGGCATGCGTGAAACCATCGAAGCGGTCGCAATTGCCTTCATCCTGGCGTTCGTGTTCAAGACCTTTGAAGCCGAAGCGTTCGTGATCCCCACAGGATCGATGGCGCCGACGCTGTACGGGCGGCACAAAGAAGTGACGTGTTCGGGATGCAAGATGCCGTACACGATTGGGGCAAGTCAGGAAGTGTATCAGGATTCCGGTATCATCAATCCCGCAGGCCGCATTCTGGGTTCAACCTGCCCGAATTGCCGCTTTCCGAACGAAGTTGAGAGTGATCCGGTGTTCAACGGGGATCGTATCGTCGTCAACAAGCAGGTGAGTGAATTCAAACGATTTGATGTCGTGGTCTTCAAGAATCCGGAAGAACCTTACGTCAACTATATCAAGCGGTTGGTGGGATTGCCGACTGAGACAATTCAGTTTCGACAGGGAGACGTTTACGCCAAAGCCGAAGGAGAACAGGAAGCAACCATTCGCAGCAAAGCAGACCCCGCAACTCAACAGGACATTCAGCTTCTGGTATACGATGATGCTCATGCACCGCAACCGCTGATCGACATTGGCACGGAAGAACGTTGGGTGCCGTCGGTATATTCTTCGTCTGACAGGACGATGGGCGGTTGGCCACTGCATGAGGGCGGCTGGAAATCGAATCCGGTCGAAAGATCCTATAGTCTGACAAATCCCGACGATGCACTTCAGTGGCTGCGATATCGGAATCTGGTTCCCGGCTCGGCAGAATGGGACAGTGTGACAAAGCAGGCACCACTCTCGCCGCGTGTGTTGGAACCAATGCTCGTCACTGATTTCTGCGGCTTCAATTCCGTCGAATTCCGTGGCATGCGCAATGAACCTCTGGATGATGGCGATCTGTACTGGGTCAATGACTTGACCCTCGATGCGACGCTCGAGATTCAGAATTCGTCTCTGGAAGCGGTGGTCATCCTTGAGCTGAGCGAAGGCGTGCGCGCTGTGCAGGCACGGTTTCACCCTGCGTCGGGCAAGGTCGAAATCGTCCGCCGCGATCGCGATGCCAAGGGTGCATACTCTGAAGGCGAAGTTGTCGCGACGGCAGAATCCGGTGAGTCGGGTGATGGAAAGTATGAGTTCTCATTCGCCAATGTGGATGACCGCGCCCTGCTTTGGATCAATGGTTCGGTCGTGCCGTTCGAAAAAGAAGTCACTTTCGTCACGGAAGGATTCAATTTGCCGGGCGACCAGGATCTGGCTCCAGCGGGCATCGCCGCCAAAGGCACGGATGTGACAGCATCGGCGTTACGAATTCGGCGGGACATCTATTATCGAGCCGACGTCCTGGAGTATACGGATGACATGGGACGCAGCTCTGATCCGGCATTTGGTACCGCCCGTGCCTGTGAAGTGGATAGCCGCGAATTTAACAATCTGGCGTCAAACCTGAAGGCACCTGAGAGCTACGGAAAACTGTATGCCCGCCTCGTGACGGAACAGCGATCTCGCTATCACGGTCTGTTCGACCTGCAACTCGCTGCCGATGAATACCTGATGTGCGGCGATAACTCACCGGCCAGCAAAGACAGCCGGCTGTTCGATTACTGGAGTCGCCCACTGCGAGGCATCCAAAGCCACCGCTATGCTGTTCGCGAAATTGATCTGATTGGAAAGGCGATGTTCATTTTCTGGCCACACGGCGTGCCGTTCCTGAATGACGGTAAAGGATTCTCCGTAAAAGGCCATTCCGTCGCTCAATCCAACTACGGACGTCGCTTCAGTCCGATGGACAAGGAAACTGACAAGGAGATGCAGTCCGACGCAGACTACCCGCTTTATAAAGTTCCGTTTTATCCCAATATATTCAGAATGAAGAAAATTCGGTAAGATGTGCTATTATGAGCCTTGACAGAGCACCAGGGCTACGGTTCCGCTGGATGGATTTCGAACACGCGGGGCGTTGCCCACGCGGTTAAACGAATGTGACATCTTGAGCCGCGCGGTATCATTAATGTTCCCTTGCAGACTCGCGAGAAGGATTCTCCGATGGCGTTGCTGTTATGTGATGGGCTTGTAAAAGATTATCCCGGCAAGCGGGCGGTTGACGGCGTCAGCTTTTACGTCGATGAGGGCGAAATCGTCGGATTGCTGGGACCGAACGGGGCTGGCAAAAGCACAAGTTTCCGCATGGCCTGTGGACTCATCGCCCCTACAGAAGGACGTGTGCTGCTTCGCGGCGAGGATGTCACGCGGTGGCCGATGTATCGCCGAGCTCAGAATGGACTGGGCTATCTGCCGCAGGACACGAGTATCTTTGCAAAGCTTTCGGTTGCCGACAACATTCTCGCGATTCTGGAATATCGAGCACTCAACCGCAAACAGTGCAACGATCGGATTGAACAGCTTCTGACAGAATTCGGCCTGTGGGAAAAACGGGCGCAGCGGTCCGGATCATTGTCGGGAGGCGAACGCCGCCGTTTGGAAATTGCCCGCGCCCTTGCCAGCGACCCGCAGATCATCCTGCTGGACGAACCCTTTACCGGCATCGATCCAGTCACGATTCACAGCATTCAGGATATCATCAAAGGACTTAAGGATCGCGGCATTTCAATTCTGCTCACCGACCATCGCGAACGTGAAACCCTGACGATTACCGATCGCAGCTATATCATCTGTGACGGACAGGTGCTGGTCTCCGGCAGCGCCGAAAAGGTGCTCAGCGATCCGCTGGCCATTTCGCGATATTTCGGAAAACGTTTTGATGCCAGCTCGATCATTGACGGTCGCGAATCCTTTCGCAAGAGTGCCTGATCTAAACGTCCATGCACAAGTTTTCGCACACAACCTGTTTCACCGCGTGCCCATCGGGCCGGGTTTTACTCGCGAAAACGCGGGGCGATGCCCACGCGGTTAAACGAAGAAACTTAGGAATGGTTACTTACTTTCCCGGCAATTGAGTCCCGTGATACGTTTCAATGGAGTCCGTTCACAATGAGTTCAGGATTTGGAGACGATTCCCTGATCCAGCCAGCGACCTCTCGAGGTCGCGATTGGCCCTGTCTGCGCCAGTTTATCGTGTTCCTCGAAAATCGCGTGGGCTCGCTGCACCAACTGCTCCGGGTCATCGAGCGCGATGACCTGCGAATCATGGCACTCAGCATTCTGGACACTGCCGACTGTGCCATCGCCCGCGTGATCGTAAATCACTATGAGCGCGCCCATGAACTGCTCACGTTTGCGAATTTTACGATGTTCGAAACTGATGTGATCGGCGTCCTGTTGCCGAACGCTGACCAGCCGCACACCGCGGTCCTGGGAAGCCTCATGTCTGCCGAACTCAACGTGCAGTACGTTTATCCGCTTATGTACCGCAAAAACGGCCGCGGTGCCGTCGCCATTTTCGTCAGCGAACTGGATGAAGCTCTCCGCGTGCTGAAAGAACGCCAGTACGAACTGGTCACCGAAGACGATCTCATGCACTACGATGAGATGTTTTGAATGGCAACTACGACGTAATCTCGACGGGAAAGAAATTCCGGCGACGTTTGTGATATTGCAGCTTTGCGAAGTTGTGCGTCTGAATCGCCTGAGCATCAACGTTGATGATGACGCCGGCGAATCGTCCGAAGCTCGCTCGGAAATGCGCGGCGGATTTGACCGCGATATATTTCATTTGCTCGCATTCGATCCCCAGCGTGCGCGCGAACGCCGGGCCAAGCGGTTGCTTGTGGGCAGTCACCACGACGACGGACATTCCATTCTGTCTTGGCCATGCCGAACGGCCCATGCTGCCTGTCAGTCCCGCATACATGGGGCCGTCGTAGGTGAAATCGCCAGCGGACAACGCCATGACTTCCACGTTCATTTCGACGGGCGGACACTGACGTGGCACAGCGAAATCACAGGATGGCCGAGATCGGTTCACCGTCGCAGATTTTGTACGGTCGACCCTGAAGATCGTGAACCTCGCGCGTCGGATCAAGACCGCAGGCCTGGCAGACAGTGGCAAGATAATCACCGGGAGTCACAGGGTTCTCTTTGACGTACGCCGCCTGCTTGTCGCTGGCTCCATAGACCGTTCCGCCCTGAACACCCCCGCCAGCAAGGACTCCGGAGTAGCAAAACGGCCAGTGGTCGCGACCGTTGACGGCGTTAATCTTCGGTGTGCGGCCGAATTCACCAACGCAGGACACAAGAGTCTCATCCAGCAGGCCGCGCACGGAGAGATCTTCCAGCAGCGCCGAGAAGGCATGATCGAAGGCCGGCAGACAGTAGTTGGCCTTCAACATTCCGTATCCGGTTTCACCATGCTCCAGATCGTTCAGTCCTCCGTGTGCGTCCCACACGTTGTAGACCTTCGCGCGGGGGGTGATGAACATCCAGTTGACCGTGACCAGTCGCACGCCCGCTTCGACAAGCCGACGCGCGGTGAGAAAACTCTCACCGTATTCATTGCGGCCATATCTGTCGCGAACCGCAGACGATTCCAGGTCAAGATTCAGGGCATCTTTGACCGTTGTGGCATGGATGAGTCGATAGGCGGATTCGTAAATGCTGTCAAACGCCACGGCTGAGGCATCACGCTGCATGGCACGATCTTCTGCCTCAAGCAGACTGAGCAGTCCACGTCGGGCCTGTAGGCGAGCGATGGAAACGTCTTCGGGAAGCGCCAGCGGGATTTTTGATTTTTCCGCATCAGGACGCGGTCCCACCTGAACGTGATTGAAGACCTCTCCGAGTTCTACGGGATCATGAGCAGATCCCAGAAATCCTGCGTGTGTTCCTGCGTAATTCAATCCGTCGTGAGCGACAGGTCGAGGAATTGCGAAGCTAGCCGGAAGCAGCGATTTCTCACCAAGGTATGAGAACATGGAACCGATCGACGGAAAATCAGTTCGCTGGCGGGAATTGGACGGAAACGATCGCGGAGGACTCATGGCACGCCCGGTCAGTGTGTGATACACCGAAACGCCGTGGTCTGTAGCAGAGTGAGTCAATGAGCGAATGATGGCAAGTTTGTCGGCCTGTCGAGCCGTTTGCGGCATTTGATCGCCGAGCGTCATTCCCGGAACCGTCGTCGCGATGGGTTTGAAGGGACTGCGAATGCCCTCGGGTGCATCCGGCTTCATATCCCACATGTCCTGTTGCGGCTGTCCGCCCCACATGAACAGAAAAATACAGGAACGAGCCGATCGTTTGACCGGGGTCGCTGCTGCCTGCTCGATTGCCATCAGTTGCGGCAGTGAGAGCGCACCACATCCCACCGATCCCAGTCGAAGCATTGCATCACGACGATGAAGCATTGGGTTCACCTCTTTAAGTAGCGACGGATCCAAACGTCCCGTTCCTGGGGATTGGAAAAAGGGGCTGACCCCGTTTCCAAGCCTCACGGGAAATTGCGTACAGGAACGGGTTCAGTGCTGAGTCTATCATAACCAACGGTAGATCCAACTGGACTCTGTTCCCCTGGACTCTGTTCCCCTGGACTCTGTTCCCCTGGACTCTGTTCCCCTGGACTCTGTTCCCCTGGCCTCTGTTCCCCTGGACTCTGTTCCCC
>Ga0105044_10010063_pt1 | contig 12921 bp, 10 predicted proteins | sample MAT01_FD_78092 | JGI IMG/M metagenome (GOLD analysis project Ga0105044, IMG submission 78092) | Freshwater microbial communities from Lake Fryxell liftoff mats and glacier meltwater in Antarctica - MAT-01 | ecosystem: Environmental > Aquatic > Freshwater > Ice > Liftoff microbial mat | place...
AAGCGAAGCGGCAATCCCTCTCCATAAGCGAAGCGGCGGGGCGAGGGACTTTCTACTGCGTTTCTCCCCTTCTCCTCTTGTGGGAGAAGGGGTCGGGGGATGAGGGGTAGCTGTGTAGTTACCAAAGTCAACACCCCGCGCATAGGCTATAAATACATCAAAAGCGGGCTATTATAAAGAAAATCTTATGGTGCATGTCCCCGCAAGGCGGTACACTGAAACTGTATTTGCATGGTTTTTTCTCGTAATGAATCGTAATCAAGAGTGAGGTTATCGCATGGGCGTTAGCGGGACGTGGCTCAATGATCAACCCGAAACTGAAATTGTTTACATCATCCTAGAGGGCAACTGGACATGGGATGATTTTTTTCAGTTTGTCGACCAGCACCTCGACCCGATGTTGTTGACTATAGATAAGCGCAAGGGGTGTGTCATTTGTGATATGACCAAAAGCCCCCGCCTGCCGATGGATGCCATCACCCAAGCCACACGCCTCATCCGACGGGGCACCCATTGGGATCTGACTGTCGTGGTGGGATCTAACGCCTTTGCGAAAATGCTCGTTAACGTGATCACGCGCTTGCTCCCCAACTTGGCGAAGAATGTCGCCACAGCCGAAACACTTGAACAAGCCATCACCTTAATCGAAACCCATCGAGCGCAAGACTAGGGCACATCCGCACGCCATCCCGCCTTCCCCACAACCGAGCGGGAACACTATCCACCTTTATAACACGCCCTCGTTTGTGCGTTTTATATGAGCGCCTGCCGAGTCCTCGTGATTGAACGATGATTAGGGGGCAAAGATCAGATATTATGGATCGCATCGGCATGGGTACCAGGGCTATACTCCGCCCTCCTACCCTCAAAAAATCAGCGTGCCCGATAAATCCAACGGTTTATATAGAGAGGATTGTTTTTAATGAGCTATAAAATTCAAAAAGCGGCGGTCATCGGCAGTGGTACTATGGGCGGCGGCATTGCTGCGCTGCTGGCGGGGGTCGGTGTCGAAGTGACTCTGCTCGACATCGCTGCCCGCGATACCCAACCCGGCGACCCGCCCGCCAAACGCCGTGCGGTCGTGAACGAAGGGCTTAAGCGCGCAGTAGCGGCGCGTCCGTCACAATTCTTCGCTGCCGATGATGCGGCACTGGTGCGGACGGGCAGCATCGAGGATGATCTCGCACTGGTCGCAGATGCCGACTGGGTGATCGAAGTCGTCGTCGAACGGCTGGATGTGAAACGCGCGCTGATGGGCAAATTGTCGGAAGTCGTCCGCCCCGATGCCATCATCAGCAGCAACACCTCCGGCTTGCCGATCCACGCCATCGCCGAAGGGATGGGTGCGGATTTCAGCCGGCGGTTCTTGGGGACACACTTCTTTAATCCGCCACGCTATTTACACCTCTTGGAGATCATCCCTCACCCCGATACCGACCCGGCGATCATCGACTTCTTAAGCGAATTCGCCAGCAAGCGGCTCGGCAAAGGAGTGGTGGTCTGTAAAGATGAGCCAAATTTTATCGGCAATCGCTTCATGACCATGAGCGGGATGCAGGTCGTCAATTACGCGCTTGATCACGACTTCACGGTCGATGAGGTCGATTCGCTGACGGGTCCCCTGATCGGGCGTCCCAAGACCGCCAGTTTCCGCTTAAACGATCTGGTCGGCATTGATGTGGCGGTCGGTGTGGCGCGCAACTTGTACCCCGCCATCCCGCATGATCCGGCGCGCACGGTGTTGGAGCATGAAGGCACGACGGCATTGTTCGACAAAATGATCAGTGGCGCTTGGCTGGGCAACAAATCTGGGCAAGGCTTTTACAAAGCCGTCAAAGGCGCAGGCGGCGAAAAAGAATTCTGGTCGCTCAACCTCAAAACCTTTGAGTATGAGGCACCCGCTAAAATCCGCTTTGACAGCGTAGGCAAGCATCGCAAGATCGAAAATACCGGCGACCGCATCCGCGCCATCATCAATGAAGACGACCGTGCCGCCCACCTGTTATGGCATCATTTCGGTTTCTTGCTGGCGTATGCCTCCAACCGTGTGCCAGAAATCACCGAGTCCTTATTTAACATCGACAACGCCCAAAAGTGGGGCTTTAGCCACGAAATGGGCCCCTTTGAAATTTGGGATGCGATTGGCGTTGCCGCCACCGTGCCGACCTTTGAAGCAGCGGGCTATCCGGTCGCGCAGTGGGTCAAAGACATGCTGGCACAAGGGATCACCAGCTTCTATCAACGCGAAAACGGGCGCGTTATCGGCTACTACAGCCCCCAAACCGCCGCCTATGTCGCTTTGGTGCGGCACCCCCGCGCCTATACCGCCGCGTCCCTGCGTGCCAGTGGCAAAGAGATCATCCGCAATGGCAGTGCCAGCTTGCTCGATATGGGTGACGGGTGCGCCTTGTTTGAAATTCACAGTCCCGCCAACGCCCTTGACCAAGATGTGATCACGCTGATGGACAAAGCGCTTGATATTGTCGAAGCCGATTTTGCGGCGATGGTGGTCGGCAACGATGATGAACGCTTCTGCATCGGTGCCAACGTGTTTATGGTCATGCTGGCAGTGCAAAATGACCAACTCGACACACTTTCGGATCTCATCAAAGGTGGGCACGCCGCCAACCTCAGAATGCGCTACGCCAGCAAGCCGGTTGTGATTGCGCCGCACAATATGGCGCTCGGCGGCGGTGCTGAGCTGGTCATGGGCGGGGCGCGGATCGTGGCACACAGTGAATTTTATGCCGGACTGGTAGAAGCCGGCGTCGGGGTGATCCCGGCAGGGGGCGGTTGTAAGGAGATGCTCCGTCGCGTCGTCAATCCAGTGATGGCGTCGCATCCTAATGCCGACGCATTGCCCCATCTGCAAAAAGTCTTTGAAATGATCGCCACAGCGAAAGTGAGCGAAAGCGCCAAACAAGCGCGCGAGATGGGTATTTTGGCACCCACCGACCGGATCGTGCTGAATCGGGCGCACCTGTTGGGCGAAGCCAAGCGTGAAGCGCTCCATATGGCGGATGGCTATACCCCCTTGAAGCCGGAAAAAATCTATGCCGCCGGGCGCGATGCCTACGCTGCGCTATTGATCGGCATTGAGGGCTTCTTAGAATCGCGCCAAGCCAGTGAACATGATGCGTTGTTGGCGCGGGAACTAGCGTTCATCTTGACGGGTGGGGCGCTCAGCGAGCCGGGGTGGGTTGATGAACAGGTGATCCTCGACTTGGAACTCAAAGCCTTCTTGCGCTTGGTGCAGACTGAAAAGACGATGGAACGCATCGGCTACATGCTGCAAAACAACAAACCGTTGCGAAATTAGGCGGCACAGCGCGCCCGTCACCCAACAAAAACATTTTGAACGCCATTTTATAGAAGGAAAACACCATGCGTGAAGCAGTGATCGTAGCGGCGGCGCGTACCGCCATTGGCAAATCGAAAAAAGGCGTCACCCGCAGCACCCGTAGTGATGATATGGCGGCAGCGGTCATCAATGAGGCGCTGCGTCAGACCGACGGCAAGCTCGACCCCAACGAAATCGATGATGTGATCATCGGCTGTGCGATGCCCGAAGGCTCGCAAGGCTTGAACTTCGCCCGCGTGATCAGTTTGCGCGCCGGGCTGCCCGTCGAAGTGCCCGGTCAAACCGTCAACCGTTTTTGTTCCAGCGGCTTGCAAACCATCGCGATGGCGGCGGAACGCATCATCGCCGATGGCGCGGATGTGATCATCGCGGGGGGTGCCGAAACCATGTCGTTGGTGCCCATGAGCGGCTTTAAGATCAGCCCCAACCCGTATATGGCGGCGAACGAACCGGAAGTCTACATGAGCATGGGGCACACCGCCGAACATGTCGCCGACGAATGGAACATCAGCCGCGAAGATATGGACGAATTCGCCTATCAAAGCCACATGAAAGCCGCTCGTGCGACCGACGCCGGCATCTTCCGGCAAGAGATCACCCCGTTTGAAATTGACGAGACCTATATCAATGACGATGGCGAACTGGTGACCGAGCGCATTGTCTTGACCGAGGATGAGCATCTGCGTCGCGAAACCACCGTTGCGGGCTTGGGCAAATTAAAACCTGTGTTTCGGCAGGGCGGGCGCGTCACGGCGGGCAACAGCAGCCCCCTAAGCGATGGTGCCGCCGCTTTGATCGTGATGGAAGCGGGCAAAGCCGCGTCGTTGGGTTTGAAGCCGCTGGCGCGGTTCGTCGGCTTTAATGTCGCGGGGGTGCGTCCAGAAATCATGGGCGTAGGACCCATCAACGCCATCCCCCGCTTGTTAAAGCGTACCGGGATACGTTTGGACGAGATCGACCTGATCGAACTGAACGAAGCTTTCGCCGCACAATCGCTGGCAGTGATGCGTCATCTCGAAATCAACCCAGAGATCGTGAACGTGAACGGGGGGGCTATCGCGCTCGGTCATCCGTTGGGCTGCACGGGTTCCAAACTCACGGTGCAACTGATCCATGAAATGAAACGTAGAGGGAATCGATATGGCATGGTAACCATGTGTATTGGCGGCGGCATGGGCGCGGCGGGCTTATTCGAGAATTTGAACTAAGCACCCAATGGGTGCTGTTGTGCGGACGTGCAACGGCGCGTCCGCCTAATCCCTAATCCTTGAAAGGACCCTTATGGACATTCAACTCAAGCATCAACCGGCATTTTCGTTAGCAGTCGTCACCCTTGACCCCAACGAGGCGATCAAAGTGGAGCCGGGGGCGATGGTCAGTTTCAGCGACGGCTTGAAGCAGGAGACCAAAGTCGAAGGTGGCTTCATGAAAGGCTTGAAGCGCATGATCGGCGGCGAGAACTTCTTCCAAAATACGTGGACGGCGGATAGTCGCGGGGGTGAGATCACCCTTGCGCCGACGCTGCCCGGCGACATGATCACGATTGAGATCGATGGCGCGGGCTTCAATTTGCAAAGTGGGGCGTTCGTCGCCAGTGAAGCCGGCGTACAGTTTGATACCGGCTGGGGCGGCGCAAAAGGTTTCTTTGGCGGGGCGGGCTTGCTGTTGTTGAAGGTGACAGGCAGCGGCACGATTCTGGCGTCTTGTTACGGCGCGATTGAAGAACGACAGTTGGCGGCAGGACAAAAATATACGGTCGATACCGGGCACATCGTCGGCTTCGACAATACGATTCAGTTTCAGGTGCGCGGCAGTGGGGGCTTCAAAAATACCGTCTTTGGCGGCGAAGGCATCGTGTGCGAACTAACGGGCCCCGGTCGTCTGTTGATGCAGACGCGCTCCGAAGGGGCATTCATTAACTGGCTGATCCCGCAGTTGCCGTCCAGTTCGTCGGGCTAAGGTCCTGCTTAGGTTCCCATGATGCGCATATGGGAATATTAGGGAGGGAGTAAACGGGCGGACATACGGCGCACGCACATAGTGGGTTTGGCATGTCCCGACCAGCGCCTAGTCCGCCCCTATCAGGCTCCCCGTTGCGGGACGATCTTTTCTTTTGCTAACCCCCAAATCCCTAATCCCTGCTTTTTTACTCCAAACGCAACCGTTGCGCCTGAACCTCGTCCATCGCTTCGATGGTGTCTTGCAAGCTGGCAACCTCATCACGGATTTCCAACCGCAACCGTTGGGTACGGCTGTTATCAACATCTTTGGTGCCCAAGCGCGACATCTGCGCATAGATCGTGCCCAACGACGAGAGCGTACTATCCAATTGAATTTCCGCACGTTTCACGCTGTTGGCGGTCGCATCCAAATTTGCCAATTGTAACTCTAGTTTTTCGAGCTGATCTTGCAAATCGCGTTTGACAGTAGAGTCGGTTTCGCGGGCGATGCGCGTCTTGACTTTTTCGATCTGCCCCGGCACCTTTTGGCGGTCGTCGTTGACCAGTCGGTTTGCCTCAAAGCTGTCGATATGCAGCGCCAAATCGTACATCTGCCCGATCCAATCGTTGACATCATCCACCGTCTGCTGAAGTTGAAGCTTCAACGCGCCCGAATGCTGTCCCACCAATTTGAGCATATTGCGGCGATATTCTAGCGCCCGTTCTAGGCGTTCGCGGGAGACGGCACCTTTTACTTGCCGCAAATCATATTTTTCTTCAAACTCGCGCGCCACTGCTTGGGCGTTGGCGTCGGGGTCGGAAAGCGCCGAGACCAACAGCGCCCCTTCAGCGATCAAACCGCCAACGATCCAAAACCATGATTGCCACCATGGAAAGGGATCGGGGAAGGCAACAAAAACAATCGCGGTGAACAAAATCGTCAATATGCTTTCCCAACGCAAAAGCGCGTTCATGATCACCGCACCTGCCGCGCGCTGCCGCACCTGATTTTGGGACATAAACGTACTTCCTCCTAGCCAATGACAAACTGTTTCACAAGGATGGGGAGACCCCAAACGGGTTGCCCGATTGAAACGAGCAAACAAAGGCAAAAGATGGAACAGGTAGCGCGGTCGCAAACTTGCGAGGGGCACGAAGACAAATCAACCGCTTTTCTTCGTGGCTTTGCGCCTTCCTATTCCATCTCTTCTTTTATGCCCAAAGATGATGTGTCAATGGAACCTAGGTGGCATCCCCTGCGGGCGGGCTGCCACCACCTGACTTATTCAACAAACGGTTGCGACGTTCTTCCAACTGCCGTTCGATCTCGCCACCGCGCACAACCTCTTCGATTTCCTCCGAGACATTGCGGGTTGCCATTTCCAAACGGGCATCTTCTTCGTCAAGGCGCGTGCGCACTTGATTGGCAAGGCTGCTGATCTCGCGGTCGCCCACACTCGCCAAATCATCAATGCTCTTGATCGTCTTGGTGGCGACTTTCTTCGCCTCTGCCAGTTCGATCAGGGCGCGCAATTGTTCGCGCTCATTGCGGATATTGGTCAAGCGCGATTCGAGCTTCATGCGCATATTCAGCATTTGCTGATATTGGGTTTCTTGCGTACGCCACTGCTCATAATATTCTTGCGACAACTGTTGCTTGGTATTGAGTTCCGATTGTGCCGCCGCCGCGAGATCATCCTTGCCTTTAATCACAAGCGTATCGATGTCACGGTCGAGTTTTTCGGCGGCAGCGCTGAACTCTTCATGCTTGCGTTTCAGCGTACGCACGGTGCCGCCAACAGTGGCAGCCGATTCTTCCAGCGCTTCTAAGTTCTTTTCAACTTGGCGGATATACTCATCCATGACGGCGACGGAGTTTTGCTCCAACGCCCGATCCACGATGCTGTGCAAACTTGCACCCATCAGCGTATTGATTTTTTCGATCAACGAAGGAGCCATAAAGTGTATTTTCTCCTGTGTTCACATCTAACGATGACAACATATGCCTAGTATAGCGAATTTTGACGCCAGATCGTTGCAAAGAATGTGTTAGATCGGCACATAAATCGAGAATCGACTGCCTTTCTCGAGTTCGCTTTCCACCGTCGCCCGTCCGCTGTGCAATTTAGCGACGGCATCCACAATCGCCAGTCCGGTGCCTGTTCCGGGGTCTTCAAAACGGGGACGATTGATTTGATAGAAGGTCTCCCAAATGCGTTTGTGTTCGCTGTGGTCAATCCCGCGTCCTTGATCTTGCACCCAAAAGCAAACTTCATGATCGACTTGATGTGCCCCCAGCGTGATCACAGTATTATGCCCAGAAAACTTAACGGCGTTATCCAGCAAATGGATCAAGCTGGTTTTGAGATACGCGGCATCCGCGATGAACATCGGCACCTTATCCACCACTACATTGATCGACTGCTGCACCACCCGCCCATCCATCACATCGCGCACTGCCAATTTTAGCAAGTCTTGGACATCCAAAATCGGCGCACGACGCATTTCAAAGGTGCGCGCGGCATCTCCGGTCTCCATCTCCACCAATTGGATGAAATTCTCGATCAGGCGGCGCAACCGGATTGCCCCAGTGCTGACACCTTTCAGAAACACCGCGACATCGCCGTCGTTGAGCGCTGTTTGATTCGCCTCTTCCAACAAATCGGCATAAGCGACGACATAGGTGAGGGGGGTGCGAAATTCGTGGTTGAGGATCGTCAGAATGCGTTTTTTGAGGTCGGACATCTCGCCCAGATATAAATTTTGCACGGCGCGGGTGCGCGTTAACCGCGACTCAATCGCAATCAGCAAGTCATCGGCGTCAAATGGTTTGATTAAATAGTCATCAACGCCCAATTGCTTGGCGCGCTGGATATCTGTTTTTTCGCCGCGTGCGGTCAAAAAAATGAACGGGATGCTGATCCATGATTGCACCATGCGCACCTGCTGCAAAAACTCAATCCCATCCATTTGCGGCATCATGATATCCGAGACAATGAGATCGGGCATGAGGGTAGCACTTTGCAAAATTTCGAGTGCTTGCCGTCCATTTTCCGCCGCTGTCACGATATATTTGTCTAACTCTAAAACCGTCTGAATGCCTTCCAATAAATTGACATCATCCTCAACGATCATGATTCTGGCACCGCGAAGGCTGGCTTTGGCTTGCGTGGTGTTGGGGCTGGTGGTTATTGAGTTCACTCCGTTCATCATTTTGGTTTCTCCAAGACAGCAATTGCGCTTAATTATAGAGCTAATTGGTGTCGATGAATATCGAGCAAGTCAGAAAGAACCGCGAAACCGGTTTGAACGCCCCCCGCCCCCGCGCCGATCAGCGTAATGTCGCCCATGAGATCAGTGGTGAAAGTGACGGCGTTGACTGCGCCCATGACGCCCGCTAACGGATGGGACATGGAAATCCGGTGCGGTTGGACAGAACCCCCTTCGGGGGTGACTTCGGCGATCAATTTCCAGCGTTCGCCTGCCGCTCGTGCCTCGGCAATAGCTTCGGGGGTGATGCTGGCGATGCCGCGCACGGTCATATCGTCAAAAGAGAGCGAGGTGCCAAACAGCGCCGCCGCCAAAATAATCGCTTTGCCCGCTGCATCCCACCCATCGACATCAGCGGTCGGGTCGGCTTCGGCATAACCGAGTGCTTGTGCCTCCGCCAAGGCTTGGGCATAGGTCATGCCGCCGTCCATCTGCGTCAGCATATAATTGGTGGTGCCGTTTAAGATGCCGCGCGCCCGGCTGATGGTACAACCCGCCAACGCCTCCATGCCCAAACGGATGCTGGGGGTGCCCGCCATCACGGTGGCTTCAAACCGCAGCAGTACGCCCGCCGCTGCCGCCGCCGCCGTCAGTTCGCCATATGCCAGCGCGATGGGTCCTTTGTTCGCCAAAACCAAATGTTTGCCAGCGCTTAATGCCGCCCGGCAAAGATCTAACGCCGGTTGGGCTGTTTGCAAATTAGTGGGCGTCACTTCGACGATCACATCTGCCCCAGAGTCACGGATCACGCGCAGGGCATCCCAGCCGGTTATCGCCGTACTGCCCGCTGGCAGGTCATGTAAATGCGGCGTCGTCAGTAACCAATCGAGGCTCAACCCGTCTGCTGACACGACCGTCCCGCGCGAACGGGTAGCGACGCCGACAATGCGCGGGGAAAAACCATACCTATCACGCAGCATATCCCCTTTATCGCGCAAGATTTGGACGACCCCCTGCCCCACAACTCCAAAACCGATGAGTGCGATTTTCATGAAAATTGGCTATCCTAGAAGTGCATCCGAACCCATATTCCCATCAGTGTACCACTCTGCCGTTATAGCGCGCCAATAATTTAATAGATTGAGTCACCGTCCAGCGTAGGGGTGCCTGTGTGCGGGATCGGATGGCGACTGTACAAAATAAGATGATCCGCTTTGCTCGCCCTCGTCATAGCCGAACCCTGTCCCCATACGTTACAATACAGTCACAAAAATAACCCCCTATGGATTTGGAGAATACCGCTATGACGAGCACACCATCCCTTCGCCCCGGTTCTAAAGGAACCGCCTTGATCGCGCGTGATGACGCGACCATGTCCGGTTCGATGGTACCGCGTTATCCGTTTGTGATGGAACGCGGGCTAGGAGCGCATGTTTGGGATGTCGATGGCAACGAATATATCGACTTTGCCGCCGGAATCGCCGTAAATTCGACCGGGCACAGCCATCCTGAGGTGGTCAAGGCGATCACCGAACAGGCACAAAAATTTTTACATATCGCCGGCACAGATTATTATTATGAGGTTCAAATTAAAGTAGCGGAACGGCTCGCCGCGATTGCACCGTTTGAGGATGCTGCCCGCGTCTTCTTGTGCAATTCTGGCACCGAGTCCGTCGAAGCGGCGATCAAGATGGCGCGTTGGTACACCGACCGTCAAAATATCATCGCCTTCTATGGTGCTTTTCACGGGCGCTCGATGGGGGCACTGTCACTAACCGCCAGCAAAGCCGTCCAGCGCGACGGTTTCTTCCCGCTCGTCCCCGGCGTGCATCATGTCCCGTTTAACAACCCCTATCGCTGTATGCACGGGCGCGAAGAAGCCGCCTGTCAAAGCAACTGCATTTGCGCGTCGTTTATCGAAGATGTCTTGTTCAAGCGCACCGTCCCCGGCGACTCGGTGGCGGCAATCGTCTTTGAGCCGATCCAAGGCGAAGGCGGCTATATCGTGCCGGATACCCGCTTTGTCCAGCAATTGCGCGACATCTGTGATCGGTACAACATCCTGCTGATCGCCGATGAGGTGCAGTCGGGGATTGGGCGCACCGGCAAATGGTGGGCGATGGAACACTTCGGCGTCGAACCGGACATCGTATGCAGCGCCAAAGGACTCGCCAGCGGGATGCCACTGGGTGCCGTCATCGCTCGTCACGAGATCATGAGCTGGCCCCCCGGCGCACATGGCTCGACCTTCGGCGGCAATCCGGTCTCGTGTGCGGCGGCACTCGTCACGCTGGACTTGATCGAACAAGGTTTTATGCAAAACGCTGTCGTGCAAGGTGCCTATATTATGGAAGTGTTGGAGGAAATGCGCAGCCACCATCCCACCATGCAGCATGGGCGTATTGACGGTCACGGCTTGATGATCGGGATCGAACTGGTGGATGATGCCAGCCGTCACCCCGCCAAATCGGTGCGCAATCGCTTTGAACGCATCGCCATTGATGAAGGCTTGTTGGTGTTGGGGGCGGGCGAAAGCTCGATCCGCATTTGCCCGGCATTGATGATCGAGCATGACGCGGTGGAAGAAGGCTTGCGCCGTTTTGATAAGGCGTTGGGCATGGCGGAAAAAGAAGCGGGCTTGCTGTAACCGATAGAAAGTACCGGTAGCGACAAGGCTGTCACATTACGGAATCGGTAGGGGCATGACTCATCATCATGCCCCTATCTCAATAACGCTCAAACGCCCACTGCATCAAAATATAGAAGGCGGCGATACCACCATATTCCCCCGACCGTGCGAAAATCTCATCCATGAGCGCACGGTCAATGCGCCCCGGTTGCCCATAATAATAATGATTGACCGCCGCCCGCAACGCGACATCGGCATTCCCCAAATAGGGATAATGACCAAGCGCGCGGATCAGCGTCCATGCTGCCGTCCAATGCCCGACCCCTTTAATCGTCCGCAAGACGGCGTACACCGCCTCTGGGGATTGCGTCCGCAAAGCCTCAAGCGGCACCTCGTCGGTGGTGATTTGCTGTGCCAAAGCGATGATGCGGGCAAGGCGCACGCGCGTGATCTTCATCGGCGCGATCTCGTCTACTGTTAAAGCCGCCATATGCGCGGCGGTCGGGAAGGTCATGTAGGTCTCGCCTTCATAGACGAGTTGCCCACCATAAGCCGCCATCAACCAGCGTTCGCCATTCTGCGCCATCTTGAGCGTGATCTGTTGTTCGATCATGGTGAGCGCCAATGCCTCGAAAAAAGTATCGGCTCCGAAGGCGTGCAATCCGCGTAAGCGGTGCGTGGCTGCCCGCAGCGGCGGATCGGTGATCGTCTCGTAAAAACGGGTGATATCGGCATGGGGATTGAGAAAAGCACGCAGTTTCGCGTCCGCCAGCGCCGGATCGAGCGCCCCATCAGCCGTCAACAAACGGGCGGCGATGCGCGGCTGATCGACGTGCCCAAGCGCTGTAAACTCAAACAATGCCAAGCGGTCGCCCACGCGCAGCAAGCGCCGTAACGCGCCATCGGGCATAGGGCGGGCAGCAGTGTAGAGAAAGCGGGCGGCAGCGACACAATGCCCAAAGTCATAGGGCGCGGGCAGGTCGAAGTGCCAACTCATCTCTGTTTGTGGGTCAGTGGTCATAAAACCCATTATCCTGATGTGCAAACTTGTGAAGGGAAATTATTATACCGCAATGCGTACGGATGTTCCATCCAAAATTGCGCGAAGCGCCGCTTCTATGCTATGGTGAGCCTACTTTGAGCGCCCGATGAAAGGCACACCATCATGTCCAACGCTCGCTTTATGCAGATTAGCCCCCACGTCTATTGGTTCGCCCCTGCCCCGCCGGATCGTCCGGCATTGGGCGTTGTGGTCGGGGGTACCCACACCTTGCTCTTGGATGCCGGTTCCTCCGAGGCACACACCCGTGAACTGCTGGCACATCTGGATGAACACGGGATCGCCCCGCCGCGTTTTACCGCGCTCACCCATTGGCATTGGGATCACACCTTTGGGGCGGCGGCGTTGTCGTCGGTGCTGATTGCGCAAGTCGAAACGGCTCATTTTCTCCATCGCTTGGCGGGCTATGCGTGGGACGATGAGTCGCTGGAACTCCGCGCGCGGCTCGGCTTTATGGCGACCTCGGTCGATGATATCAAGATCGAACTGCCCGAACCGCGCACGGTACCCATTCGACAAGCGGAAATCACATTTCAAGATGAGATCACGATCCACCTCGGCGGCGGGATCACATGTCAGATCGTACATGTCGGCGGGGATCACAGTGCTGACTCGTGTGTGATGTGGATGATGCCGGATCGGGTGTTGTTCTTGGGCGATGCCCTCTACGATTCGGTGTATACTCCTACCCGCTACTATCGAGCGGCAACGCTGACGGCAT
>Ga0105044_10010066_pt1 | contig 12918 bp, 8 predicted proteins | sample MAT01_FD_78092 | JGI IMG/M metagenome (GOLD analysis project Ga0105044, IMG submission 78092) | Freshwater microbial communities from Lake Fryxell liftoff mats and glacier meltwater in Antarctica - MAT-01 | ecosystem: Environmental > Aquatic > Freshwater > Ice > Liftoff microbial mat | place...
ACCCACCAATCCGGGTATAGCCATACCCGGAGGCAGCGCACCGCGAATTTCATAGGAGCCCGGATCTGAGGGAGCCCCCACAATTGCGAACACCAAGGTAAATGGGGTTCCGAGGACCGCGCGGGGCGATTCCGGATTTGTGACTAGCTGGGTCGCTCCAGCCAGAGCGTGCACCGAACCGCCGAGTCCCGCCGTGAGAGCGGCGAACTCCCCGCAACGGGCAACGGCGGCCAGTGACGAATAGAGGAAACCCGACGATCGGACGGTCACAGGAAGCGACTGATACAGAAAGCTCAGCGCTGCACCTACGAGTCGAAGTCTAAATCCAGTTGCCCAACGATCGCCTTTCATGCCGGGAGGAGGGAACGGTTTCACATCGATGACACGTGAAACACACTACTGCCAGAACGCGAAACCGTCATCGTAAAAAATTGTTACAAATCGGCTCCTAAGCGCCACGCAAGCCGGTCGCGGACTTCTCTTTGCACGATTGTAACCTATTCGTCGCAATCGCGAGAGCAGAACACTCTCGGAAGTCCGAAGTAAACGTCGCATGAGTCGCACTCTCCCCGCCTCGAACGGTCCGATATCGTCTTTTCCGGCGATGGGTTTGATCGAGTCGTCGATCGAGCGGCTGGAAGACGCTGCGCTCCTTGAAAGCCTGGTCACGCATAGCACTGCTATCCGGCTAGATATATCGATCGAGACGGCGCTAGCCGCCCTTAGAAAGAATCACGTGCAAATTGCCGCGGTGGTCGAGCAAGGAAGCGTAAGGGGTTTACTTTATCTGGATCACGTCGATCAGCTCCTCGCCACCCGATACGGCTTTGCACTTTACGCCGGCAGACCCGTCACCGAGGCCATGCGTCCTCACTTCTTCAACCTCTCGGTGGGGCAACCGATCGCAACGGTGTTCGGGCTGGTGATGCTCCGCGACAAAGCTTCGTTCAACGAAGACATCCTCCTCTTGGATTCCGACCAGCGTTTTGTTGGATTCATCTCGGTTCACACGCTCGTACAACTGCAACATCACCTCTTGCAGCGGAATTTGCGCGAACTGGCCTCCGCCCGTGACTTGGCCCTCGATGCGGGCCGAGCCAAGTCGCAGTTTCTGGCAAACATGAGTCACGAAATTCGTACCCCGATGAACGGGGTGATCGGCATGGCGAATCTCTTGCTCGACTCACCCTTAAAGGACGAACAGCGCGAATTAGCCGATACCATCGCACAGAGTGGCGAGGCGCTGCTCACGATCATCAACGACATTCTCGATTTTTCGAAGGTCGAAAGCGGTCATCTTACGCTCGAAGTCATAGACTTCGATCTCATCTCCCAAATGCAGGCCGTCTTCGATCTGCAGGCAAATGAAGTGGCGCGCAAAGGAATCTCTCTTCGCTGCCAAGTGAATCCTCAACTCCCTCGGCAAATGCGCGGAGATCCGGTGCGCGTGCGGCAGATCCTCCTGAACCTGGTCGCCAACGCGATCAAGTTTACGGAACGCGGCGAAGTCTGCGTTTCGGTTTCGTCGGTGACGGAGAAACGGCTTCTTCGCTTCGAAGTCAGCGATACCGGTATCGGCGTCTCCGAAGCGGTGCAGCGCAAGCTTTTTCAACCCTTCGTGCAGGCCGACGCTTCCACCACTCGAAAGTTCGGCGGTACGGGATTGGGCCTGGCCATTTGCCGCCGGCTCGTCGGTCTGATGGAAGGCGAGATCGGAGTGAAAAGCATTCCCGGCGAAGGTTCCACGTTCTGGTTCACGGCGTCTTTGCTGGACCGTCCGATCGCCCCTTTAACGACGTCCGTCAGCGTACTCCACGACGACCAAGGCCGACCGACCCCGACGAGCGTCGAGGGGCGCAAACGTTCTTCTGAAGCGGTTTTGACCGGAACGTGCGAATCTGCCGACCCGTTTTATCCGGAGAGAATCCTTTTGGCGGAGGACAACCCGGTCAATCAACGCGTCACCCAACTCCAGCTGGCAAAACTGGGATACGAAGTCGACGTCGTCGCGGACGGCGGGCAGGCGATCGGTGCTTTGCGAAAGCGAAGATACGCACTGATTTTGATGGACCAACAAATGCCAGTTATGGACGGTCTGGCCGCGACACGCGCGATCCGAGCGGGCCAGGCGGCCGGGGACCCCGCGTTTCCCCACAGCCTCAAAATCGTGGCAATGACCGCCAATGCCATGATCGGAGACCGAGAAGCGTGCCTTCACGCCGGCATGGACGACTACATCGCCAAACCGGTACGAGTCGACGCGTTGCGGACGATTCTAAATCGAAATCTCAAACGCCCAACTGCGCCTTTGGATGTCTCCGTCGAAGAATCGAGAGAACCCTCCGCGATCGCCGAATTCGAATCGGTTTCCAGGGCAATCTAAGACTGGACAGCGAAAGCGTAGGGGTTACCCGAAATTTCTCCCCTTCGGAGCGGCGACCTCTGCCGAGTCCGCATGGCTCGGAAACCCGATCGAGGGTCGGGCCCTTGATCGAGCGCAACTATGCGAGCCCTAGAAAGATAGCCTCACGAAACGGATCGTGAGGACAAACTAGCCTGTGAGCCGAACATAGGGTAACGACCTCCAAGAACATAACTACCGACACCACGGACCGGAATGTGACGGTGTCCCAACCAGACTCTGGGGCGCGATTCGAACTCAAGCGGGCGAAGCGTGGCCATCTGCGCCTGGGCAAATGTCCGGACATTACCCTGACAAAAGGCCGTACCCGCCTTGAGTTGGTCCGAACATTTTGCAACGGCCTCTTCAATCTCTGCGGAGGTGAGCTCAAAACTCGCAGGAGACCATTCGTCGAACTTCGTGCTGAATTCCCGAACCGCATCGAGTCCGCGTCGACGCAGACTCTCGATCATCGAGGATACATACTTCATCGTCTCTGGATCGGTTTCAAACAAGCGGTGGCCACCGTCTTTAATGATTTTCATGAGGTCAAACGACGACGCTACCTAGGTTTAGTAGCAGGCTCGCCGCACCACCTGCGCATCCGAATGCTGTCCGTCCATAGTGAGAGAAAAATCCATCGAGAATTTTACAAATAACGCAATTATAATGCATTTAAGTCAAAGGGAGAGTCACCGGCCTCGACCGACGCTTCCGGCAAATATGGGTCCAAAACCGTCAAACCCGATCGAAGGCAAAATGCGCGCGGAGCTAGTTAAACGTTGAGGTCCCAGCGACGCCCGAGGCAGTTTTCTTCTTGCAACGCGGCCGAGCGTATCGCGTTTCACCAAAATGTCCTCTTTTTCTTCCCTTGCTTCCCGCGTCGGTCGCCTTGGCCTCGGGTGTGTCACGTTCGGCCGAGAAATCGATCGAGCCGCCTCCTACGCCGTGCTCGACCACGCCCACCAAAATGGAATCGTGCATTTCGATACGGCCTCCGCCTATGCCAACGGTGAATCGGAGCGCATCCTCGGCTCGTGGATCAAGGACCGCGCACTGTCGGCGGGAACCCTCGTCCTTTCGACCAAGATCCGCCCGCCCTACCGCCGCGAAACGATCGAAAACGAGATCGGGGAGAGTCTGACACGCCTCGGACTCGAGACCGTCGACCTGCTCTACCTTCATCAGTGGAGCGACGATCTGCTCGATCCCGCAGTGCTGGAAGTTTTGGAAACCGCACTCACGACCGGAAGGGTCGCCGCGATCGGCGGCAGCAACTTCGATGCAGCCCAACTCGGCCGGGTGTGCGAGATTCAGCGGGCGAATGGCTTCTCGCGTCTGCAAGCGGTGCAGAACAATCACAATTTCGCCGTCAGCCACGTCGACGCCTCGCTCCGGGCACTCTGCCGGCAAGAAGGTATATGTATTTTTGGATACAGCCCGCTCGGTGCCGGATTTCTCACCGGGAAACACCGGCAAGGGGTCGAGGCGGGGAGCCGCTTCGAGGTGATCCCGGGCCACCGGAACGTCTACTTCACGCCGCACGCCTGGGAACGGTTGGATCGGATGGAATCGGTCGCGAAGGCGGCCGGACAAAGTCTTCCCACGGTCGCGCTCGCCTGGGCGCTTCAACGGCCTTCGGTCGACTGCACGCTGATCGGCGGACGCTCCCCAAAACACATCGACCAAGCGCTGGCCGCGCTCGCCTTAGGCACACCGTCCTGGCTCGAAGATCTGGGACCGTGACTCATTGCGCCGGTGACCGACAAGACTCTTCCGTTTACCAAGGCCCGAGCGGTTCCGCAAACGAGGTGACCGCCTCGCGACACGCAATAGGGTCGGCATCCGCGTGCAGGATCGCACCGTTCCCAAACGTGCATAAGGCACTCCGCTCGTCCGCTGCGCCGACGGCAGTCTGCGATGCGTCGTGTGCGTACGCATGCCGCCGAACTCGGAGCCGACGTATACGCGGGTCCCAACGCGCTGCCGGGCACGTTTGGCGAAATAGTCGCGCTCGTCGAAGCAGGGCGTGGGGACAGCGAGCCGCGGATCGCGCACCGCTTTGCGCTTCCGAAAATGCCCTCCGTCTTCCGCGTGCGAATCGCCGCAATCCCGCTGTGCCGAAGGCGACGATCGAGGTCCTTTAGTTTGCACCCGATCTCGCGCGCCCTCATTCTACTCTTCTCCATGAAAAATCGACTGTCAGCCTGGTTCCTCGCCGTTGCGCTGGCCTCTTCCGCAGGGGCGGTCGAGACCTATCAAATCGCCGTCGTCCCCAAGGGGTCGACGCACGAATTCTGGAAGTCCGTCCATGCCGGAGCCGAGAAGGCGCGACTCGAGCTGGCCGAAAAAGGGATCGTGGTGAACCTGATTTGGAAGGGGCCGTTGAAGGAGGACGACCGCGAGCAACAGGTGCAAGTGGTGGAGAATTTCATCGGCCGGCGGGTGAGCGCCATCGTGCTCGCACCGCTCGACAAGAAGGCGCTCGTCGCTCCCGTCGAGACGGCGGTACGGGGTAAAATCCCCGTCGTGATCATCGATTCCGCGCTCGAATCGAAGGCGCCCGCGAGCTTCATCGCGACGGACAACCGCGAAGGCGGTCGCATCGCCGCGCGCAATCTCGGGCAACTGCTCGAGGGCAAGGGCAACGTGGTGCTCCTCCGCTGTCAGGTCGGCTCCGCCAGCACCGAGGAGCGCGAGGAGGGGTTTTTGGAAGTGATGAAGAAAAGCTTTCCCAACATCCGGTTGCTTTCCACGGACCAGCACGCGGGGGCCACCCGCGACACCGCAAGGCGGGTGTCGGAAAATTTGTTGAATCGTTTCGGTCGTCAGGTGAATGGCATATTCGCTTCCAACGAGTCCGCGGCTTCCGGGATGCTGCTCGCGCTGCGCGACGCCGGCTTGGCGGGCGGCAAGGTGAAGTTCGTCGCCTTCGATGCGGGCGAAACGCTCAACGCGGGACTCAAGGCCGGCGACGTGCAGGGTATCGTCGTGCAGAATCCGCTTGCGATGGGTTACCTCGGCGTGAAGACGGCGGTCGCCGTCCTGCGCGGCGAGAAAGTCGAGCCGGTGATCGACACCGGAGTCGGTTTCGTGACGCGCGAGAACATGAACCAACCCGAGATCGCGGAACTCATGAATCCGCCATTGGGAAAGTATCTCCGCTAAATGACGTCGGCACCGGTTCTCTCCCTCGCAGATATTCAAAAGAGCTTCGGTGCCACCCGGGCGTTGCGCGGAGTTTCGCTCGAAATCGCTCCGGGCGAAATCCACGCCCTGATCGGCGAAAACGGCGCGGGCAAGAGCACGCTGATGAAGATACTCAGCGGCGCGCACGCGCCCGACTCGGGCACGATGACGCTGGGCGGAGAAGCCTTCCGCCCGGTCGATCCGCACGATGCCCGGCTCCACGGCGTCGCGATGATCTATCAGGAGCTCAACCTCGCGTTGCACCTCACCGCACAGGAAAATATTCTGCTCGGGGCCGAGTCGGCTTCGCTTGGCTGGATCGACCGGCGCAAATCGCGCGAACGCGCGCGCGCCGCGCTCGCCCAGCTTGGGCATGAAAGCCTCGATCTCGACCGGCCGGTCGGAGCTTTTTCCATCGCCGAGCAGCAGGTGATCGAAATCGCCCGCGCGCTCCTCGGCCAGCCCCGCGTGCTCATCATGGACGAGCCGACCAGCAGCCTTACGCAGGGCGACACCGAAAAACTTTTTGCGACCATTCTTCGGCTCCGCGCGCAGGGCGTCAGCGTGATCTATATCAGTCATTTTCTGGAAGAGTGCCGCCGGATCTGCGACCGCTACACCGTGCTGAAAGACGGGGAAACCGTCGGCAGTGGAGACATGAAGACGGCGACCCTGAATGGGATCGTCGCCCTGATGACGGGCCGTGAGGTGAAGGACCTTTACCCGCGCACGGCGCATGCGTCGGGCGCGATCGTGCTGGAGGTAAAGACGTTGGCGGCGCGGCCGCGCTTGAAAAACGCGACCTTTGCCCTCCATGCCGGCGAGATTTTCGGGTTAGCCGGACTCATTGGCGCAGGTCGTACGGATTTGTTGCGCGCGGTGTTCGCGCTCGATCGACTCGACGCCGGGGAGGTGCTGATCGTCGGCTCGCCGCGATCGAGAGCGACACCGCGCGAACGTTGGCGGCAGAACGTCGGTTTCCTGAGCGAGAACCGCAAAGAGGAGGGCCTCATGCTCAACCAATCCGTCGCCGACAACCTCACGTTGACCAAGCAGGAAACGTTTGGGCGTTTCGGCTGGATCGACGGGGCGCGACAAAGGGCGACGGCGCAGCGTTGGGTGGCCGATCTCCGCATCAAGTGCCGCGACGCCGCGCAGACGATCGGAGAACTCTCCGGCGGCAACCAGCAAAAGGTGGCGCTCGCGCGACTGCTCGAACATCCCGCGCGGATTTTTCTTCTCGATGAACCCACGCGTGGCATCGACGTCGGCAGCAAAGCGCAGATTTATCGGATCGTGGGCGAACTCGCCGCCGCCGGCAAAGCCGTGGTGATGGTAAGCAGCTATCTGCCCGAACTGCTCGGCCTCTGCGACACCGTCGGCGTGATGTGCCGAGGCGAACTCGCCGCGGTGCGTCCACGCGCGGAGTGGACCGAAGCGGAGCTGATGCGTATCGCCACCGGCAGCGGTTGAATTTTCTGCCCATGAACCTCTCGCCCAAATCCCTCCTCGCCAAGGCCGGTCCGTTCATCGGACTGCTGCTGGTGATCGTATCGTTTTCGCTGCCGGGCGAAACGCGCGAATTTTTTCTCACCTACCACAATTTCAAAATCATCTTCACGCAGACCGTAATCGTCGCCATCGGCGCCCTCGGGATGACGCTGATCATTGTGAGCGGGGGGATCGACCTTTCGGTGGGATCGACGATCGCGCTCACCAGTGTGGTGGGGGCGCAGTTGATTCAAAAGGGCTGGAGCGATCCCGTTGTGCTGGTGACGATGATTGTCGCCGGCGGTTTGATCGGGCTGCTCAACGGCGCGGCGATCGCGGGCCTGCGCATGACGCCCTTCATCATCACGCTCGGCACGCTCGGCGTGGCGCGCGGTTCCGCCAAGTGGCTGGCCGACAACCAAACCGTCAACTACGAGGCCTCTGCCATCAACGACTGGATGACCACGGCCGATCCCTTCAGCCGGGCATTGCCGCCCGGCGTGTGGGTCGCCTTGATTCTCGCGGTCCTGACCTCGCTACTACTGCGCAACACCGTTTTCGGCCGCCATGTTTTTGCGCTCGGCTCGAACGAATCGACGGCGCGGTTGTGCGGCATTCCGACCGTGCGCCTGAAGATTGCGATCTACGCCCTCGCGGGGTGCTTCTTCGGATTGGCAGGGCTTTTTCAACTTTCCCGTCTGCGGCAGGGCGATCCGACGGTGGCCGTCGGACTCGAACTCGACATCATCGCGTCGGTCATCATCGGCGGGGCGAGTCTCGCGGGCGGCGTCGGCACCATTCTCGGGTCGATCATCGGTGCACTCATCATGGCAGTACTGCGCAACGGGTCGCAACAGATGGGCTGGCCCACGTATTTTCAGGAAATCATTATCGGCCTCGTCATCATCGTGGCCGTGTTTCTCGACCGCCTGCGGCAAGGGAAGAGCCAGCCGTAGCCCTCAACCCACGGCACTGCCATGAAGAGCTATAAGAGCGATGTCGATCCAATCTGACCGCGACGCAGACCAAGACGCGACCCGCTGGCCTTCTACTGTAACAAACTGGAACCATTAGCAGTCGTTTAGTGCTAATAATTGCGAGAACGAAAATCGCGCTTCCAACGCGATTCCACCTCTGAAACAGAGGTGGTGCCCAAGGGGGGACTCGAACCCCCACGCTTTTAGGCACAGGCTTCTGAGACCTGCGTGTCTACCAATTCCACCACCTGGGCATTCACTCAAAGAGACGAGACCTAGCGCTCTCAACCTGACGGCGATGCAATCTCGATTTTTCAAAACTTCGCTAGCGCCCCACCCTATCGCCAAAGACGGACAAAAAAGGAGTGGGAGGCACGGGAGCCTCGTCACAAAACCGTTACCAACCTTCAGAGCAGGTCCTAATACGCCTGCGGGAAAGTGGACGGCAAGCAGAAATCTTCATTTTAAAACCGCTCCGACCGGGGTCGCTTTTGCCGGCCTCGATCTCTTCCGAACCGGGCTTATGCGGTACGAACGAAAGAATGTTTTTTGCGCTTCCGCGGGAGCGAAGAATCGGTCGAACGCGTCGATATGCCGACCGGCATGGGAAAAAACCGGGGCAGTCGTCGAGGGAAAGCGGCGGCGAGCACGGTTTTTGCTTGAAACGCATTTCACCATGCGAAACGTTCATTTCGTTGAACGAAAGTCCGAATGCCCCTCGGACGTAATCATACAGGACGTGTGCGTGTAATGAATCCGTTGCTACACTCATGACGGCTCTCTTCGAAGCGTTGCCGCGCCGCCCGTGGTCGATGGTCGGCCTCCTCTGGATGGTGGCGTGCCTCAACTATCTGGATCGCCTCATCCTGATTACGATGCGGGCCTCGATCAAGGAGACGATTCCGATGACGGATGCGGAGTTCGGCCTGCTCACAACGGTCTTCTTGGTCACCTACGGCATCTTGAGTCCTTTAGGGGGATTCGTCGCCGACCGCGGCAATCGTAGCCGGTTGATTATATTTTCGCTCTTTGCGTCCGGCGATCACCTGGCTGACCGCCCATGCGACCTCGTTTCCCGAACTTCTCTTTTATCGGGCATTGCTGGGGATCAGCGAGGCGTGCTATTTTCCTGCCGCGGCGGCGTTGCTGATGGACTATCACCGGCAGAACACGCGGTCCCTCGCGAACGGCATCCATCTCAGCGGGGTGATGGTCGGCTCCGGCCTCGGCGGTCTCGGTGGCTGGATCGCGGAGCGACACAACTGGCCGTTCGTCTTCGAATTCTTCGGAGTCCTGGGGATCGTCTACTCGCTCGTTCTTCTTGTGCTCCTGCGCGATCGACCCGCCGCCGCTCGTCCTGCAGCGGGTCCGGTCGACGGGGCGGTCTCGCGGGTACGGCTCGGCGAGGCGCTCGCGAGTCTGTTTCGCAGCAAGGGATTCGTTCTCGCGCTTTTTTTCTGGGGATTTTTGGGATTCTCCAGCTGGGCCTTCATCGGTTGGTTGCCGTCCTACTTGAACGAACGTTTCGGAATGTCCCAAGGCGAAGCCGGACTCACGGCGCTCGGATACATCTATTCGGCCGGACTGGTCGGGACGATCGTCAGCGGTGCATGGGCCGACCGGTGGAGTCGAAGCCGACCCGGTGCGCGGTTGTGGGTCGCGACGATCGGCGTGTTGATGGCCGCTCCTGCCGTAGTCCCGGTCGCCAACACCTCCGTGCTCGCGATCGCCCTCGCAGGTCTGCCGATCTACGGTTTCGTCCGGCCCTTCCCCGACGCGAACATGGTTCCGGTCATGTGCCAGCTCATCGACACACGCTATGTCGCGACCGGGACCGGACTGCTCAACATGTTCGGTGTCATGGTGGGCGGTGCCACGATTTATATCGGGGGAGCGTTGCGCGATGCCCAGGTGAGCGTGAGCACCGTTTTCAACTGCGGCGCCGGCGGCTTGTTGATCTGCGCTCTGTTGCTGCGTTTCATAAAACCTCCGACGACGGCACGTCCGGCCGCAACCGGACCCACTTTGCCCAGCCGACCCAGGTCTGCGTGATAACTTCCGGAGAGTTTTTCGTCAGGGTCGGGCGGCATCGACAACGCTCTGCTACGATTGGAAACCGTCGGGTGCTTCGACGTATGGGCAGAACCGTGTCGCTGACGTATCCCCACGCCGTGGCGGTGGATGCGGCAGGCGCGCTTTATGCGGCGGAGACGGGCGATCGCTGGGTCGAAACGGGACCATTTTCCGGGAGCGCTTTCTCGCCGGATATGTTGGCCGAGAAAGCAGCCGAATTTCAACGTGGACGATCGTGCCGCGGGCGGCCGTGCATTCGTCCGAAAACGATTCGCAGCGGTAACCGCCCGGTTTTTCCGAAACGTCCACAATCGTAGCAGGTTCGCCGCCCGGCGGTCGCCGGAGAATATCCTCCACCACCCCTATCGTTCGGACATCCGGCGCCTTTTCGATAGCGAAGACCCCGACACCCGCATGCTTTTCCCCTCCAAAGATCGCGATCCGGAACTCTATCCGTTCCGTCACGGGCTCTATTTTGCATTTTACAATGCGCTGAATTGGCAGGTGGCGATCGGCACCCCGACCGTGCTGTTCATGCAGCAGTTGGGAGCCAACTCCTTTCAGGTCGGCTTGGTGTTTGCGTGGACCTTTCTCCTGACTCCGGTGCAAGTTCTGGCCACCGCGTTTCTGCCGCAGGTAGGATTTAAGCGGCTGACGATGGCCGGATGGAGCGCGCGCGGGTGGTGCCTGCTCGTTCCGATCGGTCTGGCTCTGCTGGCCCCGACCGAGCCGGTGTCGTGGATGATCTATCTGATGGCGATCGCCACCTTCATTTACAGCCTGACGCGGGCCGTGGGAACCGCAGCGTTGACCACATGGATGTATCAGCTGGTGCCGGCGACCATTCGCGGACGGTATTGGGCCACGGATCAGATGACGTCCGGGATTGCGATTGTGGGCTCCCTTTTCCTGTACGCGACGCTCTTCACGCTTCTGCCGGCTTACCGTGCCTTTGTCGTCCTCTATTCGATCGCGGTCTTCGGAGCGTTCATGGCGCATCGCCAATTGAAGATTCTACCCGACGTGGACAAGCCGAGGCTGATCAGCTTCGAAACGATCGTTTCGTCGACCCCGCGACTGATGACAGAGCCCAGCCTCTTTCGGACGTATTTGTGGCTCTCGGTTCCGCTGTTTGCGGCGATCACGCCGATTTCGCCCTTTGCCGCGTACTATCTCAAAGTCTCGGCCGGCCTGACCGCTGCGGACGTGATTCTCCTGACGATGGTGACCTACTTCGGTCTGATCGCCGCAAACTGGTACATGCGGGCGAAGATGGATCGTGTCGGCGCCAAACCCTTCTTTCGACTCTCCTACATCGCGCATGCCGCGATTGCCCTGGGCTGGATCGGATTGCTCAACGCAAACGGCAAAGGATTGATCGTCCTGCCCGTCCTTTACTTTCTGCAGGGCGTCGCCTCCGGATGCTGGACCTCCGCAAATTTGAATTATCTTGCGAAAATCCTGCCGGACAAGGACCGCGCACTCCCCGTTTCGATCCACGGAGCCGTCATCACCTTCATCGGAGGCTGCTCGCCTGTGATCTGGGGCTTGTTCCTGAAAACGGGAGGAAGTCTTCCCTCCGTTAACGTGGTGGTTTTCAAATTGTTCTTCGCTTCGCTCGTGGTCGTTTGTGTCGTATTGTTAATCCTCCTCAACAAACTGCCAGAGCAGGCCGGCGTTCAAGGGCCCACGCCACAGGGCGTCTGGATGCTCCGCCCGTTTCGTGCGCTCGGAAACCTTATCAATCTGGTCGACACGACACCGCTGAAAAAAGACGAGACACCGCCCCCCACGCCTCCGTCCGCTCGCTAAGAAGCTCGACCGAGCAAAACGCCCTCTCTTCGATCGTCGAAGAGGGGACCGCCAGGCGCAGGAGGAAACCACGACGAGTTGCCTCGCTTTTGTATACCTTTTCCTTCGGTCCTACGGAGAACGGAAAGCACCCTCGGGAGCAACCGAAGAACGTCCATTGCGATTGCGCGACGCCTCCAGCGTCGAAAAGGCGGTGGGAATTCCCCGCCGAAGTGTGCCCGTTTTGTATTGCCAATGCCCCTGTATGTATATCTTTGGATACATCGTTCTGCCACCAGCACGATTCCTATGACCACACTCAAACTGCAGGCCCTCCTCAGGCCTAATTTAGTCGCGTGTGCAGCCTTTATCGCTGCCTCCTCTGCGTCCTTCGCTCAGACAACCAACTCAACCACCGCAGACGAAGCGGCGGGCGAGCAACCCATCCTCCTTTCGAAATTCGTCACCACCTCGACCCAGGGCAAGGGTTACACGTCGAGCAATGCGGCGACGGGCTTCAAAACCAACGAAAACCTGATGAGAATTCCTCAGGCCGTGACGTTGGTGACGCGCGATTTGATCGACGACATGGGTGCGATCGAATCCTCGAACATCCTCCAATTCGCGGGTGTTTCTAATTTTTTCGTGGGCGAGTCGTTAGCCATGCGTGGCACCCGAATTTCAAATCCACTCGTGGACGAAATGCCCGACGGAACTCCGTACCTGGACAATATCAATTTGGATTCGTACACCGTCATGCGCGGTCCCGCGGCGACGCTCTATTTGAACGCGGCCCTCGGCGGCACCGTGCTGAAAACGTCCAAATTTCCGATCGGTCGTTCCCAGTACTCGGTTACTTTTAGGGCAGATCAGCACGGACTCACGCGTGCCGAAGGCGATTTTACGAGCGATCTTTTCACCGCGGGGGACGCCAAATTCAGCTATCGCGTATCGGCCGGTACTCAAAAGGGCGGCAATTTTTACAAGAACGTATTG
>Ga0105044_10010067_pt1 | contig 12917 bp, 10 predicted proteins | sample MAT01_FD_78092 | JGI IMG/M metagenome (GOLD analysis project Ga0105044, IMG submission 78092) | Freshwater microbial communities from Lake Fryxell liftoff mats and glacier meltwater in Antarctica - MAT-01 | ecosystem: Environmental > Aquatic > Freshwater > Ice > Liftoff microbial mat | place...
CACCATCGACGGGACCGCGCCGATCCCGGTCTGCAGGGTGGTCCCGTCGTGCACGAACCGGCTGTCGTACTGGGCGATCGCCTGGTCCACCTCGGTCGGGGGGGCGTCCTCCAGGACGTAGGGCACGGCGTCCGACTCGACCAGGACGTCGATCTCGTCGACGTGCAGGGCGTGGCGGTGCTCGCCGTAGCCGGAGGTCCGGGGGAACGCCGGGCTGGCCTCCACCACGAGGAGCCGGTCCGGGTCGGCACCGGCCCGGTGCATCTCGGCGATCGACGCCCCGCCGTGCACCGAGAGGCTGCACCAGCCCTCGGCGTCGGGAGGGGCGACGGCGGTGGCCATCACCCGCGGCGCCGTCGCCTCCAGGATCGGGGCGAACCGCCGGAAGTCGGCCGGCGCGAAGCTCAGGTTGGCCCCCGCGTCGCGCAACATCCGTTCCAGCGGGCCGAAGAAACCGCTCAGGTAGTGCACGTTGGGGTGGTTGAAGACCGCGCTGAAGACCGTCAGCAGGGCCCCGTAGATGCGCAGGTCCTCCCAGTCCTCCCGCTCCCCCATCGCCTCGAGCAGGCGGACGGGCTGGCCCGGGCCGAGCGGCATGCCGAAGGTGTCCACCGCCCGGATCTCCGCCGCGGCCTCTTCGGCCGTCGAAGTCCGCATGTCAGTTCGCTCCCGCCATGATGTCGGCCAGTTCAGCACGGCTGGCGACGCCGAGCTTGTCATAGACCCGTCCGAGGTGGTTGTCGACGGTCCGCACGGAGACGAACAGCCGGTCGGCGATGTCCTTGCTGGTGATGCCGCTGGCCGCCAGGACCGCCACCTCCCGCTCGCGCCTGGTCAGGGCCACCGGCTCATCGGGCATCGCCAGGCCGGGCGTGCGCGCCCCCGGACAGCCCGCCGCCCATTCGGTGGCCTTGCGGGTCCAGGCCGCGGCGTCCCTCGAGCTCCCGCGCCGCCGGTGATCGGCGGCCAGCCCGAAGGCCGCCTCAGCCGCCAGGAGGTCGGCCCCGACCTCGCCGAACGCGTCGGCCGCCGCCCCGATGGCAGCCAGGTCGCCGGCGGCCAGGCCGACGACGTGCTGGGCCCGCGCCGCGGCGATGCTCCCCAGGTCGCCCTCGGGCAGACGGGCCGAGGCCGCCACTGCAGCGTCGACATGGCCCAGCCGGGCCAGGTCGTGCATCGCCGTCGTCAGCATCGGCCACTCGCCCCGCTCCCCGGCCAGGTCCACGCCGCACTCGAGGTGGGCCCGGGCGTCGGCCGGATGGCCCTTGGCCACCGCCAACCACGCTCGGGCCCGGTGCCGGTTGACCCCGTGGAAGTCCGCCGGATGGTCGAGGTGAGCCTCCTCGCTCAAGGCCGCGTCCGCCGGGCCGACCTCGCCCTGCATCGCGTGGGCCAGGGTGAGGCCGAGCAGGCTCCAGCCCCATGGCCCGTGGTGGTTGACGACGCGGAAGAGACCCGAGGCCTCGGTCCACCAACGAATGGCCTCGTCCAACCGACCCTGCTCGAGGGCCACCAGCCCGCGGGCCTGGGCGAAGAAGGCCCACCCGGCCGCATCGTCGGAGATGAGCGCCCGCTCGTACCCGGCGGCGGCCAGGGCGGCACCCTCCTCGAGTCGACCGAGACAGGCCAGCGCCAGGGCCTCGGCGACATGGAGCAGGGACGGCTCATAGAGGGTCAGCTGGCCGCCCAGACGGCTGTAGGCCCGCAGCCCGATCTCGACGGTCCCGGCCGCCTCCTCCGCTCGCCCGAGCACCGGCAGACCGAGGGACGTGGCCAGGGCGGCCTGCACGACGGCCCGGTCATAGGGCTCGTCGAGCAGCCCGAGACCCCGTTCCACTCCCTGGCGGGGGTGGTGGGAGGTCACCTCGAGGACCGCCTGCAGGCCCTCCAGCTCGGCCAGGTGATCCGGTGAGGAGATGACCCCGCGGCCCGCCTCGATCACCGAGAGGGCCGCAGGGAGGTCACCGTCGTGCCAGTAGCGGTTGTAGACCCGGACCCGGATGAGGGTCGCACGCTGGTTGTCGTCGGACGCCTCGTCCTCCAGAGCGGCGAGCACCGATTCCGTCTCGTCGGACCGCCCGAGGGAGTAGAGCGAGTCGGCGATGATCTGGCCCGAGGCGAAGGTGGCGGAGAGCTCGTGGGCCGCCCGGGCCAGGCGCAGGGCGGTCTCCAGGTCGTGGGCGAAGCCGGCTTGGCGGGCCGCCTCGATGAGCAGCTCGGGTGAGGTGGTCCCTCCGGCCTCGACTCGCCAGATGGCCACCTTCAGGACGTCGGTGCGGCGCCGGTTGTGGTGGGACTCGACGGCATCGGCGAGCAGGCGCTGGACTTCCCGGGCCCGCGTCAGCGGGGTGCGTTCCCGGACCACCTCACCGTGCACGGGATGGGCCAGGGTCGCCTCGAAGCGCCGGCCATCGAGGGCGGTCTCCACGAGGCCTTTGCGCTCGAGGCGGACCAGGGCGTCAGAACCGACCAGACCGGCGAGGACATCCACGCCGAGCGGCTCACCGAAGGCCACCAGCTCGAGGGTGGCCACCTCGTCGTCGTCGAGACCGGCCAAGCGCTCCCCGACGATGTCCTGGAGGCGGGCCGACGGCGAGAGCGCGCCGACCGTCCGCCACATCCCGGCGTCGTCGACCAGCGTCCCGGCATCGACCCCGGCCAGCACCAGCTCCCGGAGGTACTGCAGGTTGCCCTCGCTGGCCTCCCACAGTTGCTGCAGCGCGGCGCCCTCGACCGGGCCGTCGAGCACCTGCTCCAACAGTTCCTGGACCTCACCGCGGTCCAGAGGGCCGACCTCGACGCGGTCGCAGAGTCCGTTCTTCCAGACCGACTGCACGGCGTCGGGCGCCGGCTCGCCGGTGCGCACACTGGCCACGGCGAACACGGTCCGAGCCGACACCAGCTGCTGGAACAGCAGGGCGGAGGCATCATCGAGCCACTGGGCATCGTCGATGAGCAGGATCAACCGCCGACCGCCACTGCGCTGCATCAGGGCCTCGGTGGCCTGGCCCAGCATGGCGATGCCCCGCTCCACCGCCAGGGCGGCGGGCGGCAGGATGGGGGCGAGGGCCCCGAAGGGGATGGCGCGGGCCGACTGGCTGGCCACCGCCCGCTCGACGTGGAAGCCCGCCGCAGCCCCGTACTCGGCGACCTCGGCGGCGAGCCGGGACTTGCCCACGCCCGCAGGGCCGGCCAGGACGACGCCGGAGAGGTCGGCGCGGCGGAGATCCTGGCGGGCCTGATCGAGGATCGCGGATCGGCCCACGAGAGGCCATGCGGAACGCATCGCACCCCCACTCTCGCAGAAGGAGCGCCGGGTGGGCGAACCCCTGACTCGAGGGTCGGTACGGCGACGAGGGCGGCGAGGGCGGCCGTCAGCCCTGCGCGTAGAGGACGCCGTACCGGGTGCGCACCGCCTCGCTGGTGGACATGCGATCGACCCAGCCGGTCTGGACCTGGCCCCACGAACCCGGCTTGACCCCCTGGGACTCGAGCCAGGCCTCGGCCTGGTCCGACGGGCCGAGCTCCCGGCGAGCCAGGGCCGCGGTCAACTGCGCGTACTTGTCGAGGGTGATGCCGTCGATGGGGGCCCAGACGGGGTCATTGAGGTCGACGGGCTGCTGGGCAGCCACCTGAGCGGCGTACATCCCACCGGGCAACCGCGCGTCCTGGTCGCCCAGCTCTCCGGCACCGTCCGTCGACTCCTCGGAGTTGTTGAAGAGGCCCACGGGCCCGTCCTTTCATCGGAGGGCGGGGCACGTCCCCCGCCGTGACGCCATGGTCCGATGAAAGGCCCGCAGGGGCATGAGTAGCAGTTACTCAAATGCCCCCGGGCCTCACCACTGGTCGATCAGGCCGTGAACTCGCACTTCCCGGCGTCGAGGACCACACGGCCGTCGTCACCGGTGGTCTGGAAGATGGCCTCGCCGCCGTCGACCCACATGTTCACCGTGAGGGCCTCGCCCGGGAACACCGGGGACGAGAAGCGCCCGTCCATGGCCGTGAAGCGGGACGGGTCGCGGTCACACAGGGTGTGGAGCAGGGCCCGGCCGGTGAACCCGAAGGTGCACAGGCCATGCAGGATCGGCCGGTCGAAGCCGGCCAGCGCGGCGAACTTCGGGTCCGAGTGCAACGGGTTGCGGTCACCCGACAGGCGGTAGAGCAGGGCCTGGTCGGGGCGGGTCTGGTAGGTCACCGCGTGGTCGGGGTCCCGGTCCGGTGGGACGTTCCGGGGACCCGATGGTCCACGCTCGCCACCGAAGTCGCCCTCGCCCCGGATGAACGCCGACATCATCGTGTCGAACAGGGGCTCACCGGTGGCGACATCGGTCGACCGGGTCTCCATGACCACGAGGGCCCCCTTGCCCTTGTCGTAGATGCCCGTGATCTCGGTCTGGCTGGAGACCGTGCCGCTGACCGGGATCGGCCGGTGCAGCCGGATGCCCTGTTCGCCGTGGACCAGCATCGCCCAGTTGAAGTCGCCGAGGTTGGACATGCCGCCCCCGATGGCGGGGATGACCACGGCCATCGTGGGCAGGACCTCCTGGTCCAGGTCGATGGAGTTCTCGGTGACGAACGCCTGCTCGTCGGTACCCGACCCCACGCCCAGCGCGTAGAGGATGGCGTCCTCGGAGTCCCAGGAGGTCTCCGTCGGATCGCTGACGGTGCCGACGGCATCGAGGTTGAGGGGCATCGTGGGCTCTCCTACTTCTTGTCGTTGCCGAACATGTCGGCGTTGGGTCGGGCGTTGGCCATGAGCTCGGCCACGAGGGGACCGATCTCGGTGGGGTCGTCGGTCGGCGGCACGGACGGGCCCTTGTGCCAGCCCTCGGCCACGGCCAGTTCGCGGCCCGACACCTGGAAGATCCGGCCGGTGACCCCGGCGGACTCGGCACTGGCCAGCCAGGTGACGATCGGGGCGATCCAGTGCGGCGCCATCGACGCCTTGGTCTCCTCGTCGAGCTGGCCCATGCCCAGGTCCTCGGTCATGCGGGTGATCGCGGCCGGGGCGATGGCGTTGCAGGTCACCCCGTAGCGCTCCAGCTCCATGGCCGAGATCACGGTGAAGGCGGCGATGCCGGCCTTGGCCGCGCCGTAGTTGGTCTGGCCCACGTTGCCGTAGATGCCCGACGGCGAGGTGGTGTTGATGATGCGGGCGTCGACGGTCTCCCCCGCCTTGACGAGCTCGCGCCAGTGGGCGGCGGCGTGACGGGTCGGGCCGAACGTGCCCTTGAGGTGCACGGCGATGACGGCGTCCCACTCCCCCTCGGCCATGTTGACCAGCATCCGGTCCCGCAGGATCCCGGCGTTGTTGACCAGCACGTCGATCCGCCCGAAGTGGTCGACGGCCTGCTGGATCATCTCGCCCGAGGCGTCGAAGTCGGCCACGTCGGCCCCGTTGGCGATGGCCTCGCCGCCCATCGCCTCGATCTCGGCCACCACCTGCTGTGCCGGCGTGGCGTCCTCGCCCTCGCCGGTCATGTCCCCACCGAGGTCGTTGACCACGATCTTGGCGCCTTGGCCGGCGAGCATGAGGGCGTACTCCCGCCCGATGCCCCGGCCGGCGCCGGTGATCACACAGACCCGGCCTTCACAGATCCCACTCATCGTTGATGCCCCTTCGCCTGACGGCTCATCGGCTTGCGGGCCGGTTCGGCCCGCCGATCGTCTTCGACGCTCATCTCTCGTCCCCGTTCACACTCGATGTCTTGGCCACGATTGGGCGAACGAGTGTCCCACCGCAAGGTGAGATCGGGCGAATCACGGGGGTGACAGGGGATCGGGTGACGCGCACGCCAGAATGGCGGGGCCATGCGCCGTGCTTCCCTCCGCAAGGCCATCGCGATCGTGATCCCGCTCGTGCTGGTGGCCGTCATCGTCCTCCCGTGGGTGGCGGACGGCCGTGTCCACACCGACAAGGTCCCCCGCAACGTCGAGCTCGACGGTCGGGCCATCGGTGGCTTCGGCGAGGCCGACCTCGAAGCCCGGGTTGGGAACCTGGCGGGCTACTACGGCGACACCCCGGTCGAGATCCAGTCGGGTGACCGCACCCTGGAGACCACGGTCGGCGGGTTGGGTGCGGTGGTGGACCAAGAGGCCACGGTGGACGCGGCCCTGGCCATCGGGCAGGGCCCCGTCGTCTGGGCCCAGCGCCTGCTGGAGGGCGAGGTCGCCCCGGTGGTGCTGACCATGCGCCAGAACCCGGTCAGCCAGGCCCTGCAGGAGATCGAGGGCTCCGAGCGCACCAGTCCCATCGAGCCGCTCATCCAGCACTCCGGCTTCGGTTTCGCCGTGGTGCCCGGCGAGGCGGGCCGTGGCATCCCGTCGACCGAGGTCATGGACCAGGTCATCGAGGGGGCGGCCGGGGGCGAGGAGCCGATCGTGGTCGACGCCGAGTCGGCCGAGATCCCGCCCCGCTACACCGACGAGGAGGCCACGGCCCTCGCCGAGGAGGCCAACACCCTCACCGAGAACGGCATCACCGTCACCGCGGGCGGCGAGTCCGCCGAGGTCGCCCCCGAGACCCTCGGGCCTTGGGTCACCTCCCGGGCCGGCGAGAACCAGCTCCGCCTGGTCCTGGACCGCGAGCAGGTCGGCGACGACCTCCCGTCCCTCCTGACCAACGTGGGCGAGACCCCGCAGGCCGCGTCGTTCACCGTGGCCGGCGGACGGCCGGTCATCGTCGCCGGGCAGGCCGGCACCGGGTGCTGCGCACCGGGCTCGGCCCAGCGGGTCATCCGGGCGCTGCAGGAGGGCCGCCAGGAGGTCGCCCTCGAGCTGACCCGGATCACCCCCGAGCGCGACGTCGAGTGGGCCCGCAGCCTCGGCATCGTCGAGGAGATCAGTCTCCCGGACCAGGAGCCGTGCACCTCCTACTCCGCCGACGGGTGCCGGATGACCACGCACCACGACTGCTGTGAGGGTCGGGTCGAGAACATCCAGCGCATGGCCGACCTCGTGCGGGGTTACATCATCGAGCCCGACGGCGGGTCCTTCTCCATCAACGAGCACGTCGGGCCCCGCACGACGGCGAACGGCTTCGTGGAGGCCGGCGCCATCGAGAACGGCGAGCACGTCACCGCCGTCGGCGGTGGGGTGTCCCAGTTCGCCACCACCAGCTTCAACGCCGCGTTCTTCGCCGGCCTCGACATCCCGAACTACCAGTTCCACACCGAGCACCTGAGTCGGTACCCGTTCGGGCGCGAGTCGACCGTGTCGTACCCGGCGCCGGAGTTCCGGATCGTCAACAACACTCCCTACGGCGTGCTCATGTGGCCGACCTACACCGACACCAGCATCACCATGCACCTGTATTCGACCCGTTTCGCCACCGGGGCGCAGACGGGCCAGAGCACCGGCACGAACGGCAGCTGCACCACCGTCACCACGACCCGGACCCGGACCTTCGTCGACGGCCACACCGAGAACGACCAGTTCAGCGGCTACTACCGCAATGGCGGCTCGACCTGCTGAAGGTGACACCGGTCACGGTTCAGGGTCTACTAGAGGGGTGACCGACGAGCACCTGGACTTCCAGCCCCGCATGAGCGACGCCGACAAGCTCATGTGGACCATCGAGCGGGACCCGCTGCTGCGCAGCACGATCACCTCGGTGGTGGTCCTGGAACGGGCGCCGGACCATGCCCGGCTGAAGGACAAGATGGAGCGGGCCAGCCGGACCGTGGTGCGCCTGCGCCAACGGGTCATCGGCAACGCCCTGTCCTTCTCGCCCCCCCGCTGGGAGGTCGACCCCAACTTCGACCTCGGCTATCACCTGCGCTTCATCAAGGCGGCCAACGGCGGCTCGATGCGGGACCTGTTCGACATCGCCGAGCCGGTCGCCATGCAGGCCTTCGACCGGGCCCGTCCCCTGTGGGAGTTCACCGTGGTCGAGGGCCTCGAGGACGGCCAGGCGGGCCTGATCATGAAGATCCACCACGCCGTGACCGACGGTGTGGCCGGCGTGAAGCTCCTCATGGAGACCTTCGACGCCGATGAGGACCCGGGCGACCCCGGCGCCATGCCGGCGGCCCCACCGGTGCACGTGATGAGCCAGCGGGAGCGGCTCGTCGATGCCCTGGCCCACGAGCAGCGTCGGGCCATGGGCATCGCCAAGCGCTCCCTCGGCAACCTGTCCAGCGCGGCGCTCAGCACGGCGGCGGACCCCGTCGGCGTCGGCGTCCGGGTGGGCGAGACGGTGAGCTCGGCGGCCCGCCTGCTAGCGCCTGCCAGCGAGCCGCTGTCACCGCTGATGACCGACCGGTCGCTGTCGGTGCAGTTCCACACCCTCACCGTGCCCCTGGCCGAGATGAAGAGCGCCGGCCGGCGCGCCGGGGGCAAGCTCAACGACGCCTTCGTGGCCGGCATCGCGTCCGGGTGGCGCCGCTACCACGACCAGCACGGTGAGCCCGCCAGCGCCCTGCGCATGTCCATGCCGATCAACGTCCGCACCGAGGCCACCGAGAACGTGGCGGGCAACCAGTTCGCCCCCGCCCGCTTCCCGGTGCCCCTCACCGTGGTCGACCCGGTCCACCGCATGAAGGTGGTGCGGGACCTGGTCCTGCGGGCCCGGGCCGAGCCCGCCCTCGCCCTGACCGAGCCGCTGGCGGGTCTCCTGAACCGGCTGCACCCGGACATGACGACCGGCATCTTCGGCGCGATGCTGCGGGGTGTGGACTTCGTGACCTCGAACGTCCCCGGCCCGCCCTTCCCGATCTACCTGAGCGGCGCCCGGGTGGTCAGCCAGTTCCCGTTCGGCCCGCTGGCGGCCGCTGCGGCCAACATCACCCTGCTGAGCTACATGGACGACCTGAACATCGGCTTCAACACCGACCCGGCGGCCGTCCCCGACCCCGAGGTGCTCATCGAGTGCATGCAGGAAGGCTTCGACGAGATCCTGAAGTGCGCGTGACGCGTTCTTACCCGGATTCTGGTCGCCAGGGCAGCCAGAATCCGGGTAAGAATCGAATCAGCTGCTCCACTCCTTGAGCTTGCCGATGATGTCGGCGGCGTCGCCGACGGGCGTGATGTTGAGCATGGTGACGCCGGACTCCTGGTAGGCGGCCAGGCGGTCCTTCACGTAGCCCTCATCACCGCAGATGGTGGTGGCCTCGAGCAGCTCGTCGGGGACCGCGGCCGCGGCCTCGTCCTTCTTGCCGTCGAGGTAGAGGTCCTGGATCTCGGCGGCCTCCTTCTCGAAGCCGTAGCGGGTGACCAGGGCGTTGTAGAAGTTCTGGCCCCGGGCGCCCATGCCCCCCACGTACAGGGCCACCATCGGACGGGCGAAGTCGCGGATGCCCGCCACCTCCTCCTGCTTACCGATGGCGACCAGGCCCCCGGCGACGACCTCCAGCGGGCCGAGGTCGGCGGAACGCTTGGCCGCGCCGGCCGCCAGGTCAGCCCCCCAGACGTCCTTGGCCTTCTCCGGCAGGTAGAAGAGCGGCAGCCAGCCGTCGGCGATCTCGGCGGTGAGCTCGACGTTCTTGGGGCCGAGGGCGGCGACGTGGATCGGGATGCGGTCACGCACCGGGTGGGTGATCAACTTCAGCGGCTTGCCCAGGCCGGTGCCCTCCCCCTCCGGCAGCGGGATGTTGTAGGCCTTGCCCGAGTACTGGACCCGCTCCCGCTTCCAGACCTGACGGCAGATCTCGATGATCTCCCGGGTGCGGGTCAACGGCTTGTCGTAGGGGACACCGTGGAAGCCCTCGATGACCTGCGGGCCCGAGGCGCCGAGGCCGAGCACACAGCGCCCGCCGGACAGGGCGTCGACGCCGGCGGCGGTCATGGCCAGCAGGGTCGGCGTCCGGGTGTAGAGCGGCAGGATCCCCGAGGCGATCTCCACCCGGTCGGTCACCGCGGCGAGGTAGCCCATGATGCTCACGGCGTCCACGCCGTAGGCCTCGGCCACCCAGATGAGGTCCAGTCCGGCCGCTTCGAGTTCCACGGCCTGCTTGGCCACCTCGGCGGGAGCGACGTCGTACCGGAGCTGGGTGCTGATCTTCATGGCGCCGACCGTACTTGTCGGCGCCCACTCCGGCCGAGCCGACGATCCCCGTTCGGCCGACGCGGTCGGGCTGGACGAAAACGAGGCAACTACGTGGGGCCGGCTCTTCCCGCCGTCATCCGCTGCGCCGTCGACGACCCTTTCGCCACCCTCCGTGGCGAAGCAGCACCTCCGACTCGGGTCCGCCGTTTCTGGCACCGGATTCCGTGGCCAGGACGACGAAATCCGGTGCCAGAACGACGACTGGTCACCACGAGTCACATTCGACCGTCAGGGAGACTCGTCCGGCCCCGACGGCTGGCGGCCCGAACGCACGCCCCGTGGTCGCGTCGGTATCGGTCCCCCGCCCTCAGGCCCAGAGGGTCCCGACAGAACGGGGCCGGGTGGGCAGGGTCACCGACCGGTCGGCGGTGAGGCTGAGGTCCCGGGGACGGGGATCGGGCTGGTCCCGGCTGCTCGCCGCGGTGATCCCGGCCGGATCCAGGCCGTGGGCCTCGGCCAGGAGCACGCCGAGCTCGTAGCGGCTGAGGGCGTCCGGGCCGACGAGGTGCCAGGGGCCGGCCCGCTCGGCCCGGGGCAGGGCGACGAGGTCCCAGAGCATCAGCGCCAGGTCGTCGGCTCGGACCGGGCAGCGGACCTCGTCGGTGAAGAGGGTGATCGGGTCACCCGCCCGCAGGGTGTCGACGACCCAGGCCGACCGCGGGTCCAGCGGGTCGCCGGCACATACCAGCGAGGTGCGCACGACGGCGGCGTCGGGCACGGCGGACGCCACGTCGGCCTCACCTTCAGCCTTGGCCCGCCCGTAGGCGTGGACCGGGACGACGGGGGCGCCCTCGGCGTAGGGGGCGTGCTCGCCGTCGAACACGACGTCGCTGCTGAGGTGGATCAGCTCGGCGCCCTGGATGGCGCACGCGGCGGCGACCGACCGGGTCGCGGCGATGACGTCCCGCTCCAGGTCCGCCGTGCCGTAGGCGGTGTGGATGACGACATCGGGCCGGATGGCGGCGAGCATCCCGACCGGCTCGTCCGGATCAGCGAGGTCGATCGTGTGCGCCTCCGCCCCGGTGACCTGCCTGGTGCGCTGCGTGGCGTGGACCTCGACGTCGTCCGGCGCCATGGCGATCAGCGTGGACCCGAGCAGCCCCGCCCCACCCGTCACCAGGACCCGTGTCACCACGCTTCTGGTGGCTCCGGCGCGTGCCCCAGCACCACATCCAGCCACCGGAACGAGTTCACCGTGACCCCCGCCACGCTTCAGGGGGAACAGGGGGCGCCAGGTTCGTCACGGGGCCGGTTCGGCGGGGAGGCCGAGGACGCGCTCGCCGATGATGTTGCGCTGGACCTCTGACGTGCCGCCCCCGATGGTCAGCGCCGGGCTGAAGAGGAAGCCGTAGCGCCACATGTCCTGCTCGCCGCCGAAGGGGCCGGGCTCGGCCAGGAGCGCTCCAGCACCGGCCAGGTCCAGGGCCAGCTCCATCAGGCGTTGGCCGTGCTCGTCGGCGAAGACCTTGCGGATCGATGCCTCGGGGCCGGGCTGGGTGCCCTTGATGGCCGCCGACACCGTGCGCAGGCGCAGCAGGCGGAGGAGCTCGCCCTCGATGTGCATCTGGACCAGACGCTGCCGAAGGCCGGCGTCAGCCACACCGTGGGCCTGGGCGAGAGCGACGAGGTCCGACGCGGAGGGCCCCCGCCCCCACAGCACCCCGCCGGTCGACAGCGAGACCCGTTCGTTGGCCAGGGTGACCTTGGCCAGGTCCCAGCCCCGGTTCTCCTCCCCACCAGGTTCTCGGCGGGGATGCGGACCTCGTCGAGGAAGACCTCGTTGAAGAGGTGCACGCCCGTCATCTCCACGATGGGGCGGACCTCGACGCCGGGGGCGTCCATCGGGCAGATGAAGTACGAGATGCCCCGCTGCTTGGACGCCTCGGGGTCGGTGCGGGCGATGAGGATGCCGAACTCGGAGACGTGGGCGATGGAGGTCCAGACCTTGCTGCCGTTGATGACGTAGGTGTCCCCGTCCCGCACGGCCGTGGTCGTCAGCGAGGCGAGGTCGGAGCCGGCGCCGGGCTCGCTGAAGAGCTGGCACCAGAACTCCTCCCCCGACAGGATCGGGAAGAGGTAGCGGTCTTTCTGCTCCCCACTCCCCGCCGCCAGCAGGGTCGGGCCGGCCCAGCCGATGCCGATCTGGTTCGGGGGCCGGTGCACCTCGGCGGCGGCCAGTTCCTCGTCGATGACGATCTGCTCGATCGGGTCGGCATCCAGACCCCACGGCCGGGGCCAATGGGGTGCCACGTAGCCCGCTTCGGCCAACGCCCGACCCGACGGCGACGGGTGCTCGGCCAACCACTCCCGTACCGCCAGTCGGCGCGGGTCGTCGTCACCAGGCAGGTCGAAGTCCACGAACCGACGGTAACCCGGCACCCGGCTACGGTCGGCGGCCCGCGAGCCGTACGACCCTGGGGGGACCATGCCGGGCTGGAACTTCGCCGATGCGTTCGAGGTGGTGGCCGAGACGCTGCCCGACGCCACCGCCCAGGTCCACGGCGACCGCCGCTACACGTGGCGGGAGTTCGACCGCCGCTCCGACGGCATCGCCCTCGCCCTCCTCGAGGCCGGGGCCGAGCGCCAGGACAAGGTCGCCCTCTACGTCCACAACGGCCCGGAGTACATGGAGGCCTGCACCGGCGCCTGGAAGGCCGGCCTGGTCCCGGTCAACACCAACTACCGCTACACGGCCGACGAGCTGGCCTATCTCTGGGACAACGCGGATGCCGTCGCCGTGGTCTTCCACGGGACCTTCGCCGAGACGGCCGATGCCATCCGGGACCGGGTGCCGGTCCGCACGTGGCTGTGGGTGGACGACGGTTCCGGGCCCTGCCCGGACTGGGCCACGCCCTACGAGGATGCGGCGGCG
>Ga0105044_10010070_pt1 | contig 12915 bp, 14 predicted proteins | sample MAT01_FD_78092 | JGI IMG/M metagenome (GOLD analysis project Ga0105044, IMG submission 78092) | Freshwater microbial communities from Lake Fryxell liftoff mats and glacier meltwater in Antarctica - MAT-01 | ecosystem: Environmental > Aquatic > Freshwater > Ice > Liftoff microbial mat | place...
GTTGTTCTTCGCCAATGGCGGCATGTTCGACGGCTTCGTCCGACAAGTGGTCGCCGATTCGGGGTCCGAGGTCCACACCGTGATCCTGGCCGCCGAGCCGATCACTGCCGTCGACACCACCGCTGCGGACGAACTGGTCGACCTCGACGACTACCTGGCCACCAAAGGAGTGAGGCTGCTGATTGCTGAGCTGAAGGACCCTGTCAAAGACCAGTTTCGCCGCTACGGCCTCCACAAACAGTTCGGCCCCGAACGGTTCTACCCCACCGTCGGCGCCGCGGTGGACGAACTCACCGGCACACTTCGCACCGACATCGACCCCGCCGGGAACCCTCCGACCGACGAGAACTGACGCGCGGTCGCGCCGGCAGGTCAGGCCAGCTTCATGAACATCTTCTGGACGTCCTCGAGCGAGTAGCCCTCGGCAGCGGCACGTTCCGGATCAGACACACACCACGTCAACCCAGCAGCGACCAGCAGGAAGCCGGCCTGCTCGAGCGCCTTCGTCACGGCGGACAGCTGCGTCAGGACCTCGCGACAGTCACGGCCCTCCGCCAGCATCTGCTGCACACCACGGACCTGCCCCTCCGCCCGCTTGAGGCGCTTGGTCAAGCCAGCAATTGTCTCCTCAGGTAGCTCCATGGCCGACCCTTCCTCTCATTCGATGGACCCTGCCAATGATACGGGGAGGGGTATCCACAGCCACCAAGATTCACCACTGGGCTGCGCACCAGATCAACTTCCACGTCGGCCGGGTCAACGCCTTCGGCGGCCATCTCTCACGCAGCGACGCGGTGTCGCGAATGGGCGACGGCCAACCCATGGCGACCACGATGCCCTGACGGGTAGTGATGTCCGACTTGTGGCCCGCTACGGCCTCGATATCCCCGTTCCGACGCCGGTGCGAAGCTGCCGTCATCGATTTCACATCTCGGGTTGCATGTGAATGGTAGGTATGCCTAACATTCCTCCGGAAGGACGCTTCCCGCCGGATCGAAGGTTGGTGGGCACGAGGTCGGCGCCGTCAGCGCTCACCCACAGAATCCTCCAGGCACGAAAGGCCCGCATCCATGTCCCATGTTCTGCTTCGCCGTGCTTGCACCGCGTCGGCCACCCTTGCACTTGTCGTCGCCGGCGCAGCATGCACCAAGAAGGCCGACGACACCGTTGCTGTCACCGGCACCAACACCACGTGCACGCCAGCCGTCACATCGCTGACCGCCGGCATAGTCACCTTCGAGTTCAACAATTCAGCCGACAAGGTCAACGAGTTGTACGTGCTGCGAGCGGACAACAGCGTGGTCGGTGAAGTGGAGAACGTCAGCCCCGGTACCACACGCAGCCTCACCGCCGATCTGTCTGCCGGCAGCTACTTCCTGGCCTGCAAGCCAGGTCAGGCTGGCGACGGCATTCGTACCGAAATCGAAGTGACCGGTGGCGGCGGGGCAGATGCCCCGGTCGCTGATCGAACGATCGCCGTCGGCGCCGCGAGCTACACGTTCGACCTGCCGGAGGGAGCAAAGATCGCGCAGGGTGAGACCATCACGTTCACGATGAAGAACGACGCGACCATCGAGCACGAGATGGAAGTATTCCTTCCGGATGGTGACGCGCTCGGCGAGATCGGACCTACCAAAGCCGGTGAGACGGGCTCCGTCACGCTGACGTTCGACAAGGCCGGCACCTACCGACTGGTGTGCGGCATCGAAGGCCACGAGGCCCAGGGCATGGTGTCGTCGATCAAGGTCGCTGGCTGACGGGCGGCAGCACCGAGTCCTGGGACGCAGTGGTCGGCGTCAGTCGCCCCGGCTGACACTTGCAGCCTGATGCCGCTCAGCAGTGCTGGCGGACGGTCGGGTATGGGTTCACCGGGACGCCGCCTCCGGGATGAATTTCAAAGTGCAGGTGGCTGGCCGTTGTCTGGCCGGTTGCTCCGACGTAGCCGATCACCTCGCCAGCGGCAACGCGGCGAGAGCCGCCCTCCCACGACGAGAGATGCCCGTAGAAGTAGCGGTTGCCGTCGTCGCCGACCAGCGACACCAGGTTTCCGCCACGCTCGCTGGTCCTCATTGTGGCGTTTCCCGCGACGACCGCGACGATCGGTGTACCCGATGGGCTCATCATGTCGACGCCCTCATGCCTACGACCGCCCGGTCGCGGCGCCCCCCACGTATCGCCGAACGCGTTGGGTCCCACGATCGGACAGCGCCATGATGCGTTGGCGGCGAAAAAGGGTCTCGATGCTGACGGACTGGCAGATGGCGAGACAGACGCTGCGGACGCGACGCTGGCTGAACCGCCTCCGCGTACGGAGGATTGCGCGGCCGTCTGTGCGGCCAGCAGTGCCGCGGCTTCTTGCGCCGCTAACTGCTCCGCCTGCTTGCGCTGTGCAGCCAGCTGTGCCTCATACGCACGCTCGACTTCTTCGTCCTTCAGTCTGTCTCGGAGCGAGACCAGTTCAGTCAGCTGCTTGTCCAACTCTTTCTGGCTGGCGGCCAGATCATCAAGCAGTACGGCGTTCTCAGTGTTGAGCGCGTCGAGGTGGGCTTGGTGGTTCTCCAAGTCGGTGCGAACGGCGTCGACATTGTCAAGGCCCTCGGCGCCAGCATCCAAGGCAAACGCTCGCAACGCGTCGCGCTGCATCGATTCAACGGCGTTGCCGCCCAGTACCAAGATGGTCTCCCCCGACCGACCCGTGAAGCGATCGACAGCAATCTGGCTCAATTGCTCTTGCAGCCGCGAATACCGCGCCGAGGCCTGCGACACGCTGACCTGCACGGTGCCGATCTGTAACGACAGATCCTCGGCTAGAAGCTCGGCCTCGGCCCAGCGCGTGGCAGCTTCGTCGGCCAGTCCCTGTACCCGCAAAATCTCCGCAGCCACCTGCTCGGATGTGGGCTCCGAAGTCGATGCGTGCACCACCGAGGGCGGACCCATGAAAGCCAGCGCCACCGCAGCGCAAAAGAGCGCTGTTCGTGGACCCGCCCAAGCCAAATATTGCAATCGCATGACGAAAAGATCGTAGCAGCGCCGAGTGAGCGGGGCGCCGCCTCGAAGGATGCGGGTTCCAGCAGGCGCTGCACGGATCTTGGCGCACTCCGTCCGATGATCGCCCGATTGGTGGCTGGTGACCGTCGGCAGGGATCGGGCGCTCGCCGTTCGCCACACCGTGTCACTCCAGTGCTCCAGGGGTGCCGCACAATTCTTGCCGATGCCGAATACAGTTCTACATCGTGTAGTTGCCCTATGTCGGGCAATTGCCACCAATCCAGCCCTATGCCTCGCTCCACTTCACGCCGCTTCCTTCTCGTCGTTCTCGCCGCTCTCACGACGCTCGCCACACTCGCACTCCCTGCGAGTGGGGTGTCGGCGCACAACAGTCTGGTGACCAGCGACCCCGCCGATGGATCATCACTCACCGCCGCACCGACACAGATCACGTGGACGTTCAGCAAATCGGTTCCGCTCGAGACAATGACCGTGACGCTGATCGACCCCACTGGAGCTCGTAGCGAGCTGAGCGGCTCGACGTATGGCGCCGCAGGCGACACCGTGGTGACCACGCCACTGCCAGCGCTACAGGCAGGGCCGGTCTCGGTGCGCTGGCGCCTGGTTGGACCCGACGGTCATCCGGTCACTGGCAGGGTCGACTTCACCGTGTCGATCGAAGCCGCGACGACGCTGCCGGCGGTCGTTGCTTCCACTCCCGGAACAGCTGTGACGACCACGTCCGATGCGATGTCGCTCGACGACGGCGACGGCTCGTACTCCACGCCGTCGCTGGCGCGATGGTTGCTGCGCTACAGCTCGTACCTGGCGATCATGGCAATCATGGGGATCCTGCTCACCACTGTCTACGTGTGGGCGGAAGCCGGCTCGCGTCCGTTGTTGCGAACCATCCTGAGCCGATCGTTGTTCGCGACCGCGGCGCTCGCTTTCGGGCAGTTGCTGGTCGTTGCTTCCGATGTCAGCGGCAAGCCACCGTGGGCATCGTTCGGCTCGATCGGAGCTGCCACCACCACCGACGCCGGCATAGCGTTCGCGATTCGTATCGTCCTGGCCTTGTCGATGTGGGTGGTCCTGTTCCATTATCACCACGTTCATCCCGAGGTGTTCTGGACCGCCGCCTCGATACCCGGCGTTGGCCTACTTGCCACGTGGGCGTTCGCCGGTCACTCCAGCTCGATGCGCTGGCCCGCCCTGGGCGTGGCCACCGACGTCGCCCATCACGCAGCAGCAGCCGCCTGGATCGCCGGTCTCGCGATCGTCGGTTGGATAGTCATCCCCAAGACGGCACCGAACGTTCTCGTGCCAGCGGTCCGGCGATTCTCTCGGCTGGCGGCAGTCAGCGTTGCTGTGCTCGTGGTCACCGGGCTCGTCCAATCCTTGCGTCTGGTCGGGAACCCGACGAACCTGCTCGACAACAATCACGGCAAGTACCTGGCCCTCAAGATCATGGTCCTCGCTCTCATGCTCGCCGTCGCCAACGTCAACCGTCGTCGGGTAGAAACCCGACTCGGCGACGCCACGACGCTCGGTCGTCATATCGGACCGCTCCGCCAGGCAATCGCGGTCGAGTTCGCGATCGGCCTCGCGATCGTCGCCATCACCGCGGCAATGGTCGTCTCGCCCCCCGCCACCGGCCAATCCGGGACGGGCGCGCCCACCGAAACCAACTTCCCTGTAAACTACAGTCTGTAGTAGCCACGACGAAAGGTTCCCCCAAAATGAAACTCCACCGTCTCGCCATACCGTCACTTGCTGCCGCACTCGCCATCACGCTGGCCGCCTGCGGATCCGACCACTCGATGTCAACGAGCACGAACGCTGCGGCCCAGGCACCGGGCGGAGCACCAGACGCCGCCGCCCTGAACGCCGCTGACACCGAGTTCGCGCAGGGAATGATCGCTCACCACGAGCAGGCCATCGAGATGGCCGAGATCGCACTCGATCCCAACATCGGTGCCAGCCCCGAAGTCATCGACCTCGCCACGCGCATCCAGGGCGCCCAGGACCCCGAGGTCCAGCTGATGACTGCATGGCTGACCGCTGCCGGTGAACCCGTCACGATGGACGCAATGGAGGGCCACGACATGTCGTCGATGGACGGGATGATGACCGCCGAGCAAATGGACGCGATGGGCGCGGCAACCGGCACCGAGTTCGACACGATGTGGCTCGAGATGATGATCGCCCACCACGAGGGAGCAATCAGCCAGTCGCAAACGGTCAAAGCCAAGGGCTCGAATGCCGACGTGATGACGCTTGCCGACCAGATCATCGCCGCCCAACAGGCCGAGATCACCGAAATGCAAGCACTGCTCCAGGGCTGAGCCGGCCAGCCTGACCGTCGGGACGTTCGACCTGTCTCAGCCGTGCGGACCACTGAGCAGCACGCGGCCCATGTCGCCGTCGGGCGAGGGGTGCAGACAGGTCAGCGGTACTCGGGTCGCCAGACAGCGGATCAGAGAGCATCGCTTCGTTCTCAGCTGCGTCGCCAGGTCTTCCACTACCGGCGGCAACAGGCCATGTAGCCCGAACTCGGTGCGTTCTTCGGCACTGAAGGCCGTGCCCTTGTTGCGGTACCGGTCAGCGAGCAGCTGTCTGCCTCTGAGCATTGCGAGTCTCCCTCACGACTTGATCAGCCGCTCGATGGCTTTGGTGGCTTCGGTGACCATCAGGTCGGCGTGAGCGGGGTCGTCGGTGGCGGCGTTGGTCACACAGTGCCGTACGTGTTGGTCGAGCAGGCCGACCGCGACGCTCTGCAACGCTTTGGTGACTGCGCTGACCTGGGTGAGTATGTCGATGCAGTAGGTGTCTTCATCGATCATGCGTTGCAGGCCGCGTACCTGCCCCTCAATCCGGCGCAAGCGCTTGAGATAGTCGTCCTTGTCCATCGTGTAACCGTGGGCTGTGCCGTGCGTGTCGGTGCTCATCGAACGAACTATACCGGTACGGGGTACACGTGTTAGTTGCAATACCCCCTTGGGGTATATATGATGTTCATCGTCGCAGAAAGGACTCTGCGGTAGGTACATCTCACCAATGGAGTGCAGCCATGAACACGACCACCACCTTCACCGTCACCGGCATGACCTGCGGACACTGTGTTGCCGCAGTCACCGAGGAGGTCGCCAAACTCGACAATGTCACCAACGTCGGGATCGACCTTGCCAGTGGTGCTGTCACCGTCGAATCCAACGGTCCCGTCGATCCGGCGGCGTTCGCGGTCGCGGTTGACGAAGCGGGTTTCGCGGTGGCCAGTTGAACACCGTCACCAAATTGGCTGCCTTCGCAGCGGCCGTCGCTGTCACCTTCGGTGGCGCGATGGCCGTCGGGGCAACCGTCGGCCCGATCGATGTCAGCGGCAGCGCCGACGGTGCGCACGGCAGCATGACTGTCGACAGCACCGATCGTCCCCGGGGTCTCGCTGTCGCCGAAGCGGGCTTTCGTCTCGTGGTCGACACGGGCACGGTCCCTGCCGACACGGCCTCCACGTTCGCGTTCCGGATCGTCGACGACAACGCCGGTTCGGTCACCCGCTTCCAAGAGCTCCACGAGCGCCCTCTGCACCTGATCGTGCTGTCCCGCAATCTTGTCGATTACTTCCACATCCACCCGACAATGGACTCCAGCGGCCTGTGGACCGTCGAGGTGCCGCCGTTGAACCCTGGTTCGTACAGGGTTTTCGCCGACTTCCAGCCAGACGGGGCAGAAAACATCACCCTCGGTACCGATCTCAGTGTGCCAGGCATGGTCGCCGCAGGTGACGTGCCCGAACCATCGACAGATGCGGCAGTCGACGCCTACACGGTCACCTTGGCCGGCGCACCCGTGGTCGGCGCGGAGGAACTCTCCTTCACTGTTCAGCTCGACGGCGAGGCCGTGCGCACCGACCCGTACCTCGGCGCGGCCGGACACCTGGTAGCTGTCCGCGACGGAGATCTCGCCTACCTCGACGTCCACCCATACCAAGACGCCACTGGCCCGGTCGTCACGTTCACCGGCGAGTTCCCCACCGCCGGCCGGTACCGACTGTTCTTCGACTTCAGCCACAACGGCACGGTCCGCACCGCAGCGTTCACCGTCGACGTGCCCAGCGCCGGCCACGGTGGCGATACCCCCATGGACACCCACTCCTCCGACACGACATCAGGTCACTGACATGTCCACGAACGCTCCCGTAACCCCCTTGTCCGGCTCGCCCGGCGAGTCCCAGATCCAACTCGACATCGGCGGCATGACCTGCGCATCGTGCGCCGCGCGGATCGAGAAGAAGCTCAACCGGCTCGACGGCGTCACTGCGACGGTCAACTACGCAACCGAGAAGGCCAAAGTCACCTTCGCCGACACCATCACAGCCGCCGAGCTGATCGCCACAGTCGAAGCCACCGGCTATACCGCACACGTCCCCCGACCAAAGAACGTCGGCCCGGCCCCTGTCGCTGGGCACGATGACGAGGACGACCCGACGCGAGCCCTCCGCCAACGACTGATCACCTCCACAGTGCTCGCGGTGCCGGTCATCGCGATGGCGATGATCCCTGCCCTGCAGTTCGATGGCTGGCAATGGCTTTCGCTCACCCTCGCTGCACCCGTGGTCACGTGGGGTGCTTGGCCGTTCCATCGTGCCGCGTGGACCAACCTGCGCCACGCCGCAGCCACGATGGACACGCTCATCTCCGTTGGCACCCTCGCCGCGTTCGGATGGAGCCTGTACGCGCTGTTCCTCGGCGACGCCGGCGACCTGTCAATGCGCCACCCGTTCTCGCTCACACCCCAGCGTGGCATGGGCTCCAGCCAGATCTACCTGGAAGTCGCCGCCGGAGTCACCGTTTTCATCCTCGCCGGCCGCTACTTCGAAGCACGCGCCAAACGCCGGTCTGGCGCAGCGCTCAAGGCGTTGCTCGAACTCGGCGCCAAAGACGTCGGGGTGCTCCGCGACGGCAACGAGGTCCGGATCCCGATCGATCAGCTCGTCGTCGGCGACCGCTTCGTCGTACGGCCAGGCGAGAAGATCGCCACTGACGGCATCGTCGATGAGGGAACTTCCGCTGTTGACGCGTCGCTGCTCACCGGCGAACCCGTCCCCGTCGAAGTTACCCCAGGCGACCCCGTCGCCGGGGCAACCGTCAACGCCGGCGGGCGCCTGGTCGTGCGCGCAACCCGAGTCGGTGCCGACACCGCACTCGCCCAGATCGGACGGATGGTCGAGGAAGCCCAGACCGGCAAGGCCGAAGTGCAGCGCCTCGCCGACCGGGTCTCGGCCATCTTCGTCCCCGTCGTGATCGCACTCGCATTCGCGACCCTGGGTTTCTGGATCACCGCCGCTGCGACCGACAACGCGACCAGTGCGTTCACTGCGGCCGTGGCTGTGCTGATCATCGCCTGCCCCTGCGCACTCGGCTTGGCGACCCCGACCGCGTTGATGGTCGGCACCGGCCGTGGCGCGCAGCTCGGCATCATCATCAAAGGACCGGAAGTGCTCGAGTCGACGCGCAAGATCGACACCGTCGTACTCGACAAGACCGGCACCGTCACCACCGGCAAGATGTCACTCGTCGACATCATCGTCACCGGTGACACCACCGTCGAACAGGCACTGTTTCTCGCCGGCTCGCTCGAGGACGCCTCCGAACACCCCATCGCCCAAGCCATCGCCGCCGGAGCCGCCAACCGCGGTATCGACCTCGCAACCGTCGAGTCATTCGCCAACACCGAAGGGCTCGGCGTGCAAGGCGTCGTCGACGGACACGCCGTGGTCGCCGGCCGCGAGCGCTTCCTCGCCGACTGGTCTCTTCCACTCGACGACACCCTGCGCAGCGCCCGTGACACGGCCGAAGCCGACGGACGCACCCCGATCTACGTTGGATGGGACGGCAAGGCACGCGCTGTGCTCGTTGTCTCCGACACCATCAAAGCGACCTCGGCAGAAGCCATTGCCGGTATGCGCCACCTCGGTCTGCGCCCAGTGTTGCTCACCGGCGACAACAGGCGGGCCGCACAAGCAGTCGCCGACCAAGTCGGTATCACGGAAGTCATTGCCGAGGTGCTGCCCGCCGACAAGGTCGACGTCATTCGCCGCCTGCAGAGCGAAGGGCGCGTCGTGGCAATGATCGGCGACGGCGTCAACGATGCTGCGGCACTCGCCCAAGCCGACCTCGGCCTTGCGATGGGCACGGGTACCGACGTCGCAATCGAAGCCAGCGACATCACCCTCGTGCGCGGCGACCTCCGCGCGGCCGTTGACGCAATCCGCCTCTCGCGTCGCACACTCGCCACGATCAAGGCCAACCTGTTCTGGGCCTTTGCCTACAACGTCGCCGCGCTCCCCCTCGCCGCCGCCGGCCTACTCAACCCCATGCTCGCCGGCCTCGCAATGGCGTTCTCCAGCGTCTTCGTCGTCTCCAACAGCCTCCGTCTACGCCGCTTCCGGTCCACCAGCGGCGCCGCCACAACCTGAACCTCCACAACAGGAACACCGCGAACAGTCCAGTTTGAACCACACCCGCAGGGGGTATCGCCGCAGCATGGACGACCTCACTGATCAACATCACGCTGACGTGATGCCCGAGACCTCGACCGACACTCCGCATCCGGCGCAACCCGGCCAACACGAGATGCACTCCGGCCATGCCATGCACGGAGGTCACGACAAGCACGCGGGGCATGACCCGGAGGCCTTTCGGCGGCGGTTCTGGTTGACGCTGGCCGTGTCGATCCCGGTGGTCGCGACCAGCGGGATGATCATGGACTGGTTCGGCTACCACCTCGATGGAGTGGCGTGGGTCGGCCCGGTGTTGGGGACCTTCATCTACGTCTGGGGTGGGTGGCCGTTCCTCAAGGGCGCGGTCGACGAGGTCAAGGACCGCGCCCCGGGGATGATGCTGCTGATCGCGATGGCGATCACGGTCGCTTGGTCATCGTCGATGGCATCGAGTCTTGGCTGGTTCGACCTCGAGTTCTGGTGGGAACTCGCCGCGCTGGTCACGATCATGCTGCTCGGCCACTGGCAAGAGATGAAGGCAATCGGCCAAGCACGCGGAGCGCTCGCCGCCCTCGCTGAGCTGCTCCCCGACGAAGCCGAGGTCGTCGACGGCGATCAGATCCGAACCGTCAGAATCGTCGATCTCACGGCTGGCCAACTTGTCCTGGTACGAGCTGGCGGCCGAGTCCCCGCCGACGGGACCATCGAGGAAGGCGAAGCCGAACTCGACGAGTCGATGATCACCGGCGAATCCAAAGCCGTCGCCAAAACTGTCGGCGACCCCGTTGTCGCCGCGACCATCTCGACCGACTCATCGATCCGCGTCCGGGTCACCGCCGTTGGTGACGACACCGCCCTTGCCGGCATCCAACGCCTCGTCGCCGAGGCGCAGACCTCGAACAGTCGAGCGCAGGTGCTTGCCGACCGATTCGCGAAGTGGCTGTTCTACGTCGCGACCGGCGCCGCTGTGATCACGTTCATTGCCTGGTCGCTCGCAGGCGATTCAAGCCAGGCTGTGACCTCCACCGTGACGGTGCTCGTCATCGCCTGCCCGCACGCTCTCGGCCTAGCGATCCCGCTCGTGATCTCGCTGTCCACCGCGCTCGCGGCTCGCAGCGGCATCCTTGTCAAAGATCGCCTTGCCCTCGAACGAATGCGAACCATCACGGCCGTGTTGTTCGACAAGACCGGCACCCTCACCGAAGGACGCCACATCGTCACCGGTGTCAGCGGCGCAGGAATCACCACAGACGAAGTGCTACGCCTCGCAGGCGGCATCGAAACCGACAGCGAACACCCGCTGGCACGAGCCATCGTCGCAGCCGCCGAAGAGCGAGGCGACATCGCCACCGCCTCGGACTTCACCGCGATCACCGGCCGCGGCGTCGAAGCCACGATCGATGGCCGAAGCTACGCCGTTGGCGGACCAGTAATGCTTCGCGAGCGACACCTCGACACCCCCGAATCGATCAGTGCCGACATCGAAGCGTGGACCGAACGCGGCGCGGCCGTTCTTCACCTCGTGCGCGACAACGAGATCATCGGTGCGTTCGCGCTCGAGGACAAGATCCGCCCAGAAGCGCGCCAGGCCGTCATCGACCTCCATGCCATCGGCATCAAGAAGGTTGTGATGATCACCGGCGATGCACAGCAGGTCGCCGACGCCGTTGCCACGGAGCTCAGCATCGATGAAGTCTTCGCCGAAGTGCTCCCAGAGGACAAGCAGAAGAAGGTGGCCGAACTCCAGGCCCGTGGCTACAAAGTCGCCATGGTCGGCGACGGCGTGAATGACGCACCTGCCCTCGCCCGCGCCGATGTCGGCCTCGCCATCGGCGCGGGCACAGACGTCGCGATCGAATCAGCTGGAGTTGTCCTCGCCGGCAACGATCCCCGCTCGGTGGTCGGCGTCATTCGACTCTCCAAAGCTTCCTACCGCAAGATGCGCCAAAATCTCGCCTGGGCAGCCGGCTACAATATCATCGCCATCCCACTCGCCGCCGGTACGTTCTCCTGGGCTGGCATCACCCTCGCCCCAGCAATCGGCGCAATCATGATGAGCCTGTCCACCATCGTCGTCGCCGCCAACGCACAACTCCTGCGGCGCGTGGAACTCACGTCGAACACCAGCGCGTAGCGGGACACCGACGGAAAAGGCGACGAACGGCAGCACTACCGCCGTTCGAACGCCTTGCACAAGCCGCAAGGCCTACCTTGCGTACAGAAGGGGGCGTCTGCCACGCCTGGATCGTCGCAGCCCGCGCCGCTAGGTTTCTGGACATGAGTAGGCGCCGGTACCCGTTCTCGAAGGTGTTCCGATGCACAACGCGTGCTTCCGTTGCCGTTGCAGTTCTGGCGTCGTGCGCGAGCAGCGGTCGCGACGCGGCCGGCACCACGGTACCGACTCGTACCGAACCGACGACCGGCATCGTGGGTGATGATGAGGTTCGCCTCGACGGGTTGACGTTCGAGGTGCATCGTGACCCTGGCTGCGGGTGCTGCACGTCGTGGGCCGAGTATCTGCAGCGCCACGGCGCCACTGTCGAGCTCAGCGAGGATGCCGACCGTGGCACGTTCCGGTCCAACCTCGGCATCGGCGACGCCGCCGCGTCGTGCCACACGGCCATCGTCGACGGCTACGCGATCGAGGGCCATGTCCCGATCGGTGCGATCCAACGTCTGCTCGCCGACCGGCCCGACGCAATCGGACTGGCGCTTGCGGGCATGCCGAGCGACTCGCCCGGCATGGGAGGCGACCTGACGAGCTGGGCCGAGCTCCCGGTCATGCTCGTGAGCGTCGACGGCGATCTCAGCCCCTTCGACTACTGATCCTGCGACATCGAGGTTGCTGACAACCGGCGCCGAACGGCCAGCAGCTGACAACCAACGTCGCCGACGCGCACGAAGTCAACGACAGCCCGCTCCCAACGATGAAGCCAACCAGCTCACCGAAATGGTGGTCCGCACGGCCTGTCAACCTAGGTTCGGGTGACCGGCAGCACGGTCGGCCCGCAGACCGACAGCGATCGCTTCCATGCAGTCGCAACCGGATCGAGCTGGTAGTCGCCGAACGCTTCCAAGAAGGCGGGGATCGCGACCCGCAGCTCGAGGCGGGCGAGTGAAGCGCCCAGGCAGTGGTGGATACCATGGCCGAACGACAGCGGCTTCGGGTCGGGGCGATCGAGCCGGAGCTTGTCGGCGTCGGGCCAGCGTCGGACATCCCGGTTGACCAGGCCCCACAAGATGGCCACTTGTTGGCCGGCGGGGATCGTCGTGTCGCCCACCCGTATCGGAGCCGTCGTGGCCAGCGAACAGCAAGAACCCGAGCATCGCGAGCAACTCGTCGTGGTTCAGCTTCTCACCGTCATCGGCCGCGGTGACCAGCACCGAAATCAGATCGTCGCGAGGCTCGACGCGTCGCTGCTCCATCA
>Ga0105044_10010074_pt1 | contig 12911 bp, 10 predicted proteins | sample MAT01_FD_78092 | JGI IMG/M metagenome (GOLD analysis project Ga0105044, IMG submission 78092) | Freshwater microbial communities from Lake Fryxell liftoff mats and glacier meltwater in Antarctica - MAT-01 | ecosystem: Environmental > Aquatic > Freshwater > Ice > Liftoff microbial mat | place...
ATCGCCAAGCGGCACGGGAGCGTGCCGCACCCCGACGCGATCCGGTGGCTGGCGGGCGTCGATGACGTGGTGTACGCCCGCGTCGCGGCGTTGGAGTTGTGCCAACCACGGGAGGGCGTCGCGTCGGTGACGCTGGCGAGCCTGCTGGACCGATTCGACGCGGCGGTATCGGTGAAGCCGGGAACGCACTACAAATATCGGCAGGTCGCGGACTGTCTGCGGGAGTTTCTGGGCGCGGCTACTCCGCTGGCGTCAATCACGCCGGCCCACGCCGACAACTGGCGCAAGTGGATCGCCGAGCCCAAGGCGAATCCCGACGACAAGACCGCACCGGCCAAGACGCTGGCCCGCGCCACGATCGCCAAGCGTGTTGTGATCGCAAAGGGCGTGTTTCGGAAGGCGGTCCGGTGGGGGATGATCCCGGCCAACCCGTTCGCCGACCTGCGGGCCGGTTCACAATCGAACCCCGATCGATCGTTCTACGTCCCCGTCGAAACCATCCGGGCGATTCTGGAGGTGTGTCCCGATGACCAATGGCGGGCGATCGTGGCGCTGTCGCGGTTCGCCGGGTTGCGTTGCCCTTCCGAAATCGTGGCCCTGCGGTGGGGTGACGTGAACTGGGAACGCGGGCGGCTGATGGTGCGATCGGTCAAGACCGAAGGGCACGAAGGCCACGCGGTACGGGTGGTCCCGATCGCCCCCGAGTTGCGCCCGATCCTGCAAGACCTGTTCGACCGCGCCGAAGTGGGGGTGGAGGCGGTTGTACCCCGGCTGCGCGATCCGGCGATGAACCTGCGGACCCAGTTTGAGCGGATCATCGCCAAGGCGAGCCTGAAGCCCTGGCCCCGCCTGTTCCACAACCTGCGGGCATCGTGCGCGACGGATTGGGTGGAGCGGTTCCCCGCCCACGTCGTCGCGGGCTGGTTGGGGCATAGCCCGATGATCGCGGCCCAACACTACCTGCAAACCCGCGATGCACACTTCGACCTGGCGGCGGGCGTCGGCGCGGCGGCAGCAAATCCGGCAACACAAGCGCGCCCAAGCGGTGCCACGGCGTCCGAGCCCGAAACACAAAACCCCCAAAACTCACGGGAGTTAGTGGGGGTTGGCGTCGGGTGTGATCCCGTGGAATATAGGGCAATGCCCCCCGAAGGACTCGAACCTTCGACCCGCTGATTAAGAGTCAGCTGCTCTACCAACTGAGCTAGGGAGGCCTCGCGGCGGCCGCTTGCCGGTGGTCCCCCTTGCGGGGGGCCGCCGGCCGCGCATCGCCGTTCTCTGGGGCCAGTGTAGGGGGGGAACGGCGACGGTCCAGCCGTCGGGCGGCATGATCCGGGGGGGCGTGGGCACCCATGATCGCCGCGTATCGTCGGGGAGATCCGGCCTCGCCCGGGGCCGCGTCCGGGGTGTCCCGGCCCGTGCGTCTTCACGGTCCCGGCGGCCGTCCCCGGAGGATTGACTGACCCGGGCCTTCCTCCTACCCTTCCAGACTCAGGACAGAGCGTGCGCGGCCGTCGCGGGCGTCCTTCCTGGCCGGCCCTGTTCAATGGACCGAGTTCTGATCAGCCTTGTCACGCTCCACCGGGTCCCGCCTGTCGGTTCCGCGGTCGAGCGGGGAGAGTCGCGATGCTTCCTCCGTTTCGTGTCAGCCATGGCCGCACCCGTCGTCGCCGCTCCCACCACGCGATGACCCCGGTCCAGTCGACCGTCTGCCCCTTGACGGGCCTGCCCAAGCTCTCCCATCGCGCCTGCAAGGAGTCCGGGTACGTCCGGGCCGGCCTGCAGATCAAGGTGCCCAAGCTGGGCATCGGCATCGCCAGGACGTGAGCGCGGCAGGCACTAGGCACTAGGCACCACGCACTAGGCCCGAGGCGAGCACCCCGAGCCGGGGGTCCGCCCCGTAGTGCCAAGTGCCCGATGCCTAGTGCCTTCTTCACGGAGGCCACCCCATCCGCATCGCCATCGACATCATGGGCGGCGACCACGCCCCCGACGCCATCCTCAAGGGGTGCGTCATGGCCCTCGACGAGCTCCCCGAGGGGGACACCCTCGTCCTCGTCGGCCAGGGTGGGCTCCTTCGCGAACTCCTCGACGAGCGCGGCATCAAGGCCGGGGACCCCCGCATCGAGGTCGAGGACGCCCCCCAGGTCATCGAGATGGGGGACTCCGCCGCCAAGGCCGTCCGCGCCAAGACCGACTCCTCGATCGTCCGCATGCACCAGATGGGCTCGGCCCGCCATCCCCGCGCGTGCGACGGCGTCCTGTCCGCGGGCAACACCGGCGCCTGCGTCGCCGCGGCCATGCTGCACATGCGCCGCATGCCGCACGTCCTCCGCCCCGGCATCGCCGTGACCGTCCCGGCCTTCCACGGCCCGGTGGTCCTGACCGACGCCGGCGCCAACCCCGAGCCCAAGGCCGAGCACCTGTGGCAGTACGGGATCATGGCCGATCAACTCTGCCGGCGGGTGCTGGGCAACCCCAACCCCCGGGTCGCCGTGATGAACATCGGCTCGGAAGAGGGCAAGGGCACGGGGATCATCAAGGAGACCCGCGACCTGCTCAAGGCCACGCCGGGGATCAACTACATCGGCTATATCGAGGGGCGCGACTTCTTCGAGGGAGCCGCGGACGTCGTCGTCACCGACGGGCTCGTGGGCAACACGCTGCTCAAGGCGGCGGAGGGGATGGCCAAGGCGCTCTTCAAGGCGATCGCGGCGGAGATCCTGGCGCACGACCCCGCCCTGGTGCTGAAGTTCGAGCCCGTGATCAAGGCGATCTACGCCAAGAACGACTACCACGAGTACGGCGGCGCCCCGCTGCTGGGGGTGAACGGCGCGTGCTTCATCGCCCACGGCTCGAGCGAGGCGCGGACGATCAGGGCCGCCATCCGCAACTGCCGCGCCTTCGTGAACGCGGGCGTCAACGATGCCATCGTGGCCCGCCTCGCGGAGGTGAACGCCGCCGTCGGTCGCGCCGCCGAGGAGGCCGAGCGGGCCGAGGAGAGCGCGCGGGCGTGACGAGCACCCACCCGCGTCCCTCCGGGCGCCGACAGGAGACGTTCCGTCCATGAGCCCGCCGCTCCCCTCCAGGCCCCTCCCGCCGACGCCCCGCGTCGGCGTCCGCATCGCCGGCACCGGCTCGTTCCTCCCCGCGTCCAAGATCACCAACGCCGATCTCCTGCCCCTCATGGAGACCACCGAGGAGTGGATCGTCCAGAGGACCGGCATCCGCGAGCGCCGAGTCATCGACCGCGCCGCGGGCGAATCCACGACCTCGATCAGCATCCTCGCCCTCCGCGAGGCCCTCGCCGCGGCCCGCGTCTCCGCCGCCGAACTCGACCTCGTGATCATCGCCACGATCTGCGGCGAGATGGCGTGCCCGAGCGTCGCTTGCCGCGTCGCGGCCACCGTGGGTGCCAGCCGCGCGGGCGCCTTCGACATCACCGCCGCGTGCAGCGGCTTCGTCTACGCCCTGAACATCGCGCACGACCTGATCCGCGGCGGGGCGCACCGGACGATCGGCGTCGTCGGCTGCGACACGCTCACCGGCAACGTCCGCTACGACACCGACAACCGCAACATCGCCATCATCTTCGGCGACGGCGCCGGCGCGGCGATCCTCCGCGCGACCGACGATGTCTCCAAGGGGATCATCGCCCAGTCCATGCACGCCGACGGCTCGAGCTGGGAGGACCTCTACATCCCCCGCGCCCTCTCGGACTTCCCGGCCAAGCACTCCCCCGACCCCGACAAGCTCAACCTCATCCAGATGAACGGCAAGGAGGTCTTCAAGTTCGCCGTCACGAAGTTCTCCCAACTCATCGCCGAGACCCTCGAGAAGGCCCACCTGAGCGCCGACGACGTCGCCATGTATGTCTGCCACCAGTCCAACGCCCGCATCCTCGAGTCCGCCCGCGAGCGATTCGGGCTCCCCGTCGAGAAGCTCTACGTCAACATCGACCGCGTCGGCAACACCAGCGGGGCCAGCGTCCCCATCTGCCTCGACGAGCTCGTCCGCGCGGGCCGCGTCAACGAGGGGGACCGGGTCATGTTCGTCTCCTTTGGCGGCGGCCTCACCTGGGCAAGCTCCCTCTGGCAGCTCTGAAGTCGGTCTATTGTGAGCGAACCCTCATGGCGCTCGCGTGAATCCGCGCTCATCCGATCGTCCCATCTCCCCGCCGACTGGGCTCAGCGCTCTCAGGGGTCGTAGATTCGTCCGGGCCGCGTGGCGTCGCCTCGCAATCGTCGAATCATCGGATCGGTGCCCCCGCCGCAGGTCCCCCTCTTTCAGGAGCCACCCCATGCACGCATCTCGCCTTACCGCCGCCGCGGGGGTCGCGCTGACCCTCGGAACCGTCGCCTTGGGCACGTTCACCGCAGCCCTCGCCCAGCCCGCCACCCCCGCGCCTTCGACCCCCCAGCCAGCGGCGCCGTCGCGTCCGTCGACGCCGTCGCAGCCCGCGCCCACGCCGCCCGGCCGCAGCAACCAGCCTGTCGCTCCCGGGCGCCAGAATCCCAACACTCCCACCCAGCCCGGCGCCAACCAGCCCGGCAACCAGCAGCCGGGCACCTCTGGCCAGCCGGGCCGCCAGGATCCAAACGCGACCCCCGGCCGCCAGAATCCCAACAACACACCCGGCCGCCAGAACCCCAACGCCCCGCGCACCGACCCCAACTCTCCCGACGGCAGCAACCCCGCCCGCCCGGGCGTCCCGGCGTCCAATGACCCCAACGTCACCGATCCCGACGGCAACAGCGGCACCGGCGGCGAGGGAAACAACGGCAACAACCAGAACAACGGCGACAACTTCAACAACGACCCCCGCCGCGGCGGCGTGATCTACGACAACGACGGCAACGAGATCCGTTCCGGCGCCTACGGCCAGCAGGGTTCGCAGCAGCAGCGGGGGTACTTCGCCCTGGACGGCCGCGACTCCGAGGGCCGCCTGCGCGACTTCGGGTTTCGTCTCTCCCGCATGGAGCGTCAGTTCCAAGACAACAACGACCAGCTGTTGCGTCAGCTCGGCGAGGCCCGCCAGCTCGAGGGGGACCGCAAGGTCGACGCCATGGCCCGGGTGCTCCAGGGCATCCTCATGGAGAACCAGCGGCTCCATCAGTACCTGACCGACACCCGGACCGCCCTCACCGGCGACATGGGCGACGGCACCGACGCGGCAAGCGGCGGCATGACCCCCGTCGTCCCCAACAACCTGACCCCCGGCGGCAACACCATCCGCGATCCCCAGCGCATCACCCCGGACGGTTCCACCCCCGGGACGACGCCCGGCGCGACCACGCCCGGCGCTCGCCCGCTCCCCGGCACGACGACGCCGGGCTCGACGACCCCGGGTGCCGGCACGCCGGGCACGACAAACCCCGGCACCGCGACGCCCCCTGGCCAGACCCGTCCGGTGACCCCACCCCCGCGCTAAGTCCCGCGCACCAAATCCATGAAAGAGGCCGGGCGGAGGCACCCGGCCTTCTTCATTGGTGCCGACCGCTCAGAACCAGACGTCTAGAGGCCCGCCTTGCGAAGGTCCTCCGCCGCCATTCCCGCCGTCACGGGGAAGTAGCCGTCCTTCACGACCGCCTCCTGCCCCTGCCGCGAGAAGATGAACCGCACGAACTCACCCCGCAGCGGGTCCAGCGCCGCCGCCGGATCCTTGTTGATGTAGACGACGAGGAAACGCGCCAGCGGGTACTCCCCCGACAGGCAGTTGTCGTAGGTCCCCTCGACCGCCGCGCCCTCGCCCCCCGTGATCGCCAGCATGCGGACGTCCGCCGTGGTGTAGCCGACGCCCGAGTAGCCCAGACCCGTCACGTCCGTCGCCACCGCCTGCACCACCCCGGACGACCCAGGCTGCTCCTTGACCGTCGCCTTGAAGTCCGCCTTCCCGAGCGCGTGCTCCTTGAAGTAGCCGTACGTCCCGGACGCCGAGTTCCGCCCGTAGAGCGCCAGGGGCTTGTCCTTGAGCCCGGGCTCGGTCACTCCGAGATCCCCCCAGGTCAGGTCCGGGCCAGCCACCGAGAACGCCGTGGCGAGCTGATCGAGGGAGATCTCCCGCAGGGGATTGTCCTTGTGGACGAAGACACCGAGGGCGTCGATGGCGACGCGCAGCCCGGTCGGCTTGTACCCGAACTTCTTCTCGAATACCTCCGCTTCCGAGCTCTTCATGTCCCGCGACATGGAGCCGAACTGGGCGAGGCTCTCCACCAGCGCCGGCGGGGCCGTCGAGGACCCCTTCCCCTCGACCTCGACCTTCACCCCGGGATACTCCCGGCGAAACTCCTCGGCCCACCGGGTCATCATCGTGACCATCGAGTCGGAGCCGGCGCTCTTCACGGTGCCCGACACTCCCTGCCGCGGCGTGTACTCGACCAGGCCCGCGTCCACCACAACAGGCCCCGCCATCGCGACTGCGGAACAGAGAATGCCCGCCGCCGGCCCCAACCTCGCCCAAAATCTCATGGTCATCGCTCCGTTTGGTTTGTATCCGGGCTGCCGTGATGCTCCGATCGGTGAAAGCCTAGTGATGGGACTCCCAATGACCAACAGGGTTGCGTGAAGGTCGCGCTAGGACCCAAACAAGGGGCGAGCCCATTCACAGACCGTACTCACGCGGCGTTCAGCCATCCACCCGGATACTCTTGGAGTAGGTTCGAGAGGTGTTCCCCCCCGGCCCGCCCGGAAGACCACTTGCCGAGGACGGCGTCACCAACGAAACAAGGAGAATCTCCCATGTCGACGATCACCAAACTGTCCGCCGCGGCTCTCTTGGCCTGCATCGCGGTCATTCCCGCCGGTTGCGAGAAGACCCCGGTCGAAAAGGCTTCGGAGCGCCGGACCGAGGACGTGCAGGACGCGACGAAGCAGATCAAGAAGGACGCGGAGGTCGCCAAGGACCGTACCCAGGACGCGATCGACAAGACCCAGGACCGCGTGAAGGATGACGTCGACGCCGCCGCCAAGGCCGCCAAGGAGGAGGCCGACCGCCGCGCCGAGCAGATCAAGCGCGATGCCGAGGCCGCCAAGGATGCGGCCGAGAACGCGGCCAAGCCCGCCCCCAAGTAAGCCTCCCTGCGCCTTGATTCGTCCAGATCAATTTGTCCCAACCCAAAGGCCGCGCTCCCGTGAGCGCGGCCTTTTCTCGTGCCTGTGGCGGGAAGGCGACGGCCTCGGGCACGCCGGCTCAGGCCGCCCGGAGGACATCATCGATCGCGGACCGAATCGCTAGGTAGTGGAACGCCGAGCCCATCACGACCATCAGGTGCCAGATCGCGTGAGAGTACCGGACCCGCCCGAACCACATTCGGGCGTAAAAGATGAGGCCAGCGGTGTACGCCACCCCGCCGAGGAGGAGCATCGTCACGACCCCGACCGACAGCCCATCAGCGACGGGCCAGAGGCTGGCGACGGCGAGCCATCCCATGAGGACGTAGAGCCCGACGCCCAGCCGCTCGTGCCGCAGCCCGAAGACCATCTTGAAGATCACCCCGCCCAGGGCCAGCATCCACATCGCTCCGATGTAGAAGAACTGGGCCGCGGGGGGCATCACCAGCACGCACACCGCCGTCTGGGTGCCCGCGATCAGCAGAAAGATGCAGACGTGATCCGTGATGAGCCGGGCGTACTCGCCTCTGCGGCCTTGGAACAGGTGATAGCGCGTCGACGAGGCGTAGAGCAGGGCAAGGGTGAGCCCATAGACCGCCATCCCCACGACATGACCGTCGTCGCCCGTCGCCGAGGCCGCCAAGACGAGCGGAGGTGTCGCGAGCAGGGCCAGAAGCAGGCCCAGTGCGTGGGTGAGCCAGTTCGCCGAGGCTTCGGAAACGAACGGCCGCGGCGTCGTCAGGACGCCTCGCGCACGCGCTTCCAGATGACGGGTCACGGGCAGTCGCATCACTTCAACGATTCGCTGCGGCGGGTGGAAGGGACGTGAACGAAGTCTGAATTCGACCCCCGGGAGATCGCTGGGGATGCCCCGGATCCTCCGAGCACGTCCGCCGCTCGGCTACGGCGGCTCGACACCCCGGTGACCCAGCCCCCTCGGGTCGGAGCGGTGGATGCCGCCGGTCCCCGCCCCTATCCTTGCTCCCCCTCCAGGGCCGCATCCGTCCGGGACACCGGCGAATCTCCCCGAGGCCCGAGTCACGAGGCCCAACCCCGAGGCAGGAAGCACGTTCATGGCCACCACCGGCACGATCACCCAAGTCATCGGCTCGACCTTCGACGCCCAGTTCCCCGAGGATCAGCTCCCGGGGATCTACAACGCGGTCGAGGTCAAGGCCCAGACGAAGGTGGGCGACTTGGACCTCGTGGGCGAGGTGCAGCAGCACCTGGGCGGCGGGCGCGTCCGCTTGGTGGCGCTGGGCTCGACCGACGGCCTCCGCCGCGGCATGAACTGCACCGACACCGGCAGCCCCGTCTCGGTCCCCGTCGGTGAGGCCGTCCTCGGACGGGTCTTCAATCTCCTGGGTCAGCCCATCGACAAGGCCGGGCCGGTCAACGCGTCCAAGCGGTCCCCCATCCACAAGGCCCCGCCCGAGTTCTCCCAGCTCAACCCCAACACCGAGATCCTCGAGACCGGCATCAAGGTCATCGACCTCCTCTGCCCCTTCGTCCGTGGCGGCAAGATCGGCCTCTTCGGCGGCGCGGGCGTCGGCAAGACCGTCGTCATCCAGGAGATGATCGCCCGCGTCGCCAAGAACTTCGGCGGCTACTCGGTCTTCGCCGGCGTCGGCGAGCGGACCCGCGAGGGGAACGACCTCTGGCGCGAGATGAAAGAGGCCGCCTACACCGACGAGAACGGCAAGACCGCCCACGTCCTGGACAAGGTGGCCATGGTCTTCGGCCAGATGAACGAGCCCCCGGGGTCGCGCCTCCGCGTCGCCCTCTCGGCCCTCACCATGGCCGAGGAGTTCCGCGACGCGTCGGGCAAGGAGACCCTGATGTTCGTGGACAACGTCTTCCGCTTCACCCAGGCCGGCTCCGAGGTCTCGGCCCTCCTGGGCCGCATGCCCAGCGCCGTCGGCTACCAGCCCACCCTCTCGACGGAGATGGGCCAGCTCCAAGAGCGGATCACCTCCACCGCCAAGGGCGCCATCACCTCCGTCCAGGCCATCTACGTCCCCGCCGACGACCTCACCGATCCGGCCCCCAGCACCACCTTCGCCCACCTCGACGCCTTCATCTCCCTCGCCCGCGGCATCGCCGAGAAGGGGATCTACCCCGCCGTCGATCCCCTGGCCTCCAACTCCCGAATCCTCGACCCGCAGATCATCGGCGAGCGTCACTACCGCGTGGCCCAGCGCGTCCAGCGCATCCTCCAGCGGTACAAGGACCTGCAGGACATCATCGCCATCCTCGGCGTCGACGAGCTCTCCGAAGAGGACAAGCAGACCGTCAACCGCGCCCGGCGCATCGAGCGGTTCCTCTCGCAGCCCTTCCACGTCGCCGAGCAGTTCACCGGCTTCAAGGGCGTCGACAGCAGCCTCGCCAGCACGATCGACTCGTTCGAGCGTCTGGTCAACGGCGAGGGGGACTCGCTCCCCGAGGGCGCCTTCATGTACGTGGGCACCCTCGACGACGCCAAGGCCAAGGCCGAGAAGATGGCGCAGGGATAACCCAGACGCCGGGCGCCACGGCCCCCGGCCCCGGGGCCGCGCAACCCCTGCCCGGATCGCCATCGCGCCGCTCCCCCCCGGAGCCGCATCGTGACCGAGGATCCCGCGATCGCGGGCAGGTGGTTCCTCGGGTCGCGGCGGCCCCTTGGCGAGACTCCCTCACGCTCCCGGTTCCACGCGGCCCGATGAAGCCTCAGGCTCTCCGAAGGCGCGTTCTCGTCAAGCTGGCGAGAAATGCCCGCGTCGTGGTCCGAGAACTGGCCTATCTGGGGGCGAATGAGAGGATTTTTATCGCTTCTTCCACAGGGTGAAACACCTTGCTCGGTGGGTACGCGGCGGCTGTGTGTGGCCGGTGCGCCCCAATCGAGAGACGTTCGCTTCGAGGGAGAATGCAGATGCGCATGTTCGCTATTTCCGCGGCGGTGTTGGTCCTGTCCGCCGGCGCCGCGACGGCCGGCCCGACCATCTTCGGCCTGACCCAGAATGACCGCCTCGTCAGTTTCGACGCGTCGGCCCCCAACACCCTGCTCACGAACGCCGCCATCACGGGGCTGAACGCGCAGGAGACGATCGTCGGGATCGACTTCCGCCCGGCCACCGGCGCCCTCTACGGCGTGACGGACCAGAACCGCCTGGTGACCCTCGACGCCGCGGGCGTCGCGACTCCCGTCGGCGGCACGACGACGCCCTTCACCCTCAACGGCGCCCGGTTCGGCGTCGACTTCAACCCCGTCCCCGACCGCATCCGCGTCGTCAGCGACACCAACCAGAGCCTCCGCCTCAATCCCAACAACGGCAACCTCGGCGGGACCGACACCAACCTCGCGTACGACGTGGGCGACGTCCAGGCCGGCAACGCTCCCTTCGTCGTGGCCGCCGGCTACACGAACAGCCCCATCGGCGGCCCCGCCCCCGCCAGCACCACGCTCTACGGCATCGACGCCCGGCGCAACGCGCTGGTCCGCATCGGCTCCCTCGGCGGCAGCCCCATCTCCCCCAACGCCGGCACGCTCTTCACCGTCGGCAACTACGTCAGCCTCACCAACAGCCCCGACGTCGTGGGCTTCGACATCTTCTCGCAGGGCGGGACCGACACCGGCTACCTCAGCACCGTCGCCCTCCTGGGCTTCAACGCCTTCTACACGATCGACCTCGCCACCGGCGCCAACGCCTTCCAGGGCAACCCCGGCCAGGCCGAGGGCCTCGTGATCCGCGACATCGCGGCCATCCCCGCCCCCGGCGCGATCGCCCTCCTGGGCCTCGGCGGCCTCGTCATCGGCCGTCGCCGCCGCTGATCCGCGGCGATGAGATCTGATCTCACAGGGGCGGGCCCCGCAGCGGGTCCGCCCCTTCTCGCTGCGCAAAGAGGAATGGGGAGACCGTGGCGACGAAGATGGAGACCGGGGACGAAGAAATGGAGGTCGGCAGACCAGAAGCCGGGAGCGCCGGAGCAAAGATGGAGAGCGCGGGAGCCGGGCCGGCTCTTCGCCTCGACGGGGCGAGGGGCCGTGGAAAGCATCAGGTTTCACGGGCCCGCCCCGGCAGGGGCGGCGGAGTTGTCATGCGAGGCGCGATGGCGGTGCAAGTTTCAACATGTACCCCAATGAAGCCCCAGGTTGCCCGACTTCGCGATGGGTAATCTGATCACAATTCCTCTGTATTGCTCTTTGACAGATGGGGGGGAAAGCGTATTTTGTAGGTTCATCGGAGGCAGGGAGCACATCCCGCACCCGACGCCGCGTGTCCCTCAATGTCGAGGGTCACAAGACACGGCGTCCCGAATGGAGCGCTCTCTTGCCGATCCGCACCCTCTCGCGTTCGATCTCCTCCCCCCGCACCAAACTCACCTCGTCCGTCCTCCCGGCGCTGCTCGTCGCGCTGCTCGGATCGGCCGGATCGCTGGCCTCAGCCCAGACGCTCACCACGCTGGCGTCGTTCAACACGACCAACGGGTCCAACCCCCGCGCCGGGCTGATCCTCTCGGGCAACACCCTCTACGGGACGACTCGGATCGGCGGGGCCAACTTTAGAGGCACGGTCTTTTCCGTCCCGGTCACCGGCGGCTCGCCCAACACCTTGGCGACGTTTGACGGCACCAACGGGGCCAATCCCGTGGCCGGGCTGACTCTCTCGGGCAACACCCTGTACGGGACGACCAGGGCCGGGAATGAGAACGTCGGCACGGTCTTCTCCGTCCCGGTCACCGGCGGCTCGCCCAACACCTTGGCGACGTTCGACGGCACCGACGGGAAGCATCCCGAGGCCGCGCTGACCCTCTCGGGCAACACCCTGTACGGGACGACCCTGGTCGGCGGGACCAACAACGTCGGCACGGTCTTCTCCGTCCCAACCACCGGCGGCACTCCCACCACGCTGGCGACGTTCAATCTCACAACCGGGTTTCTGCCCGCTGCCGGGCTGATCCGCTCGGGCAACACCCTGTACGGCACGACTAGCGGCGGTGGGGTCGCCAACGCCGGCACGGTCTTCTCCGTCCCGGTCACCGGCGGTACGATCACGACGTTGGCGACGTTCAACCGCACCAACGGGGCCAATCCCCTTGCCGGGCTGACCCTCGTGGGCAACACCCTGTACGGGACGACCAACGCAGGCGGGGCCAGCGAGCTCGGCACGGTCTTCTCCGTCGCGGTCACCGGCGGTGCGATCACCACGCTGGCGACATTCAACCGCAACAATGGCGCACGCCCCGTTCATTCCGGGCTGACTCTCTCGGGCAACACCCTGTACGGCACGACCCAAGAAGGCGGGGCCAACAACAGCAACCACGGCACGGTCTTCTCCGTCCCCATCACGGGCGGCCCGCTCACCACGCTGGTGTCGTTCAACGGTATCAACGGGTCACAACCCCTGAGCGGGGTGATCCTCTCGGGCGACACCCTCTACGGGACGACCTCCACCGGCGGCACGACCGGCGGCGTCGGCACGGTCTTCGCGATCGTCATCCCCTCCTCGTGCAGCACCCCCGACTTCGACGGCGACGGCGACGAAGGCACCGACGCCGACATCGAGGCCTTCTTCACCGTCCTCGCCGGGGGTACCTGCCCCACCGGCACCTGCGGCTCCATCGACTTCGACGGCGACGGCGACGAGGGGACGGACGCGGACATCGAGGCTTTCTTCCGCGTCATCGGCGGCGGGGCCTGCTGAGACTCGCTCGCTGCGGCGCATGCTTGATTGACCGAGACTAAGTACATCCGCTTCCGGAGGGTGGCACTGGAGAGAGCATGTCCGGGTCCATCGTTTCGATCGTGTGCAGCCTTGCTGTCG
>Ga0105044_10010075_pt1 | contig 12911 bp, 13 predicted proteins | sample MAT01_FD_78092 | JGI IMG/M metagenome (GOLD analysis project Ga0105044, IMG submission 78092) | Freshwater microbial communities from Lake Fryxell liftoff mats and glacier meltwater in Antarctica - MAT-01 | ecosystem: Environmental > Aquatic > Freshwater > Ice > Liftoff microbial mat | place...
AATTACTGGCACGCATCCGTGCCGCGCCGTCGCTGGTGCCAATGCCCCAACTTCTTGTGTACAGGGGGGTCGGGGGGCTTAGTTATCCTCTCGCGCGATCTGCCCCAAATCCGGCTGGGGTGACGGCATGAAAAAGCCTGCAACTTTGGCGATTGAGTTTCTTCAATCCCTGAAAATTCCAGAGGGTCCCAAGGCTGGTGAGGCGGTGAAGCTGGCACCGTTTCAAAAGCGGTTCGTCAAGGGCGCGCTTGCCGATGGGATCAACGTGGCCGTCTTGTCGATCGGCAGGGGCAACGCCAAGACGGCGCTGTCGGCTGGCATCGCCTTGGGCGCGCTGATGGGCAAGTGGGATGATCAGCCGCGCCGTGAAGTTGTCATCGCAGCCCGGACGCGGGATCAGGGGCGGATTGCCTTCGACTTCTGTGTCGGGTTTATGCGGTCCCTGTCGGACGAGGAACAGGCGCTGTTCAAGGTGCGGTCATCGCCCCGGCTGGAAATTGAATATCTGGGCGGCGATGGTGGCCACGTCATCCGGGTCTTGGCCGCCGATGGCAAGTCGGCATTGGGCGGCGCACCGACGCTGGTCCTGATGGACGAGCGGGGGCATTGGGAAGCAGACAAGGGCAACAACCTGGAGCACGCGCTGCTGTCGGGTATCGGCAAGCGGGGCGGGCGGGCGCTGATCATCAGCACAAGCGCTGCTGACGATGCGCATCCGTTTTCGGCTTGGATTGATCAGGATCAAGAGGGCGTCTATCGGCAGGAGCATAGGCCACCACCGGGCTTGCCTGTCGATGATCTGGCCAGCTTGCGCCTTGCCAACCCCGGCGCGGCGGCTGGCATCGGTTCAAGTTTGGAATGGCTGCAAGCACAAGCACGGCGGGCCATAGCGCGCGGCGGTTCAACGCTCACAAGTTTCCGCCTGTACAACCGGAATGAACGGGTGAGCGGCGAAAGCCGGGAACTGCTGATCGAGGCGGACGAATGGTTGGCCTGCGAGGTGTCACAGGTTCCGCCCCGGCAGGGACAGGTGGTCATCGGGATCGACTTGGGCGGCTCTGCATCAATGTCGGGGGCGGCGTTCTACTGGCCAGAAACCGGGCGTCTTGAATGTCTGGGCACCTTCCCGGCGCGTCCATCGCTCTTGGATCGTGGCCAGAATGACGGCGTATCGGGCCGCTATGTCGAGATGCACAGTCGAGGCGAGTTGACGGTTCTGGGCGATGCAACCGTACCTGTCGCGCCTTGGCTGGTCGAGGTGTTGCGCCATGTCGAGGGGCAGACAATCGCGGCGATTACTGCCGACCGTTACAAGCAAGCCGAACTTGGCGAGGCTATCGACAAGGCCGGGACTCGCGCGCCGATCATCTGGCGCGGCATGGGCTTTCGGGATGGCGGCGAGGATTGCGAGCGGTTTCGTCGCGCTGCATTCGACGGCAAGGTCAAGACGGTTCCGTCGCTGCTGCTGCGATCTGCCTTCGCAGATGCGGTCTGTCTGCGAGATCCTGCCAACAACCTGAAACTGGCCAAGGCGCGTTCCACCGGGCGCATAGATGCGGCGGCTGCAACCGTGCTGGCCGTGGCCGAAGGCGCGCGCATGACGGGCCGTCCTGCCAAGGCCGCGGGGGGCTTCACATGGGTCTGAGCAAGAGGCGGCGCGACTATCAAAACCATTCGGCACAGGTCTGTCGGACTATGCGCTGGAAGGCCATGCGCATGCTGGCGCTGGAGCGTGACGGCTGGGCCTGTGTCCAGTGCGGCGAGCGGCGCGGCCTGGAGGTGGATCACGTCCAGCCGGTCAAGACGCACCCCGAATTATCCTTTTCTCTGGGCAATCTGCAATGTCTTTGCGGCAAATGCCATGCCCGGAAAACCCGAATCGAGATTGGCTTAGGCCAGATCGACCCCAAGCGCGAGGCTTGGAAAAAGCTGGTCAAGGACCTGCAAAAACCCAACGAGCATAAAGGAAAAGAACATGCTTGATTCCGTTAAAATCACCCGGCGCCAGTCGGAAATCCGTCAAACCCTTGCGGGGCTGGTGGGCAAGGACAACGCCACCGAGGATGAAACGCGCAACATGGGCGCGCTTGATCTGGAATACCGGAACAATGAAACCCGGTTCCGTGCGGCGCTGATCTGCGAAGATACCGAACGGCGCGAAGCGGGGGCCGAATTGGAAACCCGTTCGGATCGTGAGTTTGCCGATCTGGTGGCGGGCTTTGAATTGCGCCAAGTCGCCTTGAACCTGGACGAGGGCCGCGCGCTGGACGGGAAAACCGCCGAGATCGTGCAAGAACTTCGCAGTGCGGGCGGCTTCCGTGGCATCCCGGTTCCGTGGCAGGCGCTTGAACAGCGCAACACGATTGCGGCTGGCACCCCGTCGCCTATCGAACATCGCCCGATTATCGACCGCTTGTTTCCTGACTCTGTGGCAAGCCGTATGGGCGCGGAGATGGTCAACATTCCGCAAGGCTCTGTTGCGTGGCCTGTCACGACAAGCGCCGTTTCTGCGGGATGGGCACCGACCGAGACCGGCAATGTCGCAGGGCCGACCGCCTATGCCACGACCGACCGGGCATTGTCGCCGGATCACAACCTTGGTGTCCAGATGCGGATCAGCCGTAAAGCGATGCTGCAAAGCGGGGCCGCTCTCGAGCAGGCAATTCGTAGGGACATGGCGGGCGCTATGGGGCAGGCGATGGACCAAGCGATATTCCTTGGCACGGGCGCTTCTGGGCAACCTCTGGGCATCATTCCGGGCGCTGTCACCTATGGCATCGCGTCAACCGCTATCGGGGCAGTTCCAAGCTATGCGACATTCCTTGCCGAGGTTGTGGCCTTCATGGCTGGCAACCTGATCACGTCACCGGGCGAGATTCGCGCGCTGATGCGGCCGGAATTGTTCGGGGTTCTGGAAGGCACCTTAAACACGGTTACCCAGACAACCGAATATTACCGGCTGGCCTTCCTACTGGCGGGCCGTGGCGGCACCGGCACTTTCCCGAGCAACATCAGTGTCAGCTCGAACGCGCTTGCGGCACCGACCGGCACCCCGCTTGCGTCCAATATGGTGATGACGACAAGCACGGGCGGCGTTGCGCCGATCTTTGTCGGGGCCTTTGGAAGTGTTGACGTGATCCGCGACCCCTACAGCGATGCACAATCCGGGGGCCTGCGGATCACGGCATTGGCCACAATGGATCTGACGGTTGCGCGGCCTGCACAACTGCGCATCCTGACCGGCCTGCGGCAAGCATGATGTTGACAGGCGGCGCAATCGGGACGCTGGAACTGCGAGCGGCGCGCGACGGTTCGCGCCGCCTGTCAGGCAGCTTCCCCTACAATTCCCGCGCGGTTCTGTCGGATGGTGGCAGGACCGGGCGACCAAGAAAAGAGGCTTTCGCGCCTGGTGCGTTTGCCTATCGGATCGACAAGCCGGATGAGGAGATTCATCTGCTGATCGGGCACGACTACGACCGCCCGCTTGCATCCCGCGAGGCGGGAACTTTCTTTGTGTCCGACAAGCCCGACGCTGTTTCGTTTCAGGCGATCATCACGGCGGAACTGCAACGCGCGACATATGTGCAGGACTTCTTTGCGGGCTTCGCGGCGGGTCTGATCTTGGGCATATCGCCGGGTTTCAGGATACCGCCCGAGCGTGTTGTGCCGAAGGCCGAAGAGACATCCGAAGAGGACCCCGCCGAAGGCATCGCTCTGATCCGCACGATCTTCGCGGCGCTGCTCTACGAATTTTCGATGGTGACGGTTCCTGCCTACAAGGAGACCAAGGTCGAAGAACGTAGCGGCGTGATCATTCCAGCGACTGCGGGCCTTCACCGTACCCTTAACCGTTGGAGGCTTTGACATGGCTTGCACTTTGAAACAGGTCGAGGCGATACCTGCGAACTATCCCGCTGCCCCGGCTGGATTGTCGGTTGCGGCGGCGGCGCTTGAAGCGGAGATGATCTGGCAACGGATCGAAAGCTACATCTGCCACCGCTTCACGGCGCGGGCGGTTGTCTGGACGGTCGAGGGGCCGGGGGATTGGGAACCGCCTTTGACACCGGCAACAGTCTCTGCGGTCGAGGTCTGGTCCGGCACGGCATGGGCGGAAGCCTTCCCCGCTGCATCGCCTCTGGGCGGCTATGATCTGGCCTGCGCAGGACCTTACCGAATCTCGGCAATAGTCGGGGCCGGAACGGTCCCTGCGGCTGTCAGGGGCGCTTACAGGCGGCTTGCGGAGTATTCGGCAGAGATAGGCGACAACAGCATGGTGGCGGGGCACCCGTCGCACACCTCGCATTCCGTCCAGATCGGCGGCGCGATCAATGAAAACTTCGACCGGCCTGTCACCTGGGCGGCGCGGGCGATGATCAACAGCGGCGCGGGCGATCTGCTGCGCCCATATCGGAGGGCTGGCTGATGTGGCCATTCAAGCAAACCGTTGCATCTTCCAACGGTAAGGAAACCCGGTCGGCATCCGGAACGGGATACACCGCCCAAATCATGGCCGCGCGAGAGTCCTATATCAGCGGCGGCTCTGGCGTGGGTGAATTGACGGCCACCGTGCAAAGCTGCGTGACGCTTTGGGAAAGCGGTCTGGCGCTTGCTGACGTATCGGGCACCACCCTGTTGTCGCGGGCCGCTATGGCCCTGTCTGCGCGTTCTCTGGCGCTGCGCGGTGAAGCCTTGTTTCTGATCAGGGATAGCGGGCTGATACCCTGCACCGATTGGGAACTGCGGACGCGCAACAGCAAGCCCACGGCTTACCGCGTGACGGTGGCCGAAGCTGGGGGCGGGCGGTCTGAAACCGCACTTGCGGCAGAGGTTTTGCATTTTCGCATCGGCTGCGACACGGCTGCACCCTATCTTGGATCGGCACCCTTGCGGCGGGCATCGCTGACGGCGGGGCTTATGCAGACGCTGGAAACAACGCTTTCAGAAGTCTACCAGACCGCCCCTATCGGTTCGCAGATCGTGCCTTACCCTGAGGCGGCTGAGACCGAACGGGAACAGCTTGGACGGGCCTTTCGTGCCAACCGGGGGCGCGTCATCTTGCGCGAGTCGGTGAATGTATCGGCGGCGGGCGGACCTGCACCACAACAGGACTGGCAACCCCGCGATCTGACGCCGGACCTGTCGAGGGCGATGAAGCGCGAAAGTCTGGACGCTGCGCAATCGGCTGTGATGATGGTGTTCGGTGTTCTACCTGCACTGGCCAACGGCGCGACAACCGGGCCGATGGTGCGCGAGGCGCAGCGCCACCTGGCACAACTGGTACTGCAACCCATTGCCATGCTGATGGCCGAAGAGGCCACCGCCAAGCTGGGCAATGCCGTGCTGATCGACGTGGTTCGCCCGATGCAGGCTTTCGACGCGGGCGGCAAGGCAAGGGCGTTGTCCACCATGATTGCCGCATTGGCCATGGCAAAAGAGGCCGGGATCGAGGGGGCCGCGCTGAAGGATGCGCTGGCGTTTATCGACTGGGCTGATTGACGAGATAGGGTCCGAACGCGCCCTGCCGGTCTGCCGGTCAAGCGTTCCCGTAAGTCGGTGAGTGGGGAAACCCCGACAAGGCGCGGCCTATTGCGTCCTTGGGCGCGGCGCAGGGCCAGCACGGTGTCATGACCGGGGCTGGCCCATCTATTCGATCCGTTCGACTGTAACTGTGACCCGATGAGCGACATCATTATACTCCGCAGGGAAATGCCACTCACGATCTGTGACCCTGAATGGCCCTGCGGTTTTCCACCAAAAGGTGTCGCCTGTCACCGGAATATGATCCGCTTCTATTTCACCCAAAAAGTCGTCGCCTTCCCGTATGCGCATTCTTGCCATCTGAAACCCTCTCGTGAAAACGCCTTTTTGACTTTGGCTCAAGTAATCTGGAAAAACAACCTTCCAAAATTGGTCCACACCTACGCACGGCTCTGGGCATGTTGGGGGTGACTACATGCCCCCTGCCACCGGGTGGCATTCATCGGCTTGACACCCAGCTTCAATGAAACTATATTCGTTTCAAATGATGCAGGCCGCATCGGATCAGGAGCTTGAAGTTATGAACAAAATGCAAAAGGCAGCGCTGGATTACCTGCGCGATCACTGGGACGCTGGTATGGCCGGTTCGTCTGACGCTGCGACTATTCTGGGCATGAACGTGAATACGCTGAAAACTCGGATCAACCGCAATCAGGCGCTGGTGATGCGCGAGCAAGGTGGCGACGCGGTGAAACCACTTATGGTGACGGGCTACAACCTGATCTTTAACCTGATCCAAGATCGGATGATGCGCTACGGTTTTTCATGGGACACCGAGGGCAAAGCTGCGTTTCAGGCACATGCACACGCTGTTTGGGTTTTGGAGAACGTCCTGGGCGGCGATCACAAGGTGAATGCAATTCTGCGCTTGAACAAACATGCCGACGGCGAAGAAACCCTGCACCTTTTTGAAGACGGCGATGTGACTGACTTTACCAGCGACGCTGCTTTGATTATCCCAATCGGCACCATGGCGGTTCGGATTGCGTTCGCCATGCTGATGCGCAGCGGCGATGCTGACCTTCTGCAAAAGCTGGCCCAAGCCGACTGATGGCCAGCCGTCGCGTCATCCTTGGTGATCGGCCGCCTTCCTACGTCAGCAAAGCGACGCTGGCGGCTGAGTTGGATGTTTCTGAGTCAACCGTTGACGCGCTGGTTCAGCGTGGCGTCCTGCCTAAGCCGGTCAGGGTGGGTGGGTCCGTTCGGTGGAGTTGGGCGCAGGTCGATGCGTCCCTTGCCGCGACCAATACAGCGGCAGAGGCTGATCCATTCATGCAGGGGGTGGCAAATGTCTAAAATATCCCTTCCGCGTCATGTCCATGTCGTAATGTCTCGTGGGCGCGAGTATTTTTACTTCCAGACTGGGCGCAGCACGGCGCACGCAGGCGACCGTATCCGCCTGCCGAACGATCCGACCACGCCTGAGTTTTGGAACGCGATCAAACAGGCGCAGGGATTGGTCGGCCCGGTCCCGACCGACACGATAGGCGCGCTGATCAACGCTTATGAAACGGCATGGCCCGGCCTGCCGCGCAAGCTAACCAAAGGCACGCAAGATCAATACAGGCGTCACCTTAAGCATGTCTGCACCGCATGGGGCGATCTGCCAGCGGCCAGCCTGCGCCCGTCGCACGTCTTGGCCCTGATCGAGAAGATCGGCGCGGATCGACCGGGCACGGCAAATAATACCCTGGACGCGCTGCGCGCCATGTGCCGCTGGGCGATAGGTCCGCGCGAACTGCTTGACCGTGACCCTACCCAGGGTGTTCCGCACTTCGACAAGGGCGAGGGGCATCGGCCCTGGACGCCTGAACAGTTGAAAATTGCCGATGAGCATTTCACCGGCACCTTGCGCCGCGCGTACCTCTTGGGACGTTGGACCGGGCAGCGGATCAGCGATGTGGTGCGGCTGGGCTGGACAGATATCGACGAGGGCGGGTTCAACCTTCCTCAGAAGAAAACCGGCGTGCAGCCGTGGTGTCCGATCTTCCGCGAACTTGAAGCCGAGATGCGCAGTTGGGAAAAGCGGCCCGGCCCGTTCCTCTTGCAGGAAATCGGCAAGAACGCTGGAAGGCCCGTCACCACGAATCAAATGTGGAAAATCTTCGACAAGGCGCGCGAGGATTTTCCCGAACTTGAAGGTGCGGTCTGGCACGGGCTGCGCGCCAATGCCGTGATCCGGCTCAGGCAGCACGAATACACCGGTCAACAGATCAGCGACATGGTGGGAATGTCGGTCGAGATGATCGAACGCTACAGCCGATATGCTGATCGGAAGGCGGGCGGTCAGGCGGTTCTGCGCGACCTACGGGAACGCAAGCAGGACAAAACTGTAAAACACTGAGAAACTGTAAACAAAAAGGAGAAGGAAAACAAATGCTTAACAGAATGGAAGATAAGTGCAGGCTTCTGTTGCCAGGTGCCTGCGAACCCCGCCTTACGCGGCTAAGCGCAAGGGCTTAAGTTTCGATGTTCGAACTGCTTACGCAGCCAGAGCCATCGGAGCACGGTTGTCATTGGCAACTGTACTTTTGGACCGATAACGGTGGTACCTCACCGAGCAAAAGCTGGCCCCTTTAGACGTCCGTCGATCCTGTTTCGACCCCGAACCCCCGCAATGCCGGGTGGATGGTGGAGTCGCCGGGTACCGCCCCCGGGTCCGAGCCGTTTATTATGGGTGCGTTTATCGCCATAGTCCCGGCGAACCGGAACAGACCGAATATAGGCGGCAGAGCCAGGCGACACAAGGGGCGCGGAGAACGGCAAACGCCCGGCGCGGGGCCGGGCGCAGGTTGCAGCGTCAACCGGTCAGAAGCCGGTCTTGATCAGCTCGAATTCCTCGATCATCCTGGTGCGGAACTCGGACGAAACCGGGGTCTGGGCGAACAGCGTCGTCGTCACCGGATCGACGAAGGCGGTTTTCAGCGCCTCTGCGGGGATCTGCTTCAGCGCGGCATCATTGGCATGGGCATAGCCCAGATTGTCCAGAATGGCCTGCGCCGAACCATGTGCCAGCAAGCTGTTGATGAAATCATAGGCCTTGTCCTCGCTGCCGGGCCCGTCCTTGAGGTTGACGTAGCCGCAATAGAAGGTCGCAGCCCCTTCGACCGGAGCGCGCTGGAACCCGATCGGGAAGCCCTCTGCCTGCAACAGTATGACGCCGTCGTTCCATGACCACGAGACCTGCACCTCGCCCGTTGCCATCAGTTGCGACATCTCCGAAGGGTCGGCCCAGTAGGCCCGCACGTTGGGATGGACCGAGCGCAGCCAGGCAGCCGCCGTGGCGAACTGCTCGTCCGTCACCGCATCCCACGAGGTGACACCGGTGGCGAGGAAGGCCAGCGACCATACGTCATCCGAGCTGTCGGGCAACGAGATGCGCCCGGCATATTTCGGGTTGGTGAACACCGAAAGCGAGGCCACGTCTTCGGCAGGCACGTCGGTGGTGTTGTAGGCGATGGCGGTATAGGCATAATCGGTCGGAATGAACCACACGCCGCCCGCATCGGTGACGACTGGCGAATTCACGAAGCTGGGCTTGATGTTGGCGAATTCGGGGATCTTCGAGGTATCCCAGGGCTCGATCACGCCCGCCTCCTTGTAGCGCGGCAGGCTGGCCACGCAGGGGTGTGCCAAATCGGCCTTGAAGCCCGACGAGACCTTCTGGAACGCCTCGTCATCGTCTCCGAAGAAGGCATAGGTCGGATGTTGGCCGTTCTTGGCGACGTACTCGGTCAGAACGCCGGGAAATTCCCAACCGGCCCAGTCGAATACGGTCAGGTCAGGATCGGCGGCGTGGGCAGAGAACGCGAAGACGAGGCTTGCAGCGGTGCCGGCGAGAAGGGTAGCGGTGCGGGTCATTGAGTCTCCTTTTTGGATCTGTGATGGTGCCCTCCTTGCGGAAGGTGACGGGCGAAGAGTGGCGGCACCGTGCGGTGCCCTTGTTGCAGATTGGTAAACCGGTCGGGTTTGCCAAGAGGAACACTTGCACAGGGCTTGCTTTGAGGTGAAAAAGTTTGGTGAGTGCTGCACAACACGGCAATTGCTGGCGCGGGGGGCAGGGCGATGTTTCGGGCATTGGTGATGGAAAAGGGGGCGGACGGGGTTGCCGTGGGCACGGTGCAACATCTGGACGACGACCGCTTGGCCCCGGGAGAGGTGACAGTCGCCGTCAGCCATTCGACGCTGAACTACAAGGACGGGTTGTGTCTGTCGGCCAACGGCGGCGGGCTGGTCAAGGTCTGGCCGCATGTGCCGGGCATCGACTTTGCCGGAGTGGTCGAAGCGTCTGACGATCCGCGCTATGCGCCGGGCGATGCCGTGGTGCTGACCGGCTGGCGGGTGGGCGAGGTGCAATGGGGCGGCTATGCGACCCGCGCCCGGGTCAGGGCGGACTGGCTGGTGCCGTTGCCCGCGGGGTTGAGCGCGGCGCAGGCGATGACCGTCGGGACGGCCGGGCTGTCGGCGATGCTGGGGGTGCTGGCACTGGAGGCCCATGGCCTCGTGCCGGGGGCCGGCGAGGTTCTGGTGACCGGTGCCGCGGGGGGGGTCGGGTCGGTGGCGGTCGCGGTGCTGGCGCATCTGGGCTATGCCGTGGCGGCAGTGACCGGTCGGCCCGAGACCGAAACCTATCTGCGCGGTCTTGGGGCGGCCCGGATCGTGCCGCGGGCGGATCTGGCCGAAACCGTCAAGCGCCCGCTGGAACCCGAGACCTGGGCCGGATGCGTCGACGCTGTGGGCGGCGTGATGCTGGCACGGGTGCTGGGGCAGATGAAGTATCGCGCATCTGTGGCGGCGGTGGGTCTGGCCGGGGGGGCGGCGCTGCCGGCTTCGGTCATTCCGTTCCTGTTGCGCGGGGTGAACCTTTTGGGAATCGATTCGGTGCTGTGCCCGTTTGCGCAGCGGCAGGCGGCCTGGGCACGCATCGCCCGCGACCTGCCGTTGCAAAAGCTGCAGGCGATGGTGGTGCCTGCGGGCCTCGGCGACCTGCCTGGACTCGGGGCGGCGATCCTGCGCGGCGGGGTGCAGGGGCGGGTGGTTGTCGATGTCACCGCTTAAGGCGGAGGTCGCAGAAGATCGTTGTGCCAACGGTCACGGATTGAAGGCGCGCCCGACGGGCGCCGGGTTGAAAGGCAAACGGATGGATCTGGAGTTTGTGCGGTCGCAGTTTCCGGCGTTCGACAGCGACGTGCTGGCGGGCCCTGCGTTCTTTGAAAATGCGGGCGGGTCGTTTCCCTGCCGGCAAGTGGTGGACCGGCTGCACCGGTTTTACACCGACCGCAAGGTGCAGCCCGGCTCGCCGCATCCGGCGGGCCAGTCGGGTGGCGCGGAAATGGACGAGGCGCGCAGCCGGCTGGCCGCGATGATGGGGGTTGCGGGGCCCGAAGTGTCGTTCGGGCCGTCCACCTCGGCCAATACCTATGTGCTGGCGCAGGCGGTGCGGCTGTGGCTGCGCGGGACCGGGGCGGCAATCGTGGTCACCAATCAGGACCACGAGGCGAATGCCGGGGTCTGGCGGCGGCTGGCGGACGAGGGGATCGAGGTTCGCGAATGGCAGATCGACCCCGAGACCGGCCATCTGGATCCGGCCGATCTGCAGCCGCTGCTGGCCGATGGGCGGGTGCGTCTGGTGGCGTTTCCGCACTGCTCGAACGTGGTGGCCGAGATCAACGACGTGGCGGCCATTTCGGCGCTGGCCCGCGCCGCTGGCGCGCGGACCGTGGTAGACGGCGTGTCCTATGCGCCGCACGGCCTGCCGGACGTGCCGGCGTTGGGCTGTGATGTCTATCTGTTCTCGGCCTACAAGACCTACGGGCCGCATCAGGGCATCCTGGTGATCCGCGCCGATTTCGGGGCCGAATTGCCGGCGCAGGGGCACGGGTTCAACGCGGGCAGTCTTTACAAGCGGTTCACGCCTGCCGGCCCCGATCATGCGCAGGTCGCCGCCTGTGCCGGGATGGCGGACTACATCGACGCGCTGCACGCGCACCACTTCACTTCCGAACCCGATCCGCGGCTGCGCAACCGGGCGGTGCATGACCTGATGCGGGCGCAGGAGGTGACCGTGATCGCCCCGGTTCTGGACTATCTCGCGGCGCGCAATGACGTCCGGCTGGTGGGGCCGCGGGATGCCGCGCGGCGGGCCCCCACGGTGGCGGTAGAGTTGCAGGGACCGGCCGAGCCGGTGGCGCAGGCGCTGATCGGGCAGGGCGTCGCCTGCTGGGGCGGCGATTTCTATGCGGTGCGCCCGCTGGAGGCCATGGGGATCGACCCGCGCAAGGGGGTGCTGCGGATGTCGTCGGTGCATTACACCAGCGCGGCGGATGTGCAACGGTTGATCGTGGCGCTGGATGCGGTGCTGTGAAGGGGGCTCGCCCCGCCCCTCGCGGCCGTTGGCCGCACAGTCCCCGAGGATATCTGCAGATGGAAAATGAGTGATCCGTTCTGCGGTTAGCGGCGTATCCGAAACGAACATGGCGGAAATTGATGCCTGACGCGCCTTTGATCTTGTGGTTCCGCCGCGACTTGCGGCTTTGCGATCATGTGATGCTGGCCGGGGCGGTGGCCTCGGGGCGGCCTTTGGTGCCCGTTTTCGTGCTGGACCCCGAGACCGAAGGGCTGGGGGCAGCGGCGCTTTGGCGTCTTGGGCTGGGGATCGCGGCGTTTGGCCGGGCTCTGGCGGGGTTGGGCTCGCGACTGATCTTGCGGCGTGGGCCGGCCCTGGCAGAGTTGCGCCGTCTGGTGGCGGAGGTCGGGGCGGCGGGGGTGCACTGGTCGCGGCTGTACGACCCGGTGTCGGTGCAGCGCGACACGGCGGTGAAGACGGGGTTGAAGGCCGACGGGGTTGCTGCGGTCAGCCATCCCGGGCATCTGCTGCACGAGCCATGGAGCGTCGAGACCGGTCAGGGCGGGTTCTACCGGGTGTTCACGCCGTACTGGAAGGCGGTGCGCAGCCGTGCCGTTCCAGAGGTCCTGCCTGCGCCGCAGACGTTGCGCGCGCCAGAAAGTTGGCCCGCAGGCGACCGGCTGGAGGTCTGGCGTCTGGATGCGGCGATGAACCGGGGCGCGCCCGTCGTCGCCCCGCATCAGGCGGTGGGGGAGGCAGCTGCGCAGAACCGGCTGGCCCGGTTTATGGCGGGGCCGGTTGCGGGCTATGCTCAGCGGCGGGATTTTCCGGCCGAGGCGGCGACGTCGCGGTTGTCGGAAAACCTGACCTGGGGCGAGATCGGACCGCGACAGGTCTGGCACGCCGGGTGGCGCGCGATGCAGGACACCGCGGCAGGCGGGGCGGCAGGCGCGGCGGCCGGCCTGGCGGCACGCGGGGCGCCCGGCGTCGCGGCCGGCGGGGCCGCCGCCGGCGCGCCAGGCACGCC
>Ga0105044_10010077_pt1 | contig 12908 bp, 14 predicted proteins | sample MAT01_FD_78092 | JGI IMG/M metagenome (GOLD analysis project Ga0105044, IMG submission 78092) | Freshwater microbial communities from Lake Fryxell liftoff mats and glacier meltwater in Antarctica - MAT-01 | ecosystem: Environmental > Aquatic > Freshwater > Ice > Liftoff microbial mat | place...
ACCGGCTTGTTCAGGTCATAGCGCGCGGTCAGACCGGCAAAGCCGCTCGGCGGCACGGTGATCGGCTTGCCGCTCGCCTGGTAGACGAGGTCGTTACCTGCCGAAAAGGCGCGCTCGCCCTCGCCGGTGATGATCGCCACCCAAAGCGAAGTGTCGGCCGCGAAGTCGTCGAACACCTGCGCGAGTTCCGCATTGGCTGGCGGGTGCAGCGCATTCATCTGCGCCGGCCGTCTGATGGTGACGACCAGCAGATTGCCGTGGCGTTCGGCCGAGCAAAATTCCTGGGCGGTCATAAACGTTTCCCGTTCGTTAATTGTATCTATGGCACCAAGCGTGGGCGGGGTTTCGGCGATTTGCAAGCGGCGCGGTGACGCGACACGGCAAACCGGTTGGGGCGCGCAAAGCGTATAGGCTTCATCTGAAGACGCACACGGCGCTTGCGGGCGCCGGATTTATCGGATCGATCACCAGAACATGACTGCGCCCGCGCCCCAACTCGATGCCGACGAGCCGCGCTTTGCCATAAGCATCGGGGGCAAAATCTATGGCCCCTACGCCGCCCAGCAAATGCGCGGCTACATCGCCGAAGGCCGCGTCACGCCGTCCTCACTGATTTCGCGCGAAGGTGGGTCATGGACCCCGGCCGCTGACGACATTTTCTGCGCCCAGATCTTCGCCCAGCGCGCGCGCAGGACCGGCGAAGCCCGCCCCCAGCAATCCGTCACGGCCGAACCGTCAGCGCCCGTCAGGACGGCCGCTGCATCCAGCGCCCGCGAGGCCTTCCTGAAGGAGCTGGAAGGCGTCCGCGGCCTCAAGCCCACCGAACCTGTCGCCCATAAATCCGGACCGCCGCGGCCGGATCATCCGCAAGCCGCTCCGCTCTTCCCCACCGAACGCGACACCCAGACCGAGCCGTCGAACTTCATCATCGTGTTCGACCTGAAATCGCGCGGCCACAACAAGCTGGAAGAGCACATCATGTCGCTCGGCCGCGCTGTCCGCGTGCTGTCCGGCGTCTGGCTGCTCAACGCGCCGATGAGCTCCGGCGCGATCCGCAACACCCTGACCAAGTTCTTCGGCGTCGGCGACAGCTTCTTCATCGTCGATGCCTCGCGCGACAAGATCGCCTGGTTCAATCTCGGCCCCGAGGCCGACGCCCAGATCCGTCAGGTCTGGCGGCGCACCTAGCGGGTGCGCTAACTTCCCCGGCACAAGAACAGCCGGAGGAATTCTCATGGATCTCAGCAACGACGCGGCAGAACACGCCTTCCGCTTAGACATCCGCGACTTCATCGCCAAAAACCTGCCCGAGGAACTAAAGGCAAATACCGCCAAGGGGCTGCGCGGCCCCAAGGAAGAGGGCATTCGCTGGCACAAGATTCTGGCCGCCAAAGGCTGGGCGGCACCCGGCTGGCCTAAGGAACAAGGCGGCTGCGAATGGAGCCCGGCGCAGAGTTATATTTTCGAGGAAGAAATGGCGCTCGCCGGCTGCCCGCCCATGTCGCCCTTCCCGATCAAGATGGTCGGCCCGGTCATCATCCATTTCGGCACACCAGAGCAAAAGGCGAAATGGATCGCCCCAACCCTCGCGGGCGACATGATCTGGTGCCAGGGCTATTCAGAGCCCGGCGCCGGCTCCGATCTCGCCACGCTGCAGACCCGCGCCGTGCGTGACGGCGACGACTATGTCGTCAACGGCATGAAAATCTGGACCTCCTACGGCCATCAGGCCGACTGGATGTTCGCGCTGGTGCGCACCTCCACCGAGGGCAAGCCGCAGGAAGGCATCTCGTGCCTTCTCATCGATATGAAAACGCCGGGCGTCAGCCATCGCCCGATCATCACCATCGACGGCTCGCACATCCTGAATGAGATCCGCTTCGAGGATGCCCGCGTGCCGGTCTTCAACCGCATCGGCGAGGAAAACAAAGGCTGGACCTACGCCAAATTCCTGCTCGGCAACGAACGTGCCCTCATCGCCCAGATCGCCCAGTCGACCCAGCTCGTCGCCAAGCTGAAAGAGATCGCCCGTGAAGAAGCCGACGGCTTCGGCGGCCGCCTCATCGACGATATGGATTTCCGCTCCAAGCTCACTGTCATCGAAGTCGAGCTCGAGGCGCTCCGCACCACGAACGAGCGCGTGCTGTTCGAGGCGCGCTCAGGCACCGCCGGTAACGGTGGCGCGATCCTGAAATCCAAAGGCACCTTCATCAGCCAGGGCTTAAGCGAGCTCTACATGGAAGCCGTCCACTATTACGGCGACGTGTGGGAGCAGAAGGCCCTCTACCCCGGCTGGAACCAGCCCCCCATCGGCCCCGACTATGCCAAGAATGCCGTCCCGCTCTACATGCGCCAACGCGCCAACACGATCGAAGGCGGGTCCGAAGAGATCCAGAAGAACGTGATTTCCAAGCAGGTGCTGGGCCTCTAGCTCAAGCACCTGCCCTCCCCATCGCGAAGGCGATGGGGAGGGCAGGTTCGCGGCACGCGAACCAGGAGGGGCCTACCCCCCGGTCACCTTGGCATCGAACCCGGTCATGATGGTCTTCCACCAGTCGGCCATCTCCTTCAGGTTCTGGCGCGTCACGCCGCCCTGTATCGTTGTCGCCATCGAAAGCCCCAGCGACCCGTCATCGTTAAGATAGGCGACACCGAAGATCTGCGAGGCGTTGTACTTGTTGACCATCTTCAACGTGACCGGCTTGGTCACTTCCGCCGAGCGCATGAACATCACGTCGTAACAGGCCTTGGTGGCCTCATCGCAGCGATAGAGCCCAACTGTAAAATCGAACGACGCGCCGGTTTCGGCATCTGTGTAGTTGCCGCTGATGAAGGGCTTGCCGTCGATCTCCTTCGCCTCGGCCGTCCAGCCGATCTCATGCAGGATCGCCGCCATATCCGCGCCCGTCAGCACGCCCATCGTTCCAGCCACAGCGGCAGGCGCTTCGACAGGCGCGGTGGCCGGCTGCTCAGCCGGTGGCGCAGGCTCGGCGGCAGAGGTTTTATCCTGCGCCAGCGCAGGCATCGCACTCAGCGCCGCGCCAAGAATAACAGTCCCCAGAATTATCCGCCGCATTGTTCTCCGCATCGCCGCCTCCCTCAAACCGCTTTCAGCCCGGCCTTATAGCGCCGCCAATTGGCGACGTAGTGCTCGGCGCTCGCACGCAATATCGCCGCCATGCCTTCGTCAAGCGTGCGGATGACCTTGCCCGGCGCCCCCAGCACCATCGAATTGTCCGGGATTTCCTTGCCCTCGCCGATAAAGGTGTTGGCCCCGATCAGACAGTTCTTCCCGATCTTCGCGCGGTTGAGGATCACCGAGCCGATCCCCACCAGCGTGCCCTCGCCGATCGTGCAGCCATGCAGCATCACCAGATGCCCGATCGTCACGTTGCGCTCGATCACCAGCGGCGCGCCGGGATCTGTATGCAGCACAGAATTATCCTGCACGTTCGAGCCCTCACCGATCGTGATGAGCTCGTTGTCGCCGCGGATCGTCGCCCCGAACCAGACGCTCGCCCCCGGCATCAGCTTCACATTGCCGATCACTGTGGCGGTCGGGGCGACCCACCAGTCGCCGCCCTCCGGTACCTGAGGTTCCACCCCGTCCAGGCTGTAAACCGCCATGCCTCTGCCCCTTTTTTCCGCTATGCCTGTCGGCAATCGGCTTAGCCCCCCACGGCGGCCTTGTTAAGGGCAGGACGAATCGATGAACGCCTTCGAGATCGCCGGGATACTGGCCGCCACGCTCACCACCGCCTCCTTCGTGCCCCAGGTCGTTCACACCCTCCAGCGCCGCTCTGCCCGCGATATCTCCAGCGCCTGGCTCATCCTCTTCGGCACCGGCATCGCGCTGTGGTTCGTCTACGGTATCTGGCTGAACGCGCTGCCCATCATCCTCGCCAACGGCATCACCTTCCTGCTGCTGATAGTGATCGCCTGGATCAAATTCGCGCCGCGCAGCCCGGCTGGGGAGCCGGAAGCGGAGACCGTCTGATGCGCCCGGATAGTTTGGCCGTTCTTTTCGCCGCCGTCATCGCCATCGCCCCTGCTGCGATGGCCGAGGACGCCCCAAGTCTCGAACAGGTCGCGACCGATGGCGTCCGCATGTGTATGTCGATGGCCGAGGGCCGGGTCCCCACCGAAGCCGCCACCATCTTCGGCTTCACGCCGGCGGCAGCCCTGTTCCAGCACGAGACGGCGGCCGGCAAGGTTGAGGTTCTCCCGCCCGACGCCACCCGCCGCTCCTGCCGCGTCCAGGTCAGCGCGCTCACCCTCGATCCGGGGACCGTGCTCGACGCCGTCGCCGCCTTCATCACAGCCTCGCCGCACAATTTCGCGCCGCTGCAGAGCCGCATCGCCGAGGCCGTCGGCTCCTATCCCGCCCGCGTCTCGATCTGGGCCTCAACCGACGGCACCGCGCTCGGCATGGTCTCGCTCTACGAGATCCTCGGCAACGACTACTATCTCGGTCCCAAGGTGATGATCGACTACCTCATAGACCGCCGCTGACAGATCATCCCTCCCCGTCAGAGGAACGTGGCACGGCGCGAAGCGCCGGGACGGGTGGGGCTGGTTGCTACGGCATCACCCCGTCATAAATCGCATCGGGCCGGATCAGCCGCCCCTTGCGCGCGTGATGCTCGATCGCATGCGCCGTCCACCCCGCGACACGTCCCATTGCAAAAAACGGCGTGAACAGCGCGCGCGGAATGCGCAGCGCATCCAGCAGGAGCGCCGTATAGAACTCGACATTGGTATCGAGCGCCCTTCCCTCATGCCGCGCCGCCAGTTTCGCGTGCGCGGCACGCTCAACCTTCAATGCAAAATCCAGCCGCGATGAATTCGGCGCCAGCTTCGCCAGCGTGGCTTTCAGCACATCGGCTCGGGGGTCGCGTGTCCGATAGATGCGGTGTCCAAATCCCATCAGCCGTTCACCGCGCTCCAGCGCGTCATCCAGCCATGGTTCAATGTTGGCCTCGCCGCCGATCGCATCCAGCATGTCCAGCACCGGCCCCGGCGCGCCGCCATGCAGCGGACCGGTCAGCGCGCCATAGGCCGCTGTCACCGCCGACACCAGGCTCGCCCGCGTTGCGATCACCACCCGGCACGCAAAGGTCGAGGCGTTCATCCCGTGATCGCTGACACTCACCAGATACGCATCAAGCGCCGCCGCTTCTGCATCGCTTGGAGAGTCGCCGCCGTGCAGCATCCGCAACACATCCGCCGCGTGCCTGCGCAACCCATCCGGCACCGCTGGCACCCGCCCTTCGCGCAGCGCGAGCAGCGTCAAAATCACCACCGGAACCGCCGCCGTCACGGCCGCCGCAGCCTCCGGCCCATCCGGAATCTCCAACGCCGCAAGCCCCGCCCGCAGCGCATCGACAGGCGCCATCCCGGCCAGACTTGGGCCCACCTCCATTGCCCGCTCAAACGCAGCCACCCTCAACGGCCCAAGAGCCGGTGCCTCCCCCGCCCCCGCAATCTTCCACAACCGCGCGGCCAGGCCCTCGAAATCAACAGCCCCCGCCAAGTCGTCAACCCTTTGACCTGCAATGATCAATTCGCCGCGCTGGCCGTCGACATGGCTGAGCGCCGTCACCGCCGCCGGCACACCATCCAGCCCGATCGCGGGCGCCGGAACCTGAATATTCATCTGAAAAACTCCCTTGGAATGCACCGGGAGATTGCGCTGCGCCGCAACATCATCAATATTGACGAGCATGATACACATGAATGGTGATGGCGGCCTCTACATGACCGCTCAGGAGGCGGCGGCAACCCTCTCGGTCTCCCCCGCCACCATCTACGCCTATGTCAGCCGCGGCCTGATCCGCTCTGAAGCCGCCGCCGACGGCCGCAACAAGCGCTACCGCGCCGACGATGTCCGAACCCTGAAAGAGCGCCGGGCACCGCTAGAAACCCGCGCTCCGGTCGAGTCCGCTTCGCCTCTTGTTCTCGATTCCGCGATCTGCCTTTTGACACCCGAAGGCCCCTTCTATCGCGGCGCCTCCGCCACCGAATTGTCCCAGAAAAGCTCGTTCGAGCACGTCGCGGCACTCCTCTGGAATGTCAGCGATGGCGACCCTTTTGCCGATAGTGATGCCGCGCCGCTCTGGTCCGTCCTCCAACCGGTCATCGCCGCCACCGCCGGACGCCCCTTCATCGACCGCGCCGCCACCGCCATGGCCCTTTCCGGCGGTTTCGACCCCGGGGCCTTCAACGGCACCATCGGCGGCGGCGCGGCCATCGGCGCCAAAGCCTTGGCGCTGCTCACGTCTCTCGCCTCCGGCACTGCCCCTTCCCGCGAACCCATCCACCGCGCCATCGCGAAAGCCTGGGCGCCAAACCACAGGCACGCCCCCGACCTCATCCGCCGCGCCCTCATCCTCCTCGCCGATCACGAACTGAACGCCTCCACCTTCGCCGCCCGCGTCGCGGTCTCCACCGGCACTTCCATCTACGACGCCCTCGCCGCCGCCCTCGCAACCCTTAAAGGCCCTCGCCACGGCGGCGCTTCGGCCAAGGCCGCACGCTTCCTGGCAAGCCTCCCCGCCTCCGGCCCCGCCGATACGATCAAACAGCTCCGCGCTGAAGGCGAGCGCCTGCCCGGCTTCGGCCACCCGCTCTACCGCGCCGAAGATCCCCGCGCGGTCTCACTGCTGAACGCCCTGGAATCTGCGGGTGCCGGTCGCCGCCTCACCCGCGATGTCGTCACCGCAGCGCGCGAGATCGCCGGCGTCCACCCCAATGTCGACTACGGACTTGCCGTGCTAGCTCTGCATCTCGGCCTCCCCGCCGAGAGCGGCCTCACCCTCTTCGCCATCGGCCGCACCGCCGGCTGGACCGCCCACGCCATCGAGCAGCGCGCCACCGAAAAACTCATCCGCCCGCGCGCCCGCTACACCGGCACCGCCCCGCGCATCTCCACAAACGCGCCATAAAGCGGCATCATAAGCGCGGCATGATCGGGCGCATCGCCTTCTTTCTGTTGCTGGGAACGCTCGGGCTTGGCGCCTGCGCGCTCGCCTTCGATTGGCGCATCACGCTCCCGGAGAAACTCGCCGACACCATCGGCTGGCGCGCCGGCATGACCGACGCCGAAATCGTCGATGACGATCTCGCCTGGTACATGAGCGACGACAAGATCGCCGGCCGCATCCACGATGCGGTGCAGCGCGACGATGCCGCCGACACGATGCTCTGGCTCGACATGGCGCGAAAAGCCGGCATACCGCTCGCTGGCGGTCTCGAAGCCGCCGCCATGGCCGTCCAGGCGCGCGAGGATAGCTTCGACACCCAGCTCGCCGATTTCACCTCCGGCTTCGCCACCGGACAGGGCGACACCCTCGCCGGTCTCGGCGGCTCCATCGCCTCCGACCTCACCGTCTATGGCGATCTTCGCGACATCACCGTCGAAGGCGGCAAGGCGCTGGTGGGTGAAGAGTATTCCGAATTCATCCTCGGCCTCTCCGCCATCGGCATCGCCGCAACCGTCGGCACCACCGCCACAGGGGGCGGCGGCGTGGTCGTGAAGGCCGGCGTCTCCTTTGTGAAGTTCGCCAAGCGTGCCGGCCATCTCACCGCCGGCTTCGCCGCGCGTCTGCTCCGTCTCACCGATGAAGCCATCGACCTCCCCGGCCTCAAATCGACGCTCCGCACGATCAACCTGGCCGATCCCACCGGATCATGGCTGCGCCTTTCAAAATACCTGTCGAACGTCAACGACGCGCGCATCTTCAAGGTGCTCGGCAAGATGGAGGCGATCCGCGCCGAGGTCGGCACCACCGAAGCCCTGCGGCTCCTCAAGCGCATGGACAAGATCGAAGACGTCGACGAAATCCACGATATCGCCAAGGCCGCCGGCAAGCGCACACGCGGCGTCATGGAGCTGACCGGCAAGCGCACCTGGCGCGCCATCAAATACACCGCCAACATCGTCCAGATTGCCTTCAAATATGTCTGGGCGCTGCTCCTCTGGATTGGCGGCCTCCTCGCCGCGATCCTGCTGCGCATCGCCATCTCCGCTTGGCGCCTCTTCCGATTCGCCGTCCGCAGAGTCAGGAAGCGCCGCACCCGCCGCCGATCCATTCCTACCCGTCATGGTGAGGTGCTCGCTCAGCGAGCCTCGAACCACGCACACCGCCTCAACCGCGCCCCTTCACCAAGGTTAACCGTCTCTTAACTGCAACGGCGCACGCTCCTTGTGAGGATCGCCGTAAAAGAATCGCAAAATCTTTGACGGCCTGACTCATCCCTCGGCTAGCGTCGATGGATCAGGCGATTCGAGCCCGCCTCGCGGCTCGCAGCTTAAAGGGGGATGCCCCCAGGTGACGGAACGCGCCGGCTTAGCCGAGCTTCCATCTCTCCGGTTCCCGGCCACTGGCCGTGCGGAACAGGGCTTCCTTCACACCGCCCCACATTTGCGAATTCCAGACGGCGCGCGCGCGTCGCACGCCGGTGGATGCGTTCATCTGTTCACTCCCTTGAAAGGACGTCACGATGGCGAAGCGGGCAACGCGGGATAAGGCGCGTAGCTATGAGGATCGTTCCGGCAAATCGAAGGTGCGTGCGTTATTTCCGAATAAGCAGCAAGCCGCGTGGGATCCCCTGAACGGGGAAGAGCGCGAGACCCGCGATAAATCCTATGTCCGCAATATTCGTCCGTGCAGTGACAATCAGCGTCTCCTGCTCGAAGCCATCGACAGCAAAAATGTTGTCGTCGCGCTCGGCCCCGCCGGCACCGGCAAAACCTATCTCGCCATCGCCAAAGCGGTCGAAGCCTTCGAAGCCGGAAAAATCTCCCGCATCATGCTCACCCGCCCTGCGGTTGAGGCCGGCGAAAATCTCGGCTTCCTCCCCGGCGGCCTGGAAGACAAGCTCGCGCCGTATCTGCGCCCGCTCTATGATGCGCTCTCCGATCGTCTCGGTGCGAAACGCCTGAAGGCCTTGCTCGCCGACGGCTCCATCGAGATCGCACCGGTCGCCTATATGCGCGGCCGCACGCTCAACAACGCCTTCATCGTGATCGACGAAGTGCAGAACTGCACCTACGGCCAGATCAAGATGATGCTGACCCGCCTCGGCTGGCATTCCACCATGGTGCTCACCGGCGACCCGGATCAGAGCGATCTCCTCCCCGGCATGTCCGGCCTCTCAGTGGTCGGCGACAAGCTCGAAACGCTGGAAGACATCGCAGTCATCCGCCTCGCCGACCGCGACATCGTCCGCCACCCGCTTGTCGCGAGCATGTTGACGGTTCTGTAGAACCATCCTCCCAATCTGCCGAAGCGCGCCGGCTCACCCCGGCGCGCTTTTGCTTTTTGGCAAGCTGCTCTGTGAGCGGCATATCGCAACCCAACACCTCTTCGTCATGGTGAGGCGCCCGCGTAGCGGGCCTCGAACCACGCACCCTGCCGGCAGTGCAAAACCTTGACCATCCGGCCAGGTCATGGAAATCCGGTCGCATGACCGAATTCGAATTCATCTTCGCGCTGTTCGGGCTGCTGCTCGGCCTCTCGATCGTGGAGGTTCTCGGCGGCCTCGCCCGCGCCATCGAAGCCCGGCTGCGCCCCGGCACGGCCGTTCGCATCGGATGGCTGACCCCGCTGATGGGCGCCTTCGTGATGCTTGACCTCCTGTCATTCTGGCAGGCGGCCTGGACGGTGCGCGATCTCGTCGGCGTGTCGGGACATTCGCTGATGGCGGTCACCGCGTTCGCCAGCGCCTACTATCTCGCCGCCCATCTCGTCTTCCCGCGCGAGGCGGAGACTCAGCCGGATTTCGATACGCATTTCTTCCGCGTCCGCCGCATCGTCCTCGGCGTGATGCTCGCACTGCTGGTCTGCCAGATCGGCTGGTATGTGAGCATTCCCCAACTGGCCGTCTATCTCAGCCGCCCGCTTGCCCTCGCTCTGACAGCGGTGCTCGCCGTCTTGATGATCGCGGCGATGTTCGTTCCAGGAAAACGCTGGTCGACGGCCGTCATGGGTGCCCTAGTGGCGCGTTATGTCGTCGTCTATTTGATCTAAATGTCGGTGAGATCGCCTACGCTCCCATCACGGCCAAACGTGACCCAGCGCACATATTGATTTTCATTGTGATTCACGTCACATCAGAATCGGACGTGATCGGTTTTTCTATCCCCAGATGTGATTTGGCGCACTCGGCCAATCTTGGGGACTCAAATGCTGGACACCAATATGACGTCGGAAAACGCGCATCCGGCCCCCACTGCAACCCTTGAGCCAGTTCAGGGCTCCGAGGGCCGCGTCGCCCTCTCCGATTTCCCGCTCTTCAAGGGCGCGATGCCGGCCACCCTCGAACTGCTCCTGCGCCACGCCAATATGCGCCGCTGCGTCGCGGATGAGGAAATCCTCAGCCGGGACGAGCAGGCCGGCGATGTCTATTTCGTCCTCAGGGGCGAAGTGCGGATCGTGAACTACTCGGCCTCGGGCCGCGAAGTCGCCTACGCAATCATCCCGGCCGGCGGCTATTTCGGCGAGCTCTCGGCCATCGACGGCCGCCCCCGCTCGGCGAACGTGCTGGCGGTGGAAGACTGCCTGCTCGCGACGCTCACCCCCGCCGCCTTCAAGGAATTACTGTCGCTGGACTCAGACGTCTCGGCCAAGGTGATGCAGAAGCTGGTTCGCATCATCCGCTCGGCCGACGACCGCATCCTCGATCTCGCGACCCTCAGCGCCTATCAGCGCGTTTACGTCGAAGTGCTGCGGATGAAAAAGCCCGACCCGGTGCGCCCCAATTCCTGGCTCGTCTACCCGCTGCCAACCCAGGCGCAGATTGCGGCGCTTGCCTCAACCACCCGCGAAACCGTCGCCCGCGTGCTCTCCCAACTCAACCACGACCACGTCGCGGAGCGGAAATCGAAGACGCTCTACATCCGCGACCTCGCGAAGCTCCAGGCTCTGGCGATCAAGAGCCAGCCCGACGGCAAGGCGAACTAACCGTCGCGCTTGGCGTTTCATTGACTAAACTCGGCACCGCCGGCGGGCCTCCCGCCGGCGTTCGCTTGTGAGGATCGATGAGCCGCCTGCCTGAACTGCCCGCGCAAGATTCCTCGACACTCTGGCCCGGCCGCGACTGGGCGCGCGTCAGGCTGCCTGGCTCCGCCGATGCCGACACGCTGGATGCCATGCTCGATCACGCATTCTCGCCGGACAGTCATACCGGCATGGGCGAAACCCACGCCTTCCTCGCGATCCATAAAGGCGCGATTGTCGCCGAACGCTATATGGGCGGCCCCTATACGGCGGACAGCACCTATCCTTCCTGGTCGATGGCGAAATCCATCACCCAGCTTCTCACCGGTTTCCTCGCGGCCGAGGCCAAGATCGATATTGACGCGCCAATCAACGCGCCGGAATGGCGCGAACCCGGCGACCCCCGCGCCGCAATCACCTGGACACACCTTTTGCGCATGGCGAGCGGTCTCTCCTTTCGCGAAGACTATGTCGACGGTGCCGTCTCCGACGTCATCGAGATGCTGTTCGCCTCCGGTGCCAACGACATGGGCGCCTTCGCCGCGTCCAAACCGGTCGCCCATAAGCCCGGCACGATCTTCAACTACGCCAGCGGCACGACCAACATCCTCGCCCGCGAGCTGAAAAACCTCGTCGGTGGCGGCGAAGCCGGCATGCGCGCCTTCATGACCGAGCGCCTCTTCGCGCCGCTCGGCATCGAGAAGACCATCCCGAAATTCGACAAGAGCGGCACCTTCATCGGCTCGTCCTATTGCTTCATGCGCGCCGAAGACTTCGCCCGTGTCGGCCTCCTTGCCTTGCGCGGGGGCACATGGCGCGGCGAACAGCTCCTGCCCCCGTCATGGATCGACTTCGCCCGCACCGCTGGCCCAGCCCAGCCCGAAGATGGGCGCGGCTATGGCGCGCAATGGTGGCTGAACATGTTCTCGCCCGGCGGCTTCTCGATGAACGGCTACGAGGGCCAGTGGGTCGCATGCTGCCCCAATCGCGACCTCATCCTCGTCCGCCACGGAAAATCGGTGAACGAAGCCGCCGTCCTGCGCCAGGACGCCGCGCGCGATTGGTTGATCGCCGCGATGAACTGTTTTCGCTAGAGCGGCACACCTGCCTCGCGGCTAGAGCGGCGCATAAGTTTCGCGATGCACCTTGGCGAGTATCTGCGTCGCCTCGGCGCCCTTGGTCTCATCGTTCGACATCGTCGCGATGGCGATCCCGCGCCCCGGCGCGATAATCGCCACGGCATGCCAGTAAGTGTTAGAGCCCTCGTGCACCAGCACCGTCCCCTTGGCCCAAGGCCGCTCGCCGATCAGCCCCCAGCCGCGCCGATAGGTCTCATTCGGAGCGGGCGATGCCGTCATCGCCGCGATCCCTTCGGCGCTCATCCAGCCCGCTCCGCCCTTCAGGATCATCTGAAGCCATTTGCCGTAGTCAGCGAGGTTCACATGCACCGTGCCTGCCGGGCCGAGCGCCGGCGGGTTGTCGGCATTCAACCCCGGCTCAATCGGCCGCCCGCCCAAATGCCCCCACGGCGCCGGATCGGTCGGCGCGCCAAAGCCCGCACTAGCCATGCCGAGCGGCATGAACAGCTCCGTCGAGATCACCTCTTCCCAGGGCTTGCCCGTCGCCTGCTCGATCGCCGAGCCCAGCACGATGAAATTGATGTTGGCATAGGAGAACGTGCCGACCGCGCCCGGCGGCGGCACACCCAGAGCCTTCGTCGCCAGCGCCGTACGCTGTTCCATCAACGGCGCCGGGTTGCTGCGCGCCGTCATCAGCCAGTCGCGCCCGATGACGCTGCCATCCTCCAGCCCCGCCCGATGTGCCGACAGATCGTCCGCCGTCAGCCCCGCCAGCGCCGGATCAATCGCCATCCCCGGAAACAGCTCGGCCAGCGTCGCATCCGCCTTG
>Ga0105044_10010083_pt1 | contig 12906 bp, 13 predicted proteins | sample MAT01_FD_78092 | JGI IMG/M metagenome (GOLD analysis project Ga0105044, IMG submission 78092) | Freshwater microbial communities from Lake Fryxell liftoff mats and glacier meltwater in Antarctica - MAT-01 | ecosystem: Environmental > Aquatic > Freshwater > Ice > Liftoff microbial mat | place...
ATGAGCCGAAGGCGCAACTCCTTCTCGACCTCCTCAGGATATCTCAGGCGGCCATCGAGCCTATCGGTGAGGAAGACGAGCAATCCGGCGAGCGCGAGCCCGGCAAACAGGCCGGCTGCGAGAACCGTGCGCTTGCTGTTCGTCGATGGGTTCGTCGGTGGACGAGCAAGGTCAATGACCTTGAGTTCCTCTGTTGAACCCTCGGATGCCAGACGGACTTCATTCGACCGAGACAGCAACGACGTATAAAACTGGTCTGCAATGTCGAAGTCGCGCTTGGCGCGCATTTCGTCAATGCTGCGTTGCGGTGTCTTGCGGAGTTCCCCAGAAAAGACGCTGACCGTCTGGTCCAGGCCTCGTTCCGTGAGTTTCATCTCTTCCAGCTTTGAATTTGCAAGGCGTGGAATGGTCTCACGGCGTAGCGTCGCGACCTGCGCGACCAGATCGCGAACTGTGATGAACTCATCCGAATATTGCTGTCTCGCCACCCGCAATTGCGTTTCCTTTCTGCCAAGTTCCTGCAGTGCATCGCTCAACGGGGTGGTCGACTGTGACAATGACGGGATGGCGAGCAACCCTTCGACACTGATTCCGGTGCCGGACTGCAGGACCTGCTCGAGCGAACGCCGGTCACGACGAAGGTTTTCGAGCTGGACTCGCTTGCTGAAGTAGTCACCAACGAGAGGGTCGGCCGAGCCGCTGGCGCCCTCACTGGGCTGCGTGATATTCGCCGACCGAACCGACTGCAACCCTTGCTCGGCGGCGCGGAGGCGAGTTTCTGCAACGGTCAGCTGCTCTCGCAACGCGACCGAGTATTCGCCTGTCTGAGTCTGCTGCAACTCGCGTGCGACGACGAGAAACTCATCGACCACCGCGTTCAGTGTTCGTGCGCCACGCTCCGACCTGATATCGTTCATTCTCAGGGTCAGAATCTGGCCGCCCTGTGGAAGCGACGTCCCAATGCGCTGGCTGAGAAGTCGCGCCGCGTCCCTCGGCGGCAGAACCCCAAATGTGTGCTCTCCTGGAGGGAGCTCACCTTGATCCAGTCGCCAGATGAGCCCGAATTTTCTGCCAATCGAGTCCGGCAGAGTGCCCAGCGCAATGGGTAAATCGGTTCCTGACCGGTACAGTTTGTAGGCACTGCCCTCAGGAAGAACCTCGAGGCGAAAAGTTCCACCCCGAACTTCCGGGGCGGTGGTCAGCCGATCAAAAGCCACCTTGCCCACAACCGAGTCGCCGACCCACACGTGCATTCGCAGCTTCACGACCACCGGCTCGAGCACACGGTAGCTTCGCAACAGCTCTACGAGGCCCTCGCGCGCAACGAACTGCCCCTCCTGGATTGCGCCTTGCCGTTGACCATCCGTCCTTTGAGCACCGAGATACACCGTCGTTTCGACGTCATACAACGGGGTGACGAGCTTCGTTGCGCCGAATCCACCAATCGCGCCTGCAAGCACGAGAAGAATCGCTATCCACCTGACACGGATAGCAGCATCCCGGAGCCGTCTCGCTCGGTAGCCGGTGTCTCCCGCTCCCTCGTCGTCATCAATTGCCTCCGGCGCAGGGCGGCGACTGACGTCGAGTTTCGTTTCAGATGAGTTCGGCATCGTCAAATCAAACATGAGCGTATCAGCGTGGAAGGCGGGACGCTGCAACAGAGAACATCGCCTGTGTCTGCGGTGAGTCTCGCGCAACGCCCCGACAGACCTCTGTCGAAAAAGCAGCTATGGCCGTCTTACAAGAGCAACTCGTCGCGTAATTTCCGGTCCCCTGCTGGTGCGGCCCCACGAATAGAAGGTAGGGTCGTATGGCGCCGGATTGCTCTTCGTCACGAACCTGCCGAATAAGTTAACGCTGCGTCCTGAAGAATAAGCTCGCAACACGACCGGCAGTGAGGCTGTCCGATGGCAGGCAGCTATGGAGCGGTACGCGCGGATTTCGGCTACAGCCGATCCCCATTTCGGTTAAAGCCGATCATCTGACAGGCGGAACGCACGGAAGCCACGGCTGGCCCGCCTTCCCCCGGACTGCTATCCGGAGGGCGGTGGTGCCAGGAGCGAATCGTCCCATGCGACAGGTGATCGAAGTGCCCCGCCGGGCGTTCGACCGAAGCCTGAGCCAGCGTGCGGTGGCCGAGGCCCTCGGGCTCGCCCCGACCACGGTCAACGACTATCTCCGGCGGTTCCGTCGACGACGATGGGTGAGTCTGGGGAATTGATCAGGGACCGACACAATCACCCGGTGTCCATCTCGTCGACGCGACCAGGGGGCGACGGCTTCAGATTCGAATCCACACGAATCATCGTCTTCCGAGTGCGAGCAGCAATGCCCCCGGGGCGCGCAGCTGCGCCAGCACTGTCCGCCTCTCCTCGTCCTGAAGCACGAGCAACCACGTGGCGATGATGTAGAGCAAAAGAATTACCAAACCGCTTGCGACGTCCCCAAAAAAATCCCCGCGCTGCACCAGCAGCGCAGCGATCACTGAAGCGGACGCTGGAAGCAGTAGAGCGGTGCTCCTGAGCCACGCGTATCGCAGCGGGAAAACACGAGCACCAAAATACAGTACAAGCAGAAGCCTCGCACCGAGTCCCAGGACCGTGGCGAAAGCGGCTCCCATCGCACCGAACGGCGGAATCAGTAAGGCGTACGCCGCAACCGCGGTTGCGGCGGCGATCCACGCGGCGATTGCATGGTACTCGGTGCGGCCCGAGTAATCGATCGAGAAGCCCGCCACCAGAGTCCATCCATGAAAAACATAGGCGAGCAGGATCGGCGGAACGTACAGATACGCCGAGTGGAATGCCTCGCTCGAGAGGATTCCCAGCAGGGGACGGACGAAGATGCCAACCCCGGTCGCGACCGTAACAAGGATCAGACTGAGGTAGAAGAATGATCGCGCGTTCTCCGCGTCGCGTTCTGGTGCGGGACCCGACGCCATTTCGAATCGACGCGGGGTCCACGCCTGCAGAAACGGAGCGACGCTGAACTGGACCACCAGGAAGCCGAACTGATACGCGAGCCCATAGATTCCGACCTGCGCCTCTCCATGTGAGCGTTGCAGAAAGAACCGATCGCCAAAACCGAGCAGGAAAGACGCGGAAGTTGCCACCTGAGAGGGAAGACCGAAGCGCAGTAGTTGCCTGAAGACGCCACCGTCGATCCACATTCCGGATTGCCGAAGGAGCCAGATCGCGAGCGCGCCACCGAAGACGAGAGAAGAGATGCCGGTGCTCATGAGGATTCCTTGCACTCCCATTCCCATCCAAACAAGGAAGACGAGATTGAGCCCGACTTGCAATATCAACTTCCCACTGAAAATGAGGGCATATGCCAGCGCGCGGTGCTGAACCGTGAGCAGCACGACCGGAACCGCGGTGAGAACGCTGAGAGAAAAGTTCACGGCGGCAATTCGCAGCAGCAGCGTGCTGCCCGCACCTCGCATCACGATTCGATGCAGCTCTGGAGCGAAGGTGATGACCAGAAGCGACCCGATCAGTGCGAGACCCGCTTCGAGAAGGAGTGCAGTAGACAGAACACGCTTGCGCGAGGCCTCGTCAGCGGCTCTGTAGTACAGCCGCGCGACACCACCGGAGAGTCCAGCCGTAAAGAGGATGGCTGCGATGTCGCCTGTCATGTCGAGCAACTGAAGGACGCCGTAATCCGCTGGCGTGAGATAATGCGTGTACACCGGGAGCATCAACACTCCCACCACGCGTTGCAGACCGAGCACCAGCGCGTACAGTGCAGCGTTCCCTGCAAAACGCTTCTTTACGGAGGGGATATCACTCACCTTAAGATTTCACGAAAGGGCTGATGTCGCGCGCGATCGCGCAGGTGATCGATGTCGTGCAAAGTCTGGAGGAAGCGCTCAGGGTCGGAGTCAGAGCCGACGCGCGGCAGGGCGAAACGGTCACGGCTGAACTGGACTGCAGTCAATTGGCTTCCGGAAGCAGCGATTGCGGCAATCATTCGGCCAGCGGCCACCAGCGCGCGCACTCGAACGCCGAACTCCCTTGGCATTCCGCCGGGATAACAGAAAGTTGGAATGGCTACGGGTAGTTCCATACCGAGACATCGCCACGAACCTATGATCTCGGCGGCGGAACGTGCACCGTTGGTGCGCCCGAGTAACGGATGACTGACAGTCTGAGGTCGGAATTCGACGCCACGCGCGGCAATCTGGCGGATTTCTGACCAGTGCATCGGCCGAAAGCCAGCGGGCAGCTCTGGAGCGAATGGCCGGCTCCCGATCTTTAAGGTCAGGACTGTCATCCCCTGTTCTTCAGTGGGCATTCTCGTGAATCCTTCGCCGAATGGGCTGCCGATCACCCTACACTCCGCCGAAGAAGCCCAGGCGCCCGTCTTGGGACACCTGCTGGAACGAACGTCACCGAGCCAAGGAACTCGTCACCAGTCCCGTCGGCGATGGCATCCCGCCGTACTCAAGCACTTTCGTCTACGATCCCCGTGATTGCGAACACTGTAACCGCGCAGTCGAAGCGCTCGGTGACCCGTGCTGCGATGTCAGCGAAAAAGCGGTAGCTGTCGTCAACGGTGAAGACGATTGTTCGGGGCAGCAGAGGAAGGCCCTTACAGAAGTGCTCAAACAGTTGGGAGAGCGAACTGAGATAGAGGCGGTCGCAGCGCAGATACGCTCGAATCCGAGCGGGATTGTGCGGGTCATGTCCGAACATCAGCAAGTTGGGGTGCGCACAGCAGAACCGTATGATAACGGGGATCGCGTCAGCGCTCACCCGGCTCCACAGGGGCAATGGCCGCGAAGCGAGCGCTGCCACAAGCAACAGGATGAGAGGAGGATTCGGAAGTGCCGGGCCGGCAATTGTCAAAGCAGCGAAGATCACCTGCAAGAGGTACTCGACGGATTCTGCTGTGGTTGGCGGAGGGGTTGTTTAAAGGGCGTAGAGATAAGACGCTGGGGTTGTCCAGACGCGCGATCGGCAACCAGCGAGAAACCCTTTTACAACATTCAAGTGTGCAAGATTGACTCCGGCGGGGTGACTCGCGGGTGCCGATAATACTCTCCCCTCGATCTCTCCTGGAGGAGAACCAATCCGTCGGTATGCTCGCCTTGCCGCGCTCGGGCTTCCAGGTGCCGAGGGTCCCCCGCCAGGACCGCGACCGCCGACCCGCTCGCGTGCCCGACTTGCCACGATGCCATACGGATCATCGCCTTAATCACACAGCGGTTTGTGATCGATCAGGTTCTCGCCCACTTACTGCGGCGCCGGCGGGTGCGCTGAGCCCCATTGTCTCGAGCGCCTGCGAGGCACGGCGCGAGACAGCTTCGCCTCGCTCGCCAGGCGCCACCGTTTCCTATGCCGAATGACGCCGAGCAGGTCCGGACCCGTTCATCCGGTCAAATCACTGACTTCAACTGACCAACGGGGAGGTGTCACTCCACGACAGGTTGTGCGCAATCTCGTGCTGGCCATGGCAGCCTTTGCGGATTAGTCCGCCAGTGGTACGTTTTGCCACTTGATTCGGGACGGCGGCGGTTCCAACGCTGATCCTGCGGCGCTGCAAGCAGACGACGGATCGGGTCTTGGAGCTGGTGTCGTCAAATGCAAGCGTTAATTGTACCGGGTCTCTCAATGGTTCTGCGGATTCTTGATGACTAACTCTTCCAAGCTTTGGGTGCGCGCGTTTCTTCGGGGCAGCGCATTCGCGTGGTCCCGGCTACCCGGTGGAGTCCTGGCCTCTTGGCCTTTGGTCGCTTACGGTCGGCTGATCCAACGTGTGGCTCGCGCCAACAGCTCTCGTAATTCAAATCCTCGCACGTATTTCTTGCGGAACCGCCCCGAGCTCGATTTGATCAGCTCGCTACTCGATCAGCGCGACGATTCAACACCAGTGAAGATCGCAGTACTCGCATGCAGCATGGGAGCAGAGCCCTATTCGATCCTGTGGGCAATTCGGAAGAAGAGACCAGACCTCAAAGTCGATATGACCGCCGCCGACATTCTTCCAGAGGTCATCGATATTGCTCGGAAAGGTCTCTGGGATCCGAGCACCGACCATTTGGAACGCCTGAGTTCCGCTGAAGTTGACGAACTGTTCGACCGCGAAGGCTCCATGCTCCGCGTCAAGGAGTGGTTGCGCTGCGGTGTCGACTTCGAAGTCGGCGATGCGACGGGGCCGTCTTTCGTCGCTCGTATCGGGCCGCAGGACATCGTCGTCGCGAACCGATTTCTCACTCACATGCATCCTCCTGAGGCAGAAGCCGCGTTGCGGCGACTGTCAGCGCTGGTCGAGGTCGGGGGGTACCTCGTTTGCACCGGTGTCGACGTCGACGTGCGGACAAATGTCATCAAGTCGCTCGGGTGGACACCGGTGACGGATCGAATCGAGGAGCTTCACGAAGGCGACCAGACGATACGAGCAAACTGGCCATGGGATTACTGGACACTAGAGCCACTCGATAAACGCCTTCCCGACTGGAAGTTACGTTACGCGACCATATTCCAGCGTCCAGGTTGACGGAATTCGCAGGCGCGGCCAGTCGCGTGTGAAGGATTGATCGGGTAATGGGGCTCTCCGCTCAGGCGTGTGCGTCAGCAAGACCACGGTTCAGTCGAACTGCCGCTGTCTGTCGGAAGTTGAATCGACCAATTGACATCGTTGCTTTTATCTCGCGTCCATGGTCGGACGACAGTCGCTCAGCGGGCCGACACGCAAGCGACGGTGATACCGAGGCAACGGAGATACTGGTTCTCCGGTCAGTCCGGACGTCCGCTGGACGTCGCCTATCCGGCGTCGGGATACCTCTGCGAAAAGTGTCATCGACGTCGGGGAGCATGCCGTGCCTCGCGCTCGCAACAGAGACAGACAACGCGTGCAGGTGGCCATCGATGAGTTCACGCGGCTCTGCGACAGCGAAGTTGTCGAGGACGAAACCGGGTCGACCGCCGCCGGCTTTCTGGCGTCACGATTGCATGGTACGCTGCGCCAGGCATTCGCATTCACGGCCTCCTCATGGACAACCGTGAGCGCCAACGAAGCGACGTCCTCGCGGCAGTCGTCATCCGGCATCGGCTCACGCATCGCTTCACGCGCCCCTGCCGCCCGCAGACCAATCGCAGGGCGGAGCGCTTCCGCCGCACGCTGCTCCGCGAGTGAGCCTACGCCAAGGTGTCCCGTGCCGTCCGCAGGCGCACGGCCGCTCCCGGTCGCTGGCTCACCTGCGACGACATGCGGTATCGCCACAGCGGCATGTCGGTGCAGACCCCAGCCAATCGACTGGCGACGAAACCGTGAACAACGTTTCCGTCACCGACACTCATGTCTCACTCAAATCGGCCGGTGCGGACCTGACACTCCTTCAGTGAACAGTATTCTATGGTGTTTGCGAAGCCGAGGGACAGGCCTCTCAAAGGTGCGGGCACTCGCGAGCGTTCACGCGCCGTCTGCTCGGCGCCGTGTGAACGATCGAAGCAATCTGCGGAGTGGCCGTCCCTCTTCCTTCAAGGCGTCAACTCGCTTACCACCGGCGGCGGCGGCGAGTGCGCAGTCGAACTGCTCGTCGATTCGGCCCCAAGCGGCGCGCGCCGCAGTTGCTATTGCATTCGCGCGGTCACGCGCAGCAGGCCGCAGGCATCTCTCGAGTGCTGAGTCCAGTTCAGCATCTGTCGCGGACTCAACTGCGAATATTTCGGGCCAACCAACCGCGTTGCATTGCCGACTGAGCTTGTCACCACCCACGATGGGATCGATCGCGATGACGGGTATTCCGTTCTTCAGCGAAATTACTGTCCCGTGCAGACGGTTGGTCAGCATAACGTCCACACGACTGCAAACCGATTCGAATTCCGCAGCCGTTTCCCAGCCAGACGAGTTCAAGTGGCGTGGAAACTCAGTGTCGAGTCGGATTGATGCCAGCTGGTTCCTTTCAATAACCGACTGCAGCATTTGTGCTGCGTGTGAATGCATCCGGCGCGCCTGCGGGTATTCTGTCTGTCCTACGACCAAGCAGAGGCCGACGACGGGTCGCTTCGTCACAGTCACCAGGAAACTCAGATCGGGCAAGGCCCATTCGCTGCAATCTCTGCCGAGGAGTACGTCGAACGGGTTGAATTCACTCAGGGGCGCGACCATCGTGAGGTTGATCCCGACACGAACACAATGCGCGAACTGATTAAAATCGAACTTGGCCGCGGTCAGGACTTTGCTGCTGAACGGACCGCAGCACACAAAGAGGTGAGAATACTTCTCCGGGACCAGCAGACGAGGATCCAGCGCTCCCTCGATCGCCTTACTGATGTGCGGGTAATACGAAGCGACCTCAACAGCCACTCCTCGGTTCCGTAGCAGGTCGACGACCTTCTCCAGGACCTCAAGATCGCCAAGGGTCGTGAAGTGGCCGACAACCAAGGCGCGCTTGAGCATTGGGGAGGTGCTTGAGAGGGTAAGCTTGCTCGAATGCTCAGCCCAGCGTTCACGGCTCAGGCGCGTCATGAGACATTGTCACCGTCGGTCCGCAATTTCGCTGATTCAGCCTACTGCAACGCTTTTTGAAGCTATCTGTCCGTTGATCCGCGTCAAGCTCTCATCGTTGCTGCATCGTGTCGGACTAAAGGTAGACAGTGAATCATACCGGCTTCTCCGAAGACTCAGTGACTCGCTGAACACTGGCTCGGCGAGGTTCGAGGCGACCGCCTTATTATGCTGCGCTTCCTACTCCACCGGGGGAACAGAGTCCCGCGGTTTCAGCAATTGTGTGGTCTTGACTCACGCGACCGACTCCTGCGGGGCATGCTTGACGTCGTCGAATGAGCGCCATGGCCGGTCGTGGTGGATGACTTCCGTCTTCAACACGCCGATGACGATTCCCGTCAGCACGAAGGCAGAGGCGTCACCGCGCCAACCGACCGGCCCTACGATTCCGGCGGCCGTGCTGGGCTCGGCGTGAGGGATGCTGAAATGTCGGGTTGCGATCCCCTGTTGGTGTGGTGGACCAACGCCGCGTCGGTGTCGCGATCACACTGGGCCGGTCGAAGGCATCGACCGCGAGACCCGTGTGCATCGGCGTGGGCGCCCGCCAGCCGAACATCCGGCGCGAACAGAGATCGCCATGCTCAACGCGATTGGACTTGATGGAGACCACCATGACGTCCCGCGTCGGTCGAGCACCGGCTGCGCGAGATACTTCGATGCCGCTGCTGAAGTGTCATTGGCGCGGCGCAGCTCATTGAATCACGCCGTCGACACTTTTACCTGGGTATTCTCAGCAGTGGTCGTGCCGGACCGATGACCCGCCTCGCGCTCGGCCCGTCCGAGCCAGAGGCGCAGTGTCTATTGGGCACGGCCGATCTTCCTCGCCGCCGCTTCCGACGCTTGGTCCTTGCCATGGTCCTGAACCAACCGTATCAAGTGCCCGCTGACGCACGTTTCGGGATTGAGGTTTTGCCTTGGACTCACCCCGTTTTGGCCTTGAATTGCGCCTTCGGGAAACTAGGGGCGATCCATTTCTGATTGTTGTTGACATACCGCGGAGAAACTACAACATTGCACTCCGTTCATTCCACCGACGCCTCAACATGCGAGGCGGCGCCGCACAGAAGGTTGTCGCGCATGTCGAATTCGGCACCTTCGAGACGTGCGTCGGTTTGTGTCCAGCGCCGACGTGAGCCGCTCAGTCTCGTGATCTCATGCAGCACTGAAACTGCATCATGACTCTGCGAACGTGGGCACTGCGAGTTGAACGTCTGCTGGCATCTTCCCTTCGGGCAGCTGAGCGATTGAGCGCACCTTCGGTCTCACGAGCAGAGGAATAGAAATGGCAAGACTCTTTTTGACTGGTGGCGCTGGTTTTATCGGGTCTGCCTTCCTGAAACGGGCCCTCGCGGATGGCCATGACGTCATGGTCTACGACAATCTCTCGTTCGGACAGCGCGGCTTTGCCGCCGTCGCAGATGATCGATTCGTGACTGGCGATGTTCTCGATTACCCGCTCTTGCGCGCATCGATCAGCGCATTTGCGCCTGAAGTGGTGGTTCACCTGGCGGCCATCCACTTCATACCATACTGCAATGAGCATCCCTTCCTCTCCAGTAACGTCAACGTCACCGGGACTCATCGCGTGCTGCAGGCTGCGCGTGGCATTTCATCGGTGCGGCAGGTATTCTTCGCTTCGACGGCCGCGGTCTATCCTGCCGCGGATTGTGCGTTGTCGGAGGATGTCCCCGTCGGTCCGACAGACATCTATGGGCTCTCAAAGTTTGCCGGCGAGGAACTTTGCAGGGCGTTTGCCCTCGAGACTGGAGTGCCCACGGCGATTGGTCGTTTTTTCAATGCCTTTGGACCAAACGAGACGAATCCGCATCTGATTCCTGCGATCATGGATCAGCTGCAGACTGGCTCGCGCGTGTTGCGGTTGGGCAACACTGCCACGTGGCGCGACTTCATCCATACGTCAGACGTTGCCGCTGCCGTGCAGGCGTTGCTGCGGCATGACGTTCGTGGGTGTGAGACGTTCAATATTGGAAGTGGTCGCGAGTACACGGCGATGGACGTGGTGCACGCGTTCGCAACGGCGCTCGGTGAGTCGGTCGAGGTGACTGTGGATCCTGCGCGGGCGCGGGCGTCGGATCGCCCGCATTTGCTGGCCGACATTGGAAAGCTCAGGGCAGCGACTGGATGGGCACCCACCATCACTCTGGAAGCGGGCGTTCGTGAAATGGTCGCCGAATGGCGATGAACAGTGCGGCGAATGCAGATGACACGCGCCCGGAGATCGTATTCACCTTCCCCGCGTGCATGGGGGGTGTCTCCAGCCTGAATTACAATCTGATCAACTACACGACGCATTTGCGCCAATTTCGTTCCAAGGTGGTACTTCTGCGCGAGCTGGAAAGGAACGAGCCTGAGTTCCTCGACCCGTTTGCGGTAGATGAGACCGTGCGCTTCGACTACAGCAGATCAGAGAATCGCGCCGCGCTGCTTCGTCGACTCGGCGCCGAACTGGGGACGCGACCAGGTGCCATAGTTTGTGAGAATCTGCTGACCATGGCTGCGGCCGCGTACTGCAAGAGCCCGAAGACGGTATTTCACTTTCTCCACGACTTTCATTACGTCAAACTGAACATGGAGGCCGGCACATGGGTCGACGTCGCGGTCTCGCACTCCACGTTCTTTGCAGATGCCGCATTCTCCGCAGATCCGGGATTGTTCGCCGGACGCACGTTCTACCTGCCCTACGGAGTGTCGCAAGAGACCACGATCAACAAGGATCCCGGCGGGCCACTGAAGCTGGTGTTCCTCGGGCGTCTGGTCGAGAAGAAGGGCGTCAAATTGCTGCCGCAGATCGACCGTGCGCTGCGCGCGCGCGGCGTCGTCGCGTCCTGGTGCGTAATTGGGAAAGGTCCGCTCCGCGGCTGGTTGGAAGCGGAGTGGCCAGATCCAAACTGCATCACATTTCATTCGCCTGATTCCACCCCTGAAGTGTTTGCGTTGCTTGGCGATCAGGACATCTTTGTTTTTCCGACGGAGGTCGAGGGGACGCCGGTCTCGATTCTGGAAACGATGGCTCACGGCATCGTCTCCGTGGTCTCCGATCTTCCCGGTGGAATTCGGGATATCATCACCCCGGACGTCGGAGTCAGGGTGCCTCTCGGAAGCGTCACCGGATTCGCAGAGGCGATTGTCCGGCTGGCGGCGGATCGAGTTCAACTGCGCATCATGCAGGAGAAAGCGCTGTCCCTCGCTCGAACCCAGTTGGACATACGCAAGAACGCGAACGCCTATTTCGAGCTCTTCGCGCGCTACGCCGAATTCCGTCGCGCTGAGAGGCATACGCGCTACAGGTTCGGGAAGCTCGATCGAGAATGGATCCCCAACGCGATTACAGTCGGGGCTCGGACGCTGCTGAGTCGCCTGGGAGGGTAGGGTGCTGATATCCGTTCCAGGTTGCGAGCATGAAACAGTATTGGGTTGACGGCCCGGCGATTGTTGGGGAGCGGTCTATCTGAGCTCGTATCGCTCGTCGACGGAACAAGGTGGCTCGCTGCTCACGCGTGATCACCCCTCGCGCATTACGTGGCACTTCTTCGCCTTCGAGGTTGCGAACAAGATTTGGCACTCCGCAGTCCCGCGGAGTCGGCGCCTTGCAACTTGGGCGCGAGTGACGGCGGCATCGCTCTGAAACCTTCCGCCGCTGCAGGCAGTGCGTAGCGTCGACCGAGTCCTGAGTACGGTTGGACAATGCCAGAGTCAGGACAGATGTGTGCCTTTCGTCATCGGTGCGACGATCGCTCGTGTGAGATTCAATCTCGCTGCCGGCGCTGTCGACCGGCATGCCACCCGGCAAGGATGCTCGTGATTGCGAGGATCCACGCCCACGCTGGTGGCGCGGCGAGTCCGGCAGTCAGAATTGGGCAGGTGGCTGCAACTCCGAGTGCGCCAATCACGATGCCGAAGTCTACATGATTGCGCGCGAGACCTGCCCACCAACCGAGGATCGCCGGCACGACGAAGGCGAGAGCGACGCTCATGGGCATTGGTCGCTCGCCGACGGTGGTTCGGAATGGCATGAACGGAACCCACAGATCGAGCACTGACAACTCGAGCATGCGACTGCTCCCGCCCTTCGGCGTTCGCGCGCGCAGTTGAAGCAGTGGGCCGGTACGCTCGACGGAGAGAAGAACTGAATCACTGCCATTTCGCTCCCGGGGGACCGACATGCGCAGGCCTCGCAATCCGAAATCCTCGCCGCGCAATCCAGTCCCGCCGTACCATTCGTCAGGCGAGACGCCGACTTCGGCAACAGCAGCGACGAGAGGTGGCGTAACTCGCACGAGGACCGTCAATCCGCGACCGACGGGCGCATCATGAATCCTTGTTTCGAGGATGAATCGCTTTCGCTGCAAGGCGCCGCGCACATCGAGCGAC
>Ga0105044_10010084_pt1 | contig 12904 bp, 15 predicted proteins | sample MAT01_FD_78092 | JGI IMG/M metagenome (GOLD analysis project Ga0105044, IMG submission 78092) | Freshwater microbial communities from Lake Fryxell liftoff mats and glacier meltwater in Antarctica - MAT-01 | ecosystem: Environmental > Aquatic > Freshwater > Ice > Liftoff microbial mat | place...
ATAAACCACCCTTGAGTTGCATCACATTTGTCAATCCATATTCCCTTAATTTTTCAGCCGCTTGCGAAGAACGCATTCCCGATTGACAGCAAAGAACTAACGGGCGATCGCCCATTTGGACGACTTGAGATGGATCGAAACCTGAGAGGGGCATGGAAATAGAACCTGCAATATATTCGCTGGCATATTCACCTGCTTCTCGAACATCCAGCAGGATGACTTGCTGCAAATTCAGTTTTTGATTAAGCTCAAAAGCTTCGATTTCGGAGATGTCTAATAGATTTATTTGTGCAGCCATAGAGTTTATTAATAACAACTATTGCTTTACCATATCACTATATAGTAATATTTGCTTGTCCTAAAATATTTCTTATTTCAATGCCCGAAGTTGTCCCTCAAGCCTTAGAACAAGTTGCCGACTATTTCAAAGTACTATCTGAGGCAAGCCGCCTTCAGGTGCTATGTTGCCTTAAATCGGGTTCTAAAAATGTAACTGAAATCATGACTGCAACTAACTTAGGGCAGGCAAATGTCTCTAAACATCTAAAAATACTTACCCAAGCAGGAATTGTTTCCCGCCACCCGTCAGGGGTGAGTGTGTATTATAAAATTGCCGATCCGATTATATTTAATCTATGTGAACTGGTCTGCGATCGCCTCGCATCTCGCCTAGAAACCCAATCTCAACAACTCGATCGATTAGAGGCTTGGCACAATTCTTAGTTTTACTGGAAGCCTTCTTTCCAAAGGTCAATGCGTTGGCGTTCAACCAAAATATTACAACTTTGTCCGCTCTAATGATTTGTTATGCCCCGATCGCTTCTCAATTCTTAACTTTTGCGATCGCCAATTATCTCAGACTCCCATAATTAAGGTCAATGAGATCGCCTCAAAAATCATCTTCTCAAGTTTGCGATCAGGCGATTCCTACGGAGCGCTTCGCTATCGCTATTTCACACAACCACAAATATTCTCAAATAATTTGTTAAAGAGCGATTCCTACGGAGCGCTTCGCTATCGCTGATACTCTCAGAAATATATAGCTAAGATGCTAATGATCAGCGAAGATCGTTCATTTTAAGCTGTTTTAAAACACGAAATACTTCAAACAAATCTTGACTACCGGTAGGGAAAAATAGTGAATACAATCTCGAAGCACTGTATAAAGGAATTGGCTTGGCGATCGCCTTCACAAAAATAAACTCATCTCCATTAGTAATTAGCCCGAAAGATGGAAGCTCTGGTTCTGGATTGCACATCATGTAGGACAGAGCTTGTGGCAATGCTAAGGAAGCCATAATCGTGCGTTTTGCCTCAATTACCAATACCCAGATGCGATCGCGCAGTATTAAAGTGTCAATTCTCCCGCGCAAAACTTCTTCATCACCTTCTAGCGCAAATTCAACGGATTCTTCAGTTCGTACTTCATATTCAGGCTCATAAAAACCAACTAAATCTAAAAGAGGCGAAATTATTAGCTTGTCAACAGCACCTTCTGCTAAAATACCCCGCCTTCTATGTCCTGTAAATCTCACCAATAGGCGATCGAGGGTTGCTTTTTCAATCCCAGTTAGTTCGGGTAAATCATTCTGCCATTCCCTAAAAAATGTTGGCTCAACAGAAGGCATGAGTTGAAATTTGTTCTCAATGTCTGCAATTGTCAAAATTGTTTTAGAGATAGGAAGTGTAACAACCATAGGAATATTCTCAGCCAACCAATTAGATTTATCTTACAGCCTATTTAGAGAAGTTTGCATAAAATTGTAGTGGCGATTCCTACGGAGCGCTTCGCTATCGCTATTTCACTCAACAACAAATATTCTCAAATGATTTGATGTGTTTTAGAGGGCGATCGCTCAATAATCTCTCCGAACTCAACAACGAAGCCAACTATTTTTGCTTGCTTAATTTCGGATGAAATCAGATAACTTAAACGGAGCGATCGGTTCTGCATAACGACCAAGTTAGCCTACGTTTGCACCACTCTTGAGAACTACATATCATCAATTGTGACCAATCCACCTTCTGTAAACTGGATCACAAGTTCATGCTCGTCAAGCAGAGCAGTCCCAACCAGAGGTCGCCGTCCTGTAGCGAACACACGAGCCTCGCGCTCTTCTCCGTTCCAAAGAATAATTGCTTTATGGACTGGCAGAATAACACTGCTATTATCTGCTAAATTCACACGCATATCATGTTTGAAAGGAAGATTCAGTAACGAGACTGCTTCTGGTGGCAGACGAAGCTCATCGGTAAATCCTGTGTCCACTACAAACTCAATCAGGAAGTCAGCGCGATTGGGAATCCGAAATGGGATGGTAATAATCGCGTGCTCATCTGCCACAATACCTGAAATCACCTGACCACGCGCTCCATGACACCACCACCAAAAGCCGCACCGACGTTATACCCGATTTTGATCCCGAAAAGTCGAGCATTGGGATGTTTCTCGCTCAAGTAGTCAGCAGCGCATAAGCTATTTTCATCAACCTTATAGTCACCTGTCTCAATGTCAATGATGACTATTTTGCCAATATTTGCTTCAATTTCCACTTCTTGGCGGATTCTGCTCTCGTAAAGTTGTTCTGCACGTTGAGCAACTTCTTCACGGCTTAAAAGAATCGCTTGCATACGCTGGCTCCCGATCGCTACTCCTTGAACTACTCTATAATACCTTACAGATCAATAGAATTGGCATTGCCCACTCTACTTGCTCCAGATGTTACAGCGCTTCCGGCTATTATGCAATACAGTTTTTTTCCTCTTGCCCCTCTCCTATCATAGCTTTCAGCTTTGGGAATGTACCTCATAGCCGCCGGAAGTGCTGTAACAATCATCTTCTCAAGTTTGCGATTAGGCGATTCCTACGGAGCGCTTCGCTATCGCTATTTCACTCAACAACAAATATTCTCAAATGATTTGTTTTGTTTTAGAAAGCGATCGCCTCAACGATCATCTTCTCAAGTTTGCTTTAGGCGATTCCTACGGAGCGCTTCGCTATCGCTATTTCACCCAACCACAAATATTCTCAAATGATTTGATGAGTTTTAGAAGGCGATCGCCAATAATCTCTCGGAACTGAACAACGAAACCGACCATCTTCGCTTGCCTAATCTTCGCTGAAACAGACAACTTCAACGGACTTATCAATTCAGTATAACGGTGAAGTTGTGCAGCGGCAGATGATCTCGAACTCTCACCGATAACCTCTGTTCCATCTGCACCAATGCAGTGTTATACGTACTGGTTAAAGTGTAGCAAGGCAAGGCAGACTAGTCCTTTTGCACAAAGCACTTGACTTCTGCCCCTTTTTCTAATACTATAGTGTTCAAAGATTTTGAAGGCAGATGTTCTACTACTACGGCAGAAAAAAGCAAATAGCAAAGCACTACCCGTCTCCTAATTTTGAGGCTATCGTTGAACCGTTTGCAGGTTCAGCCGCTTATTCATTGTACGGGGACAACTGGAAAAAGAATATTTTTTTAGTGGAAAGAGACGAGCGTGTTTCTGAGATTTGGAAATGGTTGATTGACGAGGCAACACCACTTACAATCAAAAGTCTGCCTGATTTAGAGATTGGCGAAAAAAGTTCCGAATTCCTTCACATTATTCATGCTGCTACGAAAATGGCATTTCACTATAAGACTATTAAAGTCACTCCTATTCTGGCTAGAAACTGGGAGATTAGTAAGCGATGTATGTCCGAAAACTTGTTTAAGATTAAGCACTGGAACATTATCAGCGGAGATTACACATTAGCCCCCGATATAGAAGCCACTTGGTTTATCGATCCACCCTATAAAGATGAAGCTGGTAAGGGTTATCGGTATGGAAGTAAACTTATTGACTATGAGAAATTAGCAAAATGGTCAAGAAAAAGGAAAGGAGAAATTATATTTTGTGAAGGACATTGTGGTGATTATCTGCCGTTCAAACCATTGCTATATCTAAAGGGTGTAGCAGGAAAAACTAGCAAGGAAGTTATCTACTATCAGTCGGATAAAGGTGATGAGCAACTTGAACTTTTTTCGGCTTTGCGCTAAACAGAAAATTTCATAATTCTCTGATAAATCTTTCTGTATAGATGGTCATCAATTAAAGCTACCCAGCCTTGACCCATTTTCTCTTTGCCACTTACTTTCATACCCGTTACTTTAGTATTTCCACCTTCTGTCCCACTAATATTTCCCCAATCATCTGTGAACAGATTATTTGCGTAAAAAATGGCTGTAACTTTTGGATAGTTAAATTCGTGTTCACTTTTTACAAAGTCCCAGACTAATCCCAATAATTCTTTGACCTCTTGATGATGAGCCTGCCAAGTGATCCCTTCCAAAGAATTGATTCTTGGTTGTCCTGCTCTGAGATTTGCACCTTTAGTTATGTTTCCAACCGTACATTTAATCTCTAAGCCAACAGGATAATTGCGCAGTTCTTTCTCCGATGAGTTTTCCCCTTCCTTTGGGATAACATCAGGATGTCCCTTCTCTATAGGGTTAACTATTGCCTCTGCTGCTCCTGCTATAGACTGGCAAAACATCGAATCAACAATCGAACTTGTAGTTTTATAATCAATATTTTTATAACCACTTGAAGGAATGGTTTCTAAAAATTCATTTGTTTGATGTAGTGCAGACTCTATATACTGAGAATTTACTTTAAGTCCACAAAAAATATTGAAATTAGAATTAATAATGTATGTCATTTAATGCCTGTTCAACTTCAGCTATCAAAACACTGGCAGTAGTGTTTAGAGATATTGATATCTGAAACAAGACAGACAATGTGGGTGATTTCAAGCCACGTTCTATCTGGCTGACATAGGTACGATGTATACCAGCTCTGTCAGCAAGCTCTTCTTGTGAAATCTTCGCTAGTGTCCTGTACTTAACTAGAACTTGACCCAAAGCCTTGTTAATGTCTGTCATTTTAATATGCTCTCAGAAGAAGAGGCTCTGAGTCTACAGACAATAGTATTCAAGGCGGTCTAATCTCTGACTGTTGCTTACTGGCGAGGGAAAACTGGCTTCTGGACTAGATATCTAAGAGTACATCTAAGTATGTATTATCCCGCAACTGCGGTTTAATTCTTGCTTTAATGGCATATTACCGCAGCTTTTATTACTAATGTCAATACGATCGCCTCAACAATCATCTTCTCAGTTTTGTAAGGGGCGATTCCTACGGAGCGCTTCGCTATTGCTATTCCAACCAACAACAAATATTCTCGAATGATTTAATGTGTTTTAGAAGGCGATCGCCAATAATCTCTGTGGACTTAACAACGAAGCCGACCCCCTTTCGCTTGCCTAATCTCTGCCAAAGACTAAAAAAGTAGGATGTGTTAGCGCAGCGTAACGCATAAATAACAATCATTCAACAACAATGAGGTGCATTACATTTCATTTAATGCACCCTACAAGATCAGCGATCGCACTAATATAGAGATTCATCACTTATAGAATACTTGTTTTCCTTCTCTAGCCACTTAGCCATTGCCCATGCTTCCTGGAATCTAATATCTGCCATAGTCATGCCATAGTTTCTACAAAGCGTCTTAAACTCTTGATAAGTTGTCGGTTGCTTAGTGAAAAGTAACCACATCAGCCCAGCTTCTGCTGTTAAATCAGTTAGCCCACCTTTTGTATGAGAAGGACGGCGAATAACATTACATCGCCGACAACGTAGAGTCATATTTTCTAGTTTATCAGCATCATCACTTAGAGCTTGCCGAGGTATTATATGATCGGCTTGTAGTTCAAGTCGTGTTCCACAATTTAAACATCTACCACTTTGATCAAAGTGCCATTGCCTTACTGCTTGCCAACATTCACGTGGAGGATAGTGACTTTGAAAAGTTTTTTTACTTGCTATGGAAGTTCCAACCTGCGAAGGATTCAAATGTCCTAACAATAGAGAAGTTAATTCTCTGTATGTGATTAAATTACTATTGATTAAATCAAGCAAAAAGTTATGCCAATTTTCTTCAGACCATTCCTTACTGTTATCTGGGTATTTACCGATTTTCATTATTTTTTAATTCGTTTATGAGCTTGTGAATGTCAATTTCGAGTACACGACAAATATCTAAAGTCTCTAAAAAATCAAGCCTACGAACTCGGTTCTCGTACTTGGAAACGAAAGATTGGTCTTGACCGACTAGCATTCCAAGTTCAGCCTGAGAAAGCCTTCGATTCTCTCGCATATCCCTTAAAATACAAATCAAACGGGTGTACTCATCTCGAAAGATAGTCTTTTGATTCACTCTATTCGAGTCTGAATAGACAATGGTGACCTCTGAGTCATTTGAGTCATTAGAATTATCTGGTAAAGCCATGCGAAATTGGCATTGAGATAGTGTTGCCTTGAAGCTTGACACAAAAGAAAAAATATGCGAAAGTCGCATAAATACAAATAAGTGTTTGGAGTCAATTAACAATTCAAAATGCTAATTAATAAACTGATCGCTCATTTCCAGAAATGGAATTTGACGAGTTGGGAACCTTCTGAGGATTTACTACAAGAACTAGAAGGATATTTATCTCTATTTTCACTGGAGTATATTCGCCCTGAAAGTCAGATAAAAAGTTCTTTGATTTTTCTGATTAACGAAAGACTAAACTTAAACAGAGATGTATATCGATTTTTTATTGATCGAGCAGCAGAACAGAAGAAGATTTTCAACTATCATCAAAAGCTAAATATAGAAGAAGTTATTAATCACCCTGACATTGATTTTAGTCTATGGTTTCGTGATAATTTTCATCCCCAAAAAGAATTTTCTAGTCTATTAAAAATCTCAAAAGAAGTTGAAGTATTGAAGAACAGAGACTTTATTAACTTGGATGATTATTTAAAAGATGAGAAAAAATATCTTGATGTAATTAGTTCGATTTTTTGCTCATACATTTATCATTGTATACCCGAAGAAATCGTTCATAAAGCACTTAACAAAAATTGTAGAGAGAAATATTTTTATAATTATTTCGATCACCTTCAGCACTTCCACAAATCTCAAGTATCTAGAAACAAAGGACTCATAGTAATTGATTTAGATAACTTTATAGAAGAAAATTCCAACTATGATGTTCTTCTAAGTAAAGTTATTTATCTTATAAAAGAGGCATATCATGATTTAACAAACCATTGCTATTTATCAGTAATTATTGGGGAAGAATTTTCGTGTAAATGGAGTTTAATTTCAGATATAACTATTTTTTGCGAAAAATTCTTAGAACATCCTATAAAACGCACATATTTCAGATGGAAAGAAGTAGAGAATCAAACAATAGACTACATTGAGAATCTAGATCGAAGAAACTGTGAATTTGAGAATGGAAATGAAGGATTTACATACAAAGATTGTTTCCTTGTATATGTAGATAATCAAGAGAAAAGTATTCTTCTTTTTGAGAAGAATGAACGTGACGAGACTTTAATTCCTTGCCCAAGGTGTAGAACTTTCCAAGTTCAAGGTAATTCATATCCTGTCATTGGTGTAAAAAGTTTAGAGTGCAAAAATTTGTTTTGTGGAGAAAAAAGTAAATACAATAGAGGAAAGCGATATTCTCTCGCTTCTATTATCAAACAGAAAGCTATTTTAGATGACAATAATATAATCGAAAAGCAAATATTGAAACAATGGAGAAGAGATGTCGTAAAAACTTCTTCAGTTGTTGATATTTTTGTTTTTTTATTAAAATGTTATTCTTTATATGACGACACTATAATAATTTATTCCAATAAGGAAGAGTTGGGAAATAAGAAGTTAGGAAGGAATATAACGTATAAAAACTCATCTTTGTATGGGAATATAAGCTTAGATGATAAGCTTGCAAAAGATTACAGAAAACTTTCATTTTTCAAGCGCTTTCTTTGCAATAAAGAACATGTTAGAGAATATCCAACTTTAAATCTATCTGATATACCTGAAGTAATCTTATATAAAGGTGATGCTTTTCAGGTGCTTTGTCAACTAAGCTCTGAATCCATCGGAGGTGCAGTAACATCACCGCCATACTATAACGCAAGAGATTATACTCAGTGGACCAATATTTACTGCTATCTATATGATATGTATAACATTTCAAAGGAGGTTTTTAGATGCTTAAAGCTAGGTTCACCTTACTTGTTCAATATATTTGATTATTTTGACAATGAAAATATTATAGTTTTTTCGGATATGGGCAAAAAGAGACTTATTTTAAGTAGTTATATTAGTTTTATTTTCAGACATATTGGTTTTACTCATTTAGGGAACATTGCATGGGATAAGGGAGAAATAGAAGGGCATAGAAACTTTAATCAGGGTAACTACTCACCTTACTATCAATCACCTTTAAATTGCTGGGAACATATACTAGTATTTTCAAAAGGTGAGCCTTCATTTGATCTATTAAAACTGCCAAAATTAATTCAAGAAAAACCTGTAATTAAGATGGTTAGAGGCAAAAATATTCATGGTCATACTGCGCCATTTCCTGAAGCAATACCAAATTTACTCCTTTCTATAGTGCCATCGGAAGAAATTATATTAGATCCCTTTGCTGGAAGTACGACCACAGGTAGGGCTGCTGCTAAAAAATGGCGACAATCAATTAATATAGAACTACATCAAGAGTATTGTGATCTATCTATAGATTTACTTAAAAAACAGTTTGGTGAAGTTTTACAAAAAAGCTTTTTTGATTAAGTTAGCATTGGCATGTAGAAGCCCATCTCTGTATTATGCCGCAACTGCGGTTCATTTCTTGTTTTAATGAAACATTACCGCAGCTTTTATTACAAGGTCAGTGCGATCGCATCAACAATCATCTTCTCAAGTTTGCGATTAGGCGATCGCCCGGAATTGCGTATAACTTGTATAAGTTCTACTAAAACATTCAAAAGATAGAGGTTATATTGAGAAAATTTTGTAAATATTAAGTTTGGGGAATTTTTTTCTAACATCATTGCTGGGAATATTATTCAGCTAATTGAGTTAATTTATGCTGAATCGTCGTCTTTTCGCTCTCTTAATCAAAGAAGCCACTGAACTGTTAAGAAATCGCCAACTGGTGATTTTCCTGACCATTGCCCCGATCATTTCAATGGTGATTTTTGGCTAATACTTCGGGGCTGGCTAAAGGCTACATCACTGAAATCATTACCCAATTCAATCTTGATTTACTAAAACAGTATCAACCTGTATCCACTCAGCTAGAAATTCCCTTGCGATCGCAAATTATATTTCGCTATAACCCTGGAATGCCTGCGGATGCTGAAATTCCATATCCAATTTGCTCATCCTCTCTTCCTTAGCCAGTTTGAAGAACTTCTGACTCAGATGGAAAATTTGCGTCAGAAGTATCCTCAAGACTACAAGAAAAAAAACGCCACAAAGCGTCTAACCGCCATAGTCAAGCTGGCATTTGATGTGATTCCTCAAGATCCAACACGTAGTGATTATCGCCAAGGTACTACGCTTGGTGATGAGTATAAACACTGGTTTAGAGCTAAATTTTTTCAGCAGTACAGACTGTTTTTTCGATGTCATCAAGAGAGTAAAATAATTGTTTTTGTTTGGGTTAACGATGAAAACTCTAAGCGAGCCTATGACAGTAACAACGACAGAGGGCAGACTGAGACAAACATCGCTAATGCCGTAGAAGTCATTCACCAGGGAGCTAACGGCTTCCTGGCTTAGGCATCCACATACTCGGCTTTCTAGAACTTAAAAGTTGAAAACTGTGCGAATAGTTCCGACTGTGATCGTGCTGTTAGCGGAATTGTTATTGACATTAAAAATTAACTGAAGGTCTGGGGTAATGCTGATATTTTCACTGATTGGAATCCGATAAAACGCTTCCACATTCGTTTGAGTGCTATTGTCCGGCACCAATAATCACACCTTTGCGAGGACGGATGCTGACTTTATTTTCAACACTGGGATTGGGCGTAAAGAGGGTTTCCAACATATTTGCAAGGCTACTGAAATTTTAATAGTTAACAGTTATTTCACTGTTATAGGATTAGTATTTGATTTTTGAACAAAATTAGGTATTGTAGGGTGTGTTAGAACGGAGTTCGTAACGCACCATTATCAAGGGTTTGGTGCGTTACGCTGTCGCTAACACACCCTACATATCTTTTAACCTTACCAGGAGTGGAGCGCCCGGAGTTGGGGTGTTTTCTTCAATTGATGCGTCTGCATCCGAGTCAAGACATCATCCAGAATTGTCACGGCTTCGGCAACAAACGGGCCTTTGTTGAGCATGACGCACTCAGCCCGCTCTGCCATTGCTGCATCCGTCATTTCCGCCCGTGAGGGAATGCCTTTTTTCACCAGATTTTCTAACACCTGAGTTGCCCAAATCACCGGGACATGAGCCGCCTCAGACAGCCAGAGAATTTCTTCTTGCATTTCAGCTAGTCGTTGATAGCCAATTGCGTAGGCGTAGCCCGCCGTAGACATCGCTAAATCGCCTCTAGCAATCATCACCGCAAAGGGCTGTTGACCTGCTGCTTGCACAATCAACTCTGGTAAATTACTGACGGCTTGGGGTGTTTCAATCTTCGCAACAATGGCAATTTCGCGCTTTTCAGGCATCCGATCTGCTAACTCTTGCTGAAGTAGCTTAATATCATTGGCAGATTGCACAAAGGAATAACCCACAATATCGGCATGGGTAGCGACAAAATCTAAATCCTGTCGATCTTTATCAGTCAGTGGACTGAGTTGCAAATCTGTATCGGGGAAGTTCAGTCCCTTGTCTTGCTTAAGTTTACTACCCTTTAAACTTGCATGGGTGATGCGTAAGAGAACACCCTGATCTGTGAGAGATTCTACACGCGCTCCAATGTGACCATCATCAATCCAGGCGGTTGCCCCCACCTGCAATTGATCGAGTACTCCGGGCAGAGTACAATTTGCCTGGAAACAGGTATCATCCGCCATACTAGGCGTGTCACGGGTTAAAACAAGACATTCTCCTTTAAAGATACGGTGTTTCTGATTAGGCGAGATTACTAAGCCAAGCCGGGGCTTCGGCCCTGCCAAATCCATTAAGATTTTGCAGGAATGTCCGGTTTCTTTCTCTGCTAGACGAACATTGCCAATCATCGCTTCCCAAAGTTCGGCGCGATCGTGGGCACAGTTAATGCGTACACAGTTAGTCCCTCGCTGAAGCAAATCCCGGACAAATTCGTAATGGCTGGCGGCTTCCATTGGCAATGTCACCATGATTCTGACCCGGCGATGGGCTAAAGTCTGACCAAATAAATCTTCGGTATTTTGCTGAAGAAGGCGATCGCCTTCCAGAAATGCCGCAATAGTAGGACGACTAGGTAAATTAGCTGGACTCACCTCACAGACTGCCCCCAGAGTGGCAATAACTGCATCTAAATTCGGCATGACTCGCGCTTCCAGACGACCCAAGGAGGATAAGCCCCAGGGCATTAAGGCAGCTTGTAGAGGACGTAAATCATGTCTTCGTAGAGCCATATAATGGGCAAGATTGAGTCCACTGCTGAGAAATGTCTGTCTCTGAATTTGCGAACGCCACTGCTTAAAAATGTCTTCCCCTTCTTGAACAACCACCTGACGCAGTTTTTGCAACGTATCTAACAACCTGCAAGGATTAGATAGGTCTAACGTGGAGTAGTCAAAAGTATCTTCTTCTTGATTATGCTCTAAAGTAGAAACCACCATAAAATAACCTCTTAAAAGACTGCATTGAAATGAAACTTTAGTTTATATCTGCATTGCTGTAAGGGCAATCGAGATTTTCGGTTAGCGGGACTTATATCAAGAAACTAAGCAAAATGATGTCAAAGTTTTTAGGCATCAAATATCTCAACTACCCCCATCATGCCTCGCTCTTCATGTTCTAAAATATGGCAGTGAAAAACTGTTATACCGATAAAATCAGCAAAAGGGACTAAAATTTGAACTGTTTCTTTGGATCTCACATTGACAACATCTTTCCAAGTCGGTTGAGCTTCTGTTTTTCCATTGCGGGTATAAATCTGAAATGAATTAGTGTGTAGATGAAATGGATGATCCATATCTGAGTCATTGACCAAATCCCATAGTTCTACCGTGCCTAGTTTGGAGCGAATATCTACCCGATGAGGATCGAACTCTTTGTTATTAAAAGAAAATGACAACATTTGCATGACTTCAGTAAACTTAATCGTTTGCTTTTGCGCGACAGTTTGAGGATTTAAAGCTTGAATGGAATTGATGCGAGGTGGAAGGCTAGCCGTTTTATGTGTACCTGTAAACTTTAAGGTCATAATCCTACCTTTTCCAGTCGCTTGAGTTTTCATGTTGCCAATTCCTGGCATATTCATTCCACCCATTGAGCCGGATGGCATATTATTTGAAGAACTCATACTTGGCATACCCGATCTATTTTCTGGGGATTTCATGCCATTCATCCCAGAATGATCGCCCATCATCCCGCCCATGTTCATCGTATCGATCCCCATTCTGCCTCTGGGATAGGGCAGATTGACTAAAGCAACGTCTCTGATTTGCTTGAAATTAACCAACACCTCGTACCGTTCGCCAGGGGCGAGTAACAGTATATCGACTGGATAGGGAGTATTCACAAAACCACCATCTGTAGCAATTACGGTCATCGGATGTCCCTCAAGTTTGAGGTTGTAGTAACGGTAACTTGAATCAAAATGCCGAGGATGTTCTGCCCTTGATCCGAACCTTACTCTCTTTCAACGATGTGACGAAGTTCTTTCTCTCCCACACCAAGATGCAGTTCCTATTAGTCAGCTTATAGCCTTCTTACGATTATATGCTATTCCTAAAATGACAGATACTATTAGTTCCAGTAAAAAAACTACAATTACTTTCCAATTTAAATTTAGCTGTAAGGCTCCATTATTGCCTATATATAAAGCTAAC
>Ga0105044_10010087_pt1 | contig 12902 bp, 9 predicted proteins | sample MAT01_FD_78092 | JGI IMG/M metagenome (GOLD analysis project Ga0105044, IMG submission 78092) | Freshwater microbial communities from Lake Fryxell liftoff mats and glacier meltwater in Antarctica - MAT-01 | ecosystem: Environmental > Aquatic > Freshwater > Ice > Liftoff microbial mat | place...
TCCGCCGGCTCTAACCACTCACAGAAAGTTTTGGCATCCTCGTAGATCCCGAGATGTTGTAAGACCAAACTCAGCGAACAAGTCGGCGGATAGTCTTTGGGGAACTGGTGGTGATCGAAATTCCCGCGCTCGGGGGCATGTTCGTGACCTACATCGACCACCGCCAGCGAGATGTCAGCCAGGTCTTCAGCAGTCGGTTCGCGCCGTGAAATCGGGACTGGATTCTCAACGAGCAGCAAGCAGCAGGCGAGGAACTCGTCCTTATGCGAGCTGCCCGGGTGGGTTAGAATTTTGGAAAATGTCATAAATCGCGGAGTGCGGGCGGCACCTTAGTGGCAAGCGGCCGGAGGGGAAGCCTTTTGCCGCCGGGATTTAATCCAGGAATTTCCCGGGGTTGAGGATCCCGTTGGGGTCGAGAGCTTGCTTGATCTTGCGGTGGGCGGCGAAGGACACCTCGCCGAGAGCCTTGCGGATCCAGGGTCTTTTCGCGAGGCCCACGCCATGTTCGCCCGTGATCGCACCGCCATTTTCAAGAATCCACGAAAAAAGCAGATCCAGCGCGGCGTCCGCATGGACTCGGGTGGCGGGGTCTTGGTAGTTTTTCACCATCAAGTTCGTATGGATATTGCCATCACCCGCATGGCCGAAACAGGCGATCGGGATACCGGTATTTTTTTCCAACAGGCGCGCGAAAGTCACCAGTTCCACCAGTTTCGAGCGCGGCACCACGATGTCTTCGTTCAGCTTGGTCAGTCCGGTATCCCGCAGGGAAAAGGAAAACTCGCGCCGCAGTTTCCAGATCCGCTCGCAAGAGGCCTCATCCGGCGCGCGCTCGATGAAGCTTGCTCCCAGATTCTCCAACAGCTGCGCAAGCTCGTCAATCTCTGCCGCCGTGGCGGCTTGGCGCCCGTCAATCTCGACTATCAGGTGCGCGTTCCCCGGCGGGAAGACCTCGGCCCCAAGTTTTTTTCTCGCAGCCTCAAGCGTGAAGGTGTCCGTGATCTCAAGTGCCGATGGCAGGTGACCCGCATTCAAAATTGCCTGCACCGCCGCTGCCGCCATCGTGAACTCGGGGAAAATCGCCGCCAGCATCGCGCGGCTGGCCGGCTTGGGAATCAGCCGCAATGTCGCCTCCGTGATCATGCCTAACATTCCTTCGGAACCTGTGAACATTCCAACCAGATCGAAGCCAGTCTTGTTTTTATGCAGCCGGCCTCCCGTCCGGAGAATCTCGCCATTGGCAAGCACCACCTCCAAGCCTAACACATAATTCCGGGTTACTCCATATTTCAAACAACGCGGACCACCGGCATTGGTCGCGATGTTTCCGCCGATCGAGCAATCCTTCCGCGATGCCGGGTCCGGCGGGTAGTCCCAGCCCACGGCATTGGCAGCTTCTTGCAAAGTCTGGGTGATCACCCCGGGCTGGACGATGGCCACCCCGTCTTCAGGGTGCATCCCTAAAATCCGGTTCATCCGTGCGGTCGATAGTACGATGCCGCCGCGGATCGGCACGCAGCCGCCCACATAGCCATACCCCGCGCCGCGGGTTGTGACGGGGATCCGATGTTCGTTCGCGTGGGCGAGCACCGCCGAAACATCCGCCGTGGACTCGGCGAAAACCACCACATCGGGTGGATGGGTGGCCGACCATTTATCTCCTGAATGTTCGGTGATGACTGCGGCAGCGGTCGATACTTTGGATGGACCGATGAGGGCGTCCAACGACTCGGCGAGGTGAGTTGAATTCATGGAGGCCGCAGTCTAGGCCACCCGCCGGCGCGGCGCAATGGCGGCATCAGCTCGGCTGTCACCGGAACTGGCCAACTCGCGACTCCGGCAATTCCCGGTTGATCTGCTGTTTCTCAGCGGCATCAGCGGTTGAATGTGCTCGACGCCATCGCCATCAACGGGCTTGATCCTTTGCAGCCACATGACCGAAGAAACTTCTCCCGCCCCCGAAAATTTTCCTGACCAGCCTCCCGCAAATGCACCGCGCGTCCGCCGTGTCGCTGCGCCCCGGCCGAAGAGGGCGGTGGCTGCAACTGCTAACGAGGAATCCGCTTCTGCCGAACATTCCAGCATTCCGTTCCCGTCGCCGCAAAAAACAAATGAGCATTCTGAGGAAAGCGCCCAGGCCGCCAACGACTGGCCCGAACCCGAACCCGAAGCCGATGGTGCTTCCGGTTCCCAGTCCGAGTCCGCCAAGCGCAAACGCCGCCGCCGCAAGGGCAAGGGCAAATCCAATGAGTCCCAGAACTCCGCTGCTGAGCCGGTTCATGAGGAATCCCAGCCCTTGGTGCGCCAGGAATCTAAAGCGTTAGATGCTCCGCAAGAACAGCGCCCAAAGCCCCAGCCTTCTCATCCGGCACAACCTCGCCTTAAAATTGATCCTGAACTTCTAACCAAGATGGCTTGGAAGATCTATCTGGCAGAGGTGAGTGAGGAAGGTGTCGCACTCATCGGCGACCAAGACGCAAAAGATCTTTCCAGACGTTGTTTCCGGTTGGCCGAAATCTTTATCGAAGAGCAATCCCGGCGACGTTAGAAATCCCAAAGAGCGGCATCGCCCACGCATTTGCGCGAAGGATGCCGCTCACATGGTCAAGAGTTCAAGATTCAGTTCACATGGATCTGTCTGGGTTTCGCCTCCTCACGGAGGGGGACTTGAAGCGTTAGAACGCCTGCTTCAAGGGTCGCGGTAGTCTGGGTCCCATCGAGCCGGGGAGCCAACCGAAGCGTGAGGCCGTAACACCCGACCGGTTCTGGATCGCGGTGCGTTTTCCAGTCCTTGGGAATCTCCTGGTCCCGGCTCGCTTCAATTTTCAGACTCCCTTGAAGCAAAGTGAGTTTGAGCCCTTGCTTTCCAACTCCGGGCAAGGCGACTTGGACCTGGGTTCCCAAGTCGTTCTCATTGATCCGAAATTTTGGACGGTGGATGGCTTCACGGGTCTCGTGAGGCAGGGCGGTTTCTGTTGGATATTGGCAGGTGTTCATGGTCTGTGTTAGATTCAGGGGTTATTGGATTTCGATGGATGTCGGTTCAGAGATGACGGGTGTTTGTTTCGGAAGTGTCAGTTCCAAGACGCCGTTTTCGAGCTTGGCGGAGATCGCGGTGGCTTCGATGTCGTCGCCCAGATTCCACTGACGGGTAAACTTTCCGCCGAACGGTAGGTCGGGTTTGGTTTCGGCAGCGAGGTGGAGCACTCGATCCGTAACCGTGACTGCGATGTCAGGTTTTCCGAAGCCGGGAAGATCGAGACGGATGATCCAAGCATTGTCCGACTCGTGGAATAACTCACGAGGATTGTTGGCGAAACTCGTCTCGGCCAGTGTGCGGTCGATCAAGCGGTTGATTTCGTGGACCCATGTTCGGGCAGGTTGGTATCTTTGGAGAATGTTCATTGGTATTGTTGTTAGTGTTGGTGTTGAATTCGTCCACCTTCTCGCAGGAAGTGTGCTAAAAAATTGAATTCAACATAACCAGTTGATATTTAGTTTTTTGTGTGAAATTTATGGCTCGATCTCCCGAATTGGAATCGGTTGAAACCTGCAAGTTTTGTCACACTTGAGACGCATTGGCCGAGTCATCATGACTCATGAATCAGGAAGTCCTCGGCGGGGGGCACTGGACGGGCCCCACTTGCTAATGAAGATTGCGAAGTTTTTTTTGCTCGGCAATCCATGCCTTGTCCTTGTTCGATAGATTGGTTTCCTGGGTGCGGGAGCGGGTGCCGTCTGGCTCGATGAAGGTCAGATTGCCCTCGGAGTAGGAGGTCAATCGGGCAAAGACCTTGCGGTCGCGGCGGTCTTGCCACTCCCGGTAGCCTTTTTTTTCCAACCCTTTGCGCCAGGTCTGATAGGCGGTGGAGGAGACGGCCTCGCCGTGCTTGAGCTGACCCCAGAGAAAATCGGCATCACCCCGCTTGTAGCCGCGGTAGCGGCCGATGACTTCACCGCTGGGGTTGAGGAGAACCAACGAGGGAAGTCCTAACACCTTATAGCGTTTTTTGAGGGTTGCGTAGTAGTTTTTGACGTTGGTTCGGTAGTTTTCGCTCTCGCCCAAATCTGCGTCGGGATCTTTGATTTTGATATTGGCTGCGTCCACTCGCAGGCGGATGAGTTTTTCGGTGGCCCAGTTACCAAAGTCGTTGGTGGAAAAAAGTTCCTGGCTCAAGGCCTTGCACATGGGGCTGCTTTCGGAGTCGGTGAACCAGATGAGCAAGGGTTTCCCTTCGCGGGATGAACGTTGTCTGGCGATGGTTTCGCTTTCTTCCCACGGACCACGTTTGGCGGTGGCCAACAGAGTGGAGAGCTCGGGAATCGGGGCGTCTGGATTGTCAGGGTCGGTGTAAACGATGTCCTCTTCGGGCGTGAATCCGGCGGCGGGTTGTGAGGCGGCGGCATTTCCACCCGGGACGACGGGGATGCCAGGGTCGGAGTTTTTCGCACGCAACTGCGGAGGGATTCCAGTTGGGCCAAATGGCTCGTCTTCTTTCTTTTTTTCCTCGGATTTTTTGCCAAGGCCGAGGGTGGCACAGGAGGTCAGTGCCATGGCGGAAAAAAGGGCCAAAAGGACGAAGCGCATTTGCAACAATGGAGAAGCCTACTTTTTGAGTCGAATTGGCGTGCCGCAATAAGTACACCGGAACCATTTGAAGAGCAGAATCTGGGTGCAAACGGGAATGATGTAGCCCAGACCACGGATGTGATGGGCCTTGGCGTTTTTCAGGCACATCCGAGGGACAAACAATTTTTGTCCGCAGATCCGGCAGTTGCAGCTCATTCCCCAGATCACATAGACGATTCCAAAAACGGGTAAGCTGGTCGGGAATATCAAGATCCACTTGGGAACCCAGCTGAAATGGGCCGGCACTTCCTGGGAGAGTAACAAAAGAGCCGCCGAGATGATTCCTAACGGTAGCAGGCCCATGACGATCAGTGTGACTGCGGCGCCCACCGAGATGGAGATGGGGTGGCTGTGGAGAACTCCACGGATGTAGGCACGCGACTGCGGGTCGCGACCTAGATTGGTCTCCAAACGTGGTCCGCGGATCAGGGCCACGCGATCATCGTCCGCCTCCGCCTGGGTGGTGACGTTGCGCTGAATCGCTCCGAGAAAAACGTCGGTGGATTTAATCCGGGAGTTATCAATTTCCACGCGGGTGGAACTGGTGTCCGCGATGATGATGTTGCCGGATCCCGCGGACTGCCGCACCGCCTTGGGAGCAGGGACCCGTTGGTCGATCTTTACATCGAGGTCGCCCGAGTAACGGTTGAGGAGAATGGCTGCTGGAATATCCCCGACGGCCAATTGCTGTGCCACCAGCAGCCGGGCGGGCAGGGGAATGGCAAAGGGTGCGGCTGCCAACATGGAAACCACCTGCGGCGACAACTCGTGGTTGATCGGCATTCGGGTTTCTTCCGCGACGATTTCCTCCACCGAACCGGTGAGATCGCGGGCGGAGCTGATCCATTTCTCGATATGGGTCCGTGGGAGGGGGCGTTTGGAAATTTGGAGGATTTTGTTCGCGCGTTCGAGTTCGCGGGCGAGTTCATCCACACCCGCCTTGGCGAGCGACTCGACGTCAGGGAAACCCGCCGCATTGAGGAGTTCGAGCATGACCTTGCCGATTCCTGGGATTTTTTCGAGGTTTGTCATGGGAAGGCCGTTGCAGGCGCAGTGTAATGAAGGACACGATCTTGGCAAGCGGTCATGCCAGAGCGGCGAGCAGTTCTCGGAGTTGCAGGAGTTTAGCCCTCCAATCTTCAAGCCGCGCTTGCTCCTGGACCACGACTTCCGGTGGTGCCCGATCCACAAAACTTGCGTTACCCAGCTTGCCCTCGCATTTCTTGACCTCGATCTCGATGTTGGAAATTTCCCGGGCGAGGCGGAGACGCTCGGCCTCGACGTCGATCAATCCATCCAGCGGCATGTAAACTTCGCCGATTTCGGTGACGGCGGCAGGCGTGCCTTTGGGAGCGTTGTAGGCGGAGTCGATTGAAATTTCGCTTGCGCCAACCAGCAGGGCCAAAGTCTTGGTCTCGGCGGCGAGCCACTCGGGAGCAGCCTTGATCACGAACTTGATGTCCTTGCGGGAACCCATCTTGTATTCCGCCTTGAGATTCCGCATCCGGCCTGCGGATTCGTAAATCTCGCTGGCCAAGGCTTGGGCTGCGGTGATTTTTTGCGGCGGGATTTCTGCAAGCAAAGGTGCCGCCGGGAGCGTTTTCTGCATGAGAAACTCGTCCTTTGCCACGTAGCCCATCCGCTGGGAAAGCTCTTCGGTGACGTGCGGCATGTAGGGGCAGAGCAGTTGCAAATAGCGCCCCATGATCACGTCGAAAACTCCCAAAGTGCGCTCCTTCACTTCCGGCGGCGCGGTGTCGCGGAGGTCGAGCTTGAGCGCTTCCAGGAACTTGTCGCAGAAATCGTTCCACAAGAATTCATACAAGCGGTGGGCGATTTCTCCGAAGCGGTAGTCCGCGTAAAGCCGCTCAAGGTCGGCGCTCAACTCGTCCAACTTGGCCATCGCATTGAGATGGAATGGATTCAAACCATCCAGGCTTTCCAACGCTTGGAATGGTTCGCCACCCAGCTGCCGAAGACGGCAGGCGTTGTAGAGCTTGTTGGCGAAGTTCCGGCCCTCTTCGATGGAAGCCTCGTCGAAACGCAGGTCACTGCCTACAGGGGCGGTTCGCAGCAGTCCGAAGCGCAATCCATCTGCGCCGTATTTTTCCATCAGATCGACGGGGTCGGGTGAGTTGCCTAACGACTTCGACATTTTCCGGCCTTTGAGATCGCGGATGATCGAAGTGAAATAAACGTTTTTAAACGGGAGTTCGCCGGTGAACTCGTAACCTGCCATGATCATCCGGGCGACCCAGAAAAAGATGATGTCAGGACCGGTGACGAGGTCGTCCGTCGGATAGAATTTTTTCAAGGTCGCGGTTTGCTCATTCACATTTGCCATGGTTGCAAACGGCCATAGCCAGGAGGAAAACCAGGTGTCCATCACGTCCTCGTCGCGCGTCCAGTTTTCCGCGTCGGTCGGAGCTTCAAGGCCCACGTGGATGTCACCTGCGGAGAAATCCGCCATTCCTAACGCCTCCGCGTTTTTCAGATCATCGAGTTTGTCCTTGCAATACCACACCGGGATTTGGTGTCCCCACCAGAGCTGGCGGGAGATGCACCAGTCCTGGAGGTTTTCCATCCAGTGGGCATAGGTCTTGGCCCAGCGCTCCGGGCGGAATTTGATGTCGCCGTTTGCAACGGCATCCGCAGCTTGCTGAATGCATGGGTATTTCAAGAACCACTGCATGGAAATCCGCGGTTCGATCGGGACGTTGCCACGCTCGGAGTAGCCGACGTTGTTCTCGTATTCCTCAACCTTGAGCAGCAGTCCCATTTCTTCCAACTTCGCCGCGGCGCGCTTGCGGGCGACGATGCGATCCAAGCCGTGAAGGTCGGGGCAATCTGGGCAATGGATGTGGGCCTCCGGCGTGAGGACGTCGATGATTTCAAGGTTGTGGCGGATACTGATTTCAATGTCCGCCTTGTCGTGCGCCGGGGTGATCTTCAACGCACCGGTGCCGCACTCGATGTCCACATGATCGTCCGCGATGATCGGGATCTCCGCATGAGGAAACGGCCGGAATACCTTGCGGCCGATGTATTTAGCGAAGCGGGGATCCTTCGGATTTACCGCCACCGCCACGTCGCCCATCAGCGTTTCCGGACGGGTCGTGGAAATTTCCAGGAACTCGCCGGGTGCATCCGCGAGTTCGTACTTCATGAAATACAGCTTCGAGCGCTGCGGGGTCATGATGACTTCTTCATCGGAGAGAGCGGTTAGCGACACCGGACACCAGTTCACCATTCGCTTGCCCCGATAGATCAGGCCTTTTTTGAAAAGTTCGACGAACACATGGCTGACCCACTCGGTGTAGGGTTCGTCCATGGTGAAGCGCTCGCGGCTCCAGTCGCATGAGCAGCCCAGGCGCTTGAGCTGGTTGACGATGATGTGCGCGTGTTTGTCCTTGTAATCCCAGACGCGTTTGAGGAACTCCTCACGTCCGAGATCGCGGCGGCTCACGCCTTCTTTCTCGCGAACCTCGCGCTCGACCTTCGCCTGGGTGGCGATGCCTGCGTGGTCGGTGCCAGGGAGCCAAAGAACCTCCTTGCCATTTTGGCGGGCACGGCGGGCGAGGATGTCTTGGAGGGCGTTGTTGAGGACGTGGCCAAGATGCAAAATCCCGGTCACATTCGGCGGCGGAATGACGATCGAATACCCGTCCTTCGCGGCTGAAGGATCGGCTTCAAAGCATTTTCCGTCGATCCACGCCGCATACCATTTGGCTTCGACGGCTTGGGGTTCATAGGCTTTCGCTAACTCAGACGACATAGGGGCGGATGAATGCCAGAGGCCCGGGGCTTTGTCCAGCATCAGCGGAATCTCTGTCTGCCATGGTGCCGTTTTTCCAAGCCCGATCGCGGTCGCCGCTAGGAGGGGAGTCTGCGGGAGGCAAGTAACTTGTCCACATACTTGGCCAGCATATCGGTTTCAAGATTCATCATTTGACCGATCTTGGAACGACTGAGGTTCGTGTGTGCCCAGGTGTGAGGAGTGATCCAAAAGACGGCGGTTTCCTCGGTCAGTTCGGCGATTGTTAGTGAAATCCCATCAAGGGTGATCGAGCCTTTATCAATGCAAAGTCGATGAATCGGTGGTGGCAGTGAAACTCCAACGACATGATCCTGACCCACAGCTTCGAGCCGGGCGACCACCCCGACGCCATCGACATGGGCTTGCACGAAATGTCCGCCGAAACGCTCGCCAACCATCATCGCTCGTTCCAAGTTGACGACGGAACCCGCGACTAGTTGACCAAGGGACGTCACCCGCAAGGTTTGGGCCAACAGATCAAATGCAACGGCGTTCGCCGCGAGATCCGCCACGGTCAAACAACATCCATTGATCGCGACTGAATCCCCCGGAGTCAGTTCGCTCGCAAACGGGATCTCCAGAACCAGGCGCGCCTGTTCGCCCTTCGACTCAAGCGCGAGAACATTCCCTGTGGATTCGACAAGTCCGGTAAACATGGGGATTTAAGGATTGGCGGGAACAATCATTGGAACGGGCTTCACGGGCGCAAACATTTCATCAATGCCGCGGTCAGGGAAAAACATCATGCAAAGTGCGACAATGATCGTCGGAATCAAAGCGCCCAACGCAAGCTTGATCGGGGAAACCCCCTCCCCGAAAAATCTCGAAAGCAGCGCTTGCCCGGCGGGATTGGGCGCATTGGCAATGACTGTCAGGCCGCCGCCGGTGACCGCACCCGCCAGCACCGCATACTTCAGCTGGGGTGATAGCCCCTCCACCTGGCTGGCGAGGAAGGTGATCGCGGCATTGTCATTGAATGAAGTTAGAATGGTGGAGCCGATGAAAAGCGGCCATTGCGTTAGACTGGAAATGATCGGTGCCAGCCACCAACCTTGAAGCCCGCCGTGGATGACAAGCCCGCCGAGGAAGAAGCCGACGAGGATCGGCCCGCGCAGATTGATTGCGTTCTGGTGGTGTGCGGTGGCTTGGGAAAAGGCGAGGAAAAATAAAAACCCACCTACAAACAGGGGCGGGTAGTGCGCGAAGGCCACTGTCCAGGCCATGAATCCGAGATGGGTGAGCGTGACGAAAATCGGAATTTTTCGCTCTTCCTGGATCATGTCGCCCTTGCCATCGCCGTCATGATCTCCCGAGCGTTTGGCCATCTCAGCAAGCTCTTTGCGGAAGAATGCGAAATAAATCAGACTGGAAACGACAATTCCGGTGATGGCCTTGTCGCCGAAGTGCAGGAACATTTCCGAGGACGTGAGGCCCCATTTCTTGGCAACCATCAGGACCGGTGGTGCGGCGAAGTTGGTCAGCACCCCGCCGACTGAAATGTTTACGAAAAGCAATCCCAACGTCGCATAGGCAAACAGGGGCGATGGCTTGAGCTGATAGAATTTCTTGGCCAGCAACATGGCCGCGATCGTCATGGCCCCAGGCTCGGTGATGAATGAGCCAAGCACCGGCGCGATGATCATGATGGTAAGCCACCAGGCCGCCGGAGTCTGCTTGCCGAAGCGAGCAAAGAACTTCAAGCAGCCCTCAGCGAATTGAAGCACGGGTCGGGTGGAGGCGAAGGCCATGATGACGACCACGAACAACGGTTCGGTGAAATTGACTCCCATGATGTAGGTCTTCACCGTTGTTAGGTCGTAAAAGGAAAACATTGCAGCCACCAGAACCAACACCCAGATGCCGAAGATCGCCTCCACTTCACCGAGGAAATGCAGCAGGGTCGCCTTGAAACTGACCATCTGGCTGGCGACTGCCGATTTCCCTTGGGCCGCTTGCAAGCGCCGGACTTTCGCCTCATGCTCGTGCTGGACCTTGTGAGAGTATTTCATGATCGGGACCGCCACGAAAGTATGGATGATGGCGAGCACGAAAATCACCGTCGCCACCAGCAGGAACGGTTGCTGCTTGGCGCGAAAGGCCAGCTTCTCCCCAACGGTCTGCAGGCCCTGTGACTTCTCCATTTCAGGAAATTTCGCTATTTCCGTGACAAACTCAGGCGCGCTGCCAGCCGGGTTGGCGGCGAAACCCTGAGCGGGACTTAGCAGAAGGACAATGGCGCAAACGAACAAAAGCAATTTCATGATTATCGGGGCTGACGGCGCGGCAGTCATAGGAACGTTCTGACCAAGTCGCAAGGGAAACAGGCCCAAGTGAAAAATTTACGAAAGATTCCAGAAATTATCACGTTCTCTTCTCTCATCCTTTCGGGATTTTTCCTGATTCATTTGCCACCCATCTCAAACGAAAAGTGAATCATACACTCCTTCTCATCTTCGCATTATCCATCTCCAGCATTCAGGCGGAACCCTCTTGGATCTGGACGAGCAAGAACCCGACTGCTCAGGAAAAGGCCACCTTCATCAAAAAATTCGCCCTCCAAGGCGAAATCAAGTCCGCACGTCTCAACATCACCTGCGACAATGGAGCCACCGTTTTCATCAACGGTAAAAAAGTCGCTGAAAACACCGACTGGGACAAACCAACCCAAGAAAATGTCTCGGAGTTCATCAAATCTGGCGAAAATGAAATTCGCGTTGATGCGAAAAACAACGATTCGCTCGCTGGCCTCGTCGCGACTCTCACGATCACGATCGTCGGTGGCAATCAGCCGATGGTTATCGAAACCGGGCCTGACTGGCTCGCCTCAAAAACTGGCAGCACCGATTTCCAACCTGCCGTCGTCATCGCTCAATATGGCGACAATCCATGGGGCAAGGCACTCGTTGCCAAAACTGACGACGCTTCATCACTTCCCGATGAGACTCAAATTCAAGTTCTCCCCGGATTTAAAGCCGAGCGAATTTACAGCGTCCCGAAAGAACAGGAAGGCTCATGGGTCACGCTCACGGAAGACCCCAAGGGCCGTCTCATTGCTGGAGACCAATACGGCGGTATCTATCGGATCACCCTTCCTGCGCCCGGCTCTGATGCCCAAGTCAAAGTGGAACCACTTGCCCTTCCCAAAGGTGCCAAAGACGGGATCATCGGTGGTGCCCACGGTCTGTTATATGCATTTGATAGCCTCTATCTGATGAACAATGAGTTCAAAGGCAAAGGCCTTTGGCGCTTGAGGGACAGCGATGGTGACGATCAATTCGACCAGGCGGAGCATCTCATCCCACTTGACGGCGGTGGCGAACACGGCGTCCATGGCCTCACTCTTTCCCCCGATGGGAAATCCATCTTTTTCGTCAACGGCAACCACACCGCTGTTCCCAAAAACATCACAAGAAATCGAATGGTCGGAACTGCGGAAGACCATCTGATCCCTCGAATGTGGGATCCTAACGGCCACGCCAAAGGCATCCATGCGCCAGGCGGTTACATTTGCAAAACCGACCCGGACGGCAAAGCCATCGAACTCTTCGCCGGCGGATTCCGCAATCAATACGAAATCGCCTTCGACACCAACGGTGAGCTCTTCTCATTTGATTCAGACATGGAATGGGACATGGGCACTCCTTGGTACATGCCCACGCGGATCAATCACATTGTAGAAGGTGGCGACTATGGTTGGCGCTCCGGCTCCGGCCGTTGGCCCGCTTACTACGAGGATTCTTTGCCCGCCTCGGTGGACATCGGTCCTGGATCTCCCACAGGTGTCCTTTTCGGCACAGGTGCCAAATTTCCAGCGAAGTATCAGCGGGCTTTTTTTGCTCTGGACTGGACTTTCGGCACCATGTGGGCCGTTCACAACGTGCCGGATGGCGCGAGTTTCAAGTCCGTCAAAGAGGAATTCGTCGCAGGAAAGCCGATGCCCTTCACGGATGCTCTCATCAGCAGGAAAGATGGCGCGATGTATTTCACCACCGGAGGTCGCCGCAGCCAGGCTGCTCTCTACCGGGTGACCTATCAAGGGAGTGAATCCACCGCTCCCGCTCCTAACATCGAGCCGACAGCGGAAGCTGCACTTCGGCACCTTCTGGAATCCGGGAGTCCAGCGGGCCTCTCCAAGGCTTGGGAAAATCTGTCCAGCAAGGACCGTTACCTTCGTTTCGCCGCCCGCACCACCATCGAGCGCCAGCCTGTCACGATTTGGGCAGAAAAAGCGCTGGCAGAAGTTGATCCCCAAGCGTCCATCGAGGCGATGATCGCCCTCGCCCGCATGGGTGACAAGTCGCTACAGCCCAGGATGATAGTCTCTCTGGGGCGTCTCGATTTTGCCAAGCTACCCAAAGATCTTCAGCTCCCTTACCTCCGCGCCTGGCAGCTCGTTTTCATCCGCATGGGCAAGCCCACCCCGGAGGTCTGTGAAAAAATCACAGAACGATTCGA